>Ga0196962_10000171_pt1 | contig 36442 bp, 42 predicted proteins | sample S3v_20metaG_FD_183186 | JGI IMG/M metagenome (GOLD analysis project Ga0196962, IMG submission 183186) | Soil microbial communities from Anza Borrego desert, Southern California, United States - S3+v_20 | ecosystem: Environmental > Terrestrial > Soil > Desert | place: USA: California | collected...
GAGCTGATCCAGGAGGCGTTCCGGATCGGCCTCTACCGGATGGAGCGCGTGGTCCGCGAGCGCCTCACCACCGAGGACTCCGACGCGATCACCCCGCAGACGATCATCAACATCCGCCCGGTCGTGGCCGCGATGAAGGAGTTCTTCGGCTCCTCGCAGCTGTCCCAGTTCATGGGCCAGACCAACAGCCTCGACGGCCTTACCCACCGGCGCCGCCTCTCGGCGCTGGGCGCTGGCGGCCTGACCCGTGAGCGGGCCCCGATCGAGGTTCGCGACGTGCACCCGACCCATTACGGCCGGATGTGCCCGATCGAGACCCCGGAGGGACCGAACATCGGCCTGATCGGCTCACTCGCCTCCTATGCCGAGATTTCCGAGCACGGCTTCGTCACGACTCCGTACCGACTGGTCGAAGACGGCGTCGTCAGCAAAGAGATCGTGCATTACGACGCGACCCAGGAGGAGGACAAGGTGATCGCCCAGGCGAACTCCGAGTTCGACCCCAAGACCGGCAAGCTGAAAGGCCCGCAGGTCTTGGTCCGCGCCGGCGAGCAGGAGTACGCCACGGCGACTCCCAAGGAAGTCGACTTGATGGACGTCTCGCCGTCGCAGATCTGGTCGGTCGCGACGTCGCTGATCCCGTTCCTCGAGCACGACGACGCCAACCGGGCGCTGATGGGCTCCAACATGCAGCGCCAGGCGGTGCCGCTGTTGAAACCCGATCCGCCGCTGATCGGCACCGGCATGGAGCGTCGCGCCGCCGTCGACAGCGGCGACGTCGTCCTCGCCCGCAACGACGGCGAGGTCAGCCACGTCGATGCCGAGCGCATCGTGGTCACGAGCGGCTCGAAGAAAGACGAGTACCCGCTCCACAAGTTCATGCGCTCGAACCAGGGGACGATCATCCACCAGCGGCCGATCGTCAAGACCGGCCAACAGGTGAAGGAGGGCGACGTGCTCGCCGACGGCTCCTCCACCGGCGGAGGCGAGATCGCTCTGGGCAAGAACTGCCTGGTCGCCTTCATGTCCTGGGAGGGCTACAACTTCGAGGACGCGATCATCCTCTCGGAGCGCCTGGTCAAGGACGACGAACTCACCTCGATCCACATCGAGGAGTACGAGATCGACGCCCGCACGACCAAGCTCGGCGACGAGGAGATCACCCGCGACATCCCGAACCGCTCCGAGGAGAGCCTGCGCAATCTGGACGAGCGCGGCATCGTCAGGGTCGGGGCCGAGGTCGTCTCCGGCGATCTGCTCGTCGGCAAGGTCACGCCGAAGGGCGAGACCGAGCTGACCGCCGAGGAGAAGCTGATCCGCGCGATCTTCAAGGAGAAGGCGCGCGAGGTCCGCGACACCTCGCTGAAAGTGCCCCACGGCGAGGGCGGCGTCGTCATCGACGTCCTCACCTTCAGCCGTGACGACGGCGACGACCTGCCGCCCGGCGTCAACGACCTGGTTCGCGTCTACGTCGCGACCAAGCGCAAGATCGCCGAGGGCGACAAGCTCGCAGGCCGCCACGGGAACAAGGGTGTGATCTCGAAGATCGTGCCCGAGGAGGACATGCCCCATCTGGCCGACGGCACCCCCGTCGACGTCATCCTCAACCCGCTCGGCGTGCCGAGCCGAATGAACATCGGCCAGATCCTCGAGACCCACCTCGGGTGGGTCGCGGCGAACGGCTGGTACGACGACGGGTCCGAGTCCTACAAGGAGGCTCACTCCGAGGAAGGAGACGGGCGCGTCTACGTGGCGACCCCGGTCTTCGACGGAGCGACGGTCGAGGACGTCGACAACGCCCTGGTCGAGTGGCAGAACGAGAACGCCGACCGCGGCATCGACCTCGGGGTCGACAAGAGCGAGCGCCCGGGCGCTCGCGCCTCGGGGACCGCGCAGCTCTACAACGGTCGCACCGGCGAGCCCTACGAGGGCAAGGTCACGGTCGGCTACATGTACATCCTCAAGCTGCTGCACCTGGTCGACGACAAGATCCACGCCCGCTCGACCGGCCCGTACTCGCTGGTCACCCAGCAGCCCCTGGGCGGCAAGGCGCAGTTCGGCGGGCAGCGCTTCGGCGAGATGGAGGTCTGGGCCCTGGAGGCCTACGGCGCCGCCTACACGCTGCAGGAGATGCTCACGGTCAAGTCCGACGACACGGTCGGGCGCGTCAAGGCCTACGAGGCGATCGTCAAGGGCGAGAACATCCCCGAGCCCTCGATCCCAGAGTCGTTCAAAGTGCTGCTCAAGGAGATCCAGAGCCTCTCGCTCGACGCCAACGTGGTCTCCGAGGGGACCGACGTCGAAATCTCCGACGAGGAAGACGACCTGCTGAAAGCGGCCGAGGAGCTGGGGATGGACCTGACCGGCGTCCGCGCCGACGGCAACAACGGGGCCGCGGACGAGCAGGAGGAGCAGGTCGTCGCCGAGGGCGAGGCTGGAACTGATGGTGATGGTGCCGGAAAAGCCGAGCAGGCCGCACCGGCCGAGGTGGAGGACTGATGATCGACATCAATAATTTCGACGCGATCGAGATCGGGCTCGCGTCTTCGAAGAAGATCCGCTCCTGGAGCTGGGGCGAGGTCACGAAGCCCGAGACGATCAACTACCGGACCCTGAAGCCGGAGAAAGACGGGCTCTTCTGCGAGCGCATCTTCGGTCCGACCAAGGACTGGGAGTGCTACTGCGGCAAGTACAAGCGGGTCCGTTACAAGGGCATCGTCTGTGAGCGCTGCGGCGTCGAGGTGACCCGGTCGAAGGTCCGCCGCGAGCGGATGGGCCACGTCGACCTCGCTTCGCCGGTCTCCCACATCTGGTTCTTCAAGGGCGTCCCGAGCCGGATCGGCTACCTGATCGACATGGCTCCGAAAGAGCTGGAGAAGGTCCTTTATTTCGCTGCGTCGATGATCACCTGGGTCGACGAGGAGGCTCGCGACAAGGACATCGGCAAACTCGAGAAAGAGGTCAAAAAAGTCGTCGACTCCTACGAGTCCGAACAGCAGAAACGGACTCAGGAGCTGGCCGAGTCGCTGGAGCGGCGGATCAAGTTCCTCGAAGACGGCTCGCAGGAGAAGTTCGACGACGAGGACCACATCTGGGCCGACTCGCTGAAACTGACCGCGGCGCAGCTGCGCAAGCTCAAGGACGACGAGCGGGCGAAAATGATCAAAGAACTGCGCAAACAGTTCGACGCGGAGATCGCCGACACCGAGGCCTACCTCGAAGAGGCCGCGGAGCGGATGCAGGAAGTCTGGAAGATCTTCACGGAGATGAAGCCGAAGGACGTCGTCAACGACGAGACGGTCTTCCGTGAGCTCAAGGACCGCTTCGGCTCGCCGTTCGGCTGGGGCGAGTACTTCCGCGGCGGCATGGGCGCCGAAGCGGTGCGCGACCTGCTCGAACAAGTCGACCTGGAAGCCGACTGCGAGGAACTGGAGCAGATCATCAACAGCTCCAAAGGCCAGAAACAGGCCCGCGCGGTAAAGCGGCTGAAAGTCGCCTCCGCCTTCCTCAACTCCGACAACAAGCCGGACTGGATGATCCTCGACGCGGTGCCGGTGATCCCGCCGGAGCTGCGCCCGATGGTGCAGCTGGACGGCGGCCGCTTCGCGACCTCCGACCTCAACGACCTCTACCGCCGCGTGATCAACCGCAACAACCGGTTGAAAAGGCTGCTCGACCTCGGCGCGCCCGAGATCATCGTCAACAACGAGAAGCGGATGCTGCAGGAGGCCGTCGACGCCCTCTTCGACAACGGGCGCCGCGGGCGCCCGGTCACGGGTCCCGGCAACCGGCCGCTGAAGTCGCTCTCCGACATGCTCAAGGGCAAGCAGGGGCGCTTCCGCCAGAACCTGCTCGGCAAGCGGGTCGACTACTCCGGCCGCTCGGTGATCGTCTCCGGACCGAGCCTGCGGCTGCAGCAGTGCGGCCTGCCGAAGCTGATGGCGCTCGAGCTCTTCAAGCCGTTCATCATGGCTCAGCTCGTCGAGCGCAAAGCCGTCCAGAACATCAAGGCGGCGAAGAAGATGGTCGAGTCGATGATCCCGGAGGTCTGGGACGTGCTGGAGGAAGTCATCCACCAGCACCCGGTCCTGCTCAACCGGGCGCCGACCCTGCACCGCCTCGGCATCCAGGCCTTCGAACCGGTCCTGGTCGAGGGCAAGGCGATCCAGGTTCACCCTCTGGTCTGCCACGCCTTCAACGCCGACTTCGACGGCGACCAGATGGCGGTCCACGTGCCGCTCTCGGCCGAGGCTCAGGCCGAGGCGCGGATCCTCATGCTCTCCGCCAACAACATCCTCTCCCCGGCCCACGGGGCGCCGCTGGCGACCCCGACCCAGGACATGGTGCTCGGCATCTACTACCTGACCTATGGCCCAGGGGCGGACGAGCTGGCGAAGATCGACGAAGAACTGAAGGCCGGCAAGGGGTCGAGCAACGGCTCCGGACCGAAGGTGAAGACCTTCCGTTCTGCCCAGGAGGCCGAACTCGTCTACGAGAACGGCGGCTGCGATCTGCACGAGCAGGCCGAGTACCGGCGTGCCGGGCGCGGCCACTTCCTGACCACGGTCGGCCGGATCATCTTCAACGAGAAGATCGAGCGCGCCCTTGCCGATGCTCTCGAAGACGATTTCGACCCCGACCAGTTCGAGTTCGTCAACTTCTCGCTGAAGAAGAAGGACGTCAACCAGATGGTCTCCGACCTGGTCGAGGCCTACGGCGCGCCTGCGGTTTCGCAGGTGCTCGACGCCTTCAAGGACCTGGGTTTCCAGTACGCGAGCCAGGCCGGCATCACCGTCTCCAAGAACAACGTGGTCTCGCCGCCGGAGAAGCAAGAGATCCTCGAGCGTTACGAGAAGGAGACCGAAGCGATCGTCGGCCAGTACGACGACGGCTACATCACGGCCGAGGAGCGCCACGAGGCGGTCACGGCGCACTGGAACCGGGCGACCGACGAGGTCGCGCAGGCGATGGAGGACAACCTCGACGAGCTGAACCCCATCTTCATGATGGCCAACTCAGGCGCTCGCGGATCCTTCAAACAGATCCGGCAGCTGGCCGGGATGCGCGGCTTGATGGCAAACCCGAAAGGGGAGATCATCGAGCGGCCGATCAAGGCCAACTTCATGGAGGGCCTCTCGGTCCTGGAGTACTTCATCTCGACCCACGGCGCTCGAAAGGGCCTCGCCGACACGGCGTTGCGGACGGCCGACTCCGGCTACCTGACCCGCCGTCTCGTCGACGTCGCCCAGGACGTGATCGTGCGCGAAGAGGACTGCAAGACCAAAGACCACATCGAGATGGTCCTGCGCAAGGACGACGGGTCGCTCAATGACAACCTGATCGGGCGCCTGGCCGCGAAAAAGCTCGAGACCAAACGCGGTCGCGAGCTGCTCAAGCGCAACCAGGAGATCACCCTGCCCGACGTCGAAGCGATCGTCGAGGCGTTCGGCGACGACGAGCAGACCAAGATCCCTGTGCGGTCGACGCTCAAGTGCGAGGCCGAATCCGGAGTCTGCCGCTCCTGTTACGGGATCGCGCCGGCGACCGGGTCGACGGTCGACATCGGCGACGCGGTCGGGATCATCGCCGCGCAGTCGATCGGCGAGCCTGGCACCCAGCTCACCATGCGCACCTTCCACACCGGCGGTGTGGCGGGCCAGGACATCACCCAGGGCCTGCCGCGCATCGTCGAGCTCTTCGAGGCACGTAAACCGAAGGGCCTGGCGCAGATGGCGGAGGCGGCCGGCAAGGTCTCGATCGAAGAGACCGACAAAGCGCTGAAAGTGATCGTCACCGAGTCCAGCGGCGAGGAGCACGCTTACAGCTTCCCGCCCAGGACCCGCCTGCACGTCGCGGACGGCGACAAGGTCGAGGTCGGCGAGCAGCTCAACGAAGGCTCGCTCTACCCGGCTGACCTGCTGGCGATCCGCGGCCGCACCGACGTCGAGGTCTACCTCGTGCAGGAGGTGCAGAAGGTCTACCGCGCCCAGGGAGTCGACATCAACGACAAGCACATCGAGATCATCGCTCGCCAGATGCTGAAGAAGGTGCGGATCGAGTCGAAGGGCTCGACCAGCCTGCTGCCGGGCCAGCTCGAAGACCGCGGCGCGCTCAAACGCCTCAACAAGAAGACCAAGGAAGAAGGCGGTACGGCGGCCAAAGGCGAGGAGGTCATCCTCGGGATCACCAAGGCCTCGCTGGCGACCGAGTCCTTCCTCTCGGCGGCCTCCTTCCAGGAGACGACCAAGGTGCTCACCGACGCGGCCCTCGAGGGCAAACGGGACCGCCTCGTCGGACTCAAGGAGAACGTGATCATCGGCAAGCTGATCCCGGCGGCGACCGGCCTCAAGCACTACCGCACGGTCGCGATCGAGCCGGCGGTGGCGATCGAGCCTCCCGGCGACGACGACCTCCTCGACGAGGAGGAGCTGGCGGCCGAGCTCGGCGTCGACGGCGTCGAGACGCCGGTCGAGGGGTTCGGGCCTTCGTTCGCGGAGGAGCTCGAGGAGCTCGCGAACGAGATCGAGTCGACCTCGGACGAGGCTAAATAGCTGAGGTGGGGAGGGGCCGGGTGCCCCTCTTCAATTAACTTTTTCGAGGAGTGGGGTCGGCTGTCCGCCGGCCCGCTCCATCGAAAAAGTACAAGACGTTTCGAGGGGCACCCGGCCCCTCCCCATAACTTCGAATGCCGCCCCCGAGATCGTCTCGATCTCGGGGGCGCTTCGCTAGCCGGCTGAGCTCGGCCTGGGCATGAGAAAGGCCGGGGCGTGGGCCCCGGCCTTTCTGTGTCTTCTTCTTCTTAGGCGGAGAGGCAGTAGGCGTAGGCGGTGATGCTGTCGGCGTTGGCCGAGTTGTTGCGGGCGTCGATGTGCCAGCCGTTGCCGCTGCGGTAGGTGGAGGTCAGGTGGATCGCGTACAGGCCTCCCCGGCCGCCGCCGCTGATCACCGTGGTGCCGGCGGGGCAGGTGGCGGTGACGTTGGCGTTGCCGTTGGCGCCGATCGCCGTCGTGTTCGAGACCTGGACGATCGCCGCCAGCTCCGCGGAGCGGACCGAGCTGCTCTGCAGCTCGCTCGGGCCGACGCTGTCCGCCGCGATCTCGCTGGTGCCGACCGAGTCGGGACCGAGGTCGTTGGCGGTCAGCGACTGGTCGGTGACCTCCGAAGAGCCGACCGACGAGGCGGCCAGGTCACCCGCGGTAAGCGAGTCCGGGGCCACCTCGGGGGAGGAGACGGCGTTTTCGGCGATCTCCTCTGCGCCGACCTGGTCGGGGGCGATCTTGGCGGCGCTGACCGAGTTGTCGCGGAGGTCCAGGGTGCGGACCGTGCCATCGACGATCTGCGGGGAGCGGACGCTGTTTTTCGCGACGCCGGCGGCGATTGCGCTGCCGGTGAGGGCCATGACGAGCGCCACGCAGGCGACGATCAGGGCGGGCGAGGGACGGAATGAGCGGGTCTTGCTGGTCATCGGAAGTTCCTTTCGTTGGGTTGTTGATCCGATGGACCCAGCTTCGATCCGATTGCCCTTCCGCTCTACGGACCCCAGGGGTGAACCTCTTCACACCCCCCGGCGTTCGTCCTTTCGGCGGAATAGCTCATAAAAGGACGAACGCCAAGGCTGGCCGCGCAGCCAGCTCCGGTAGATTTCGCCGCCATGGCTGCTGAGAAGGTCTGCATCATCGGCGCGGGGAGTTCGGGGATAGCTGCTGCGCAGGTGCTGAAGGCGCGCGGGATCGCCTACGACTGCTTCGAGAAGGGGTCCTACATCGGCGGCAACTGGCGCTACGAAAACGACAACGGGATGTCGTCGGCCTACCGCTCGCTGCACATCAACACCTCCCGGCGGGTGATGGCGTTCAAAACGCTGCCGATGCCCGACCACTTCCCCGACTACCCGGACCACTTCCAGATGGCCGAGTACTTCGACGAATACGCCGACCACTTCGGGCTGCGCGAGACGATCCGCTTCCGCACGGAGGTCGTCTCCGTCGACCCGGTGGACGGGGAGTGGGAGGTGACGGTGGAGGACGCCGACGGCAAGCGCGAGACGAGCCGCTACCGCGCCGTGCTGGTGGCCAACGGGCACCACTGGGACCCGCGCTGGCCCGAACCCGCTTTCCCCGGCGCCGAGGATTTCGAGGGCGAGCAGACGCACGCTCACCACTACCGCGAGCCCGACGTGCTGCCGGGCAAACGGGTGCTGGTGCTGGGGATCGGCAACTCCGCCGTCGACATCGCGGTCGAGTCCTCACGGATCGCCGACAAGACCTTCCTGGCGACCCGCCGCGGCGCCTACGTGATCCCCAAGTACATCAACGGCAAGCCGATCGACGAGCTCTCCAACCCGATCACCTCGATGCTGCCGCTCTCGGTGCAGCGCTTCTTCGCCACGCGGGCGCTCGGCGTCGCCTCCGCCGCCGATCCGAGCGCCTACGGGCTGCCGAAGCCCGATCACAAGCTGTTCGAGGCGCACCCGACCGTCTCCTCGGAGCTGCTGCCGCGGCTCGGGCACGGCGACATCGCTCCCAAGCCCAACATCGATCGCTTCCCTGGTGGCCGTACCGTCCGCTTTGCCGACGGCACCGAGGAGGAGATCGACCTGGTCGTCTACTGCACCGGCTACAAGATCACCTTCCCGTTCTTCGAGCCGGAGGTCTTCGCCGCTCCCGACAACCGGCTCCCGCTCTACCGCCGCGTCGCCGCGCCCGAGCGCCCCGGCCTTTACTTCATCGGCTTCATCCAGCCGCTCGGACCGATCATGCCCCTGGCTGAGGCGCAGTGCGAATGGGTCGCCGACCTGCTGTCCGGCCGGGCCTCGCTACCGCCGGCGCCCGCGATGAAAAGGGAGATCGCCAGCGAGGAACGGAAGATGCGGAAGCGCTACATCGCCTCTAAGCGTCATACGGTCGAGGTCGACTTCTATCCGTATCTGCGCGAGATCCAGCGCGCGCGAAAGCCGGCTGCCCAGCCGGCCTGACGACTCGGGTTCGGCCACCCGGGGGGCAGGACGGGAGCGGCGCCGCCGCGCCGCCGCCGTGCGGGCCGCGCCGCGGGCCCCGCGGCAGCGTCGGCTTCGGCCGGCGCCGGAAGCCACCGTCGGAGTCCTCCGCTCCCTCCGGCTCGGGCGCCGGCTGGCTTGCCCACCAGACGAGCCATAGCGCTCCCAAGACGGGGATCTTGAGAACGACCAGCAGGAAGAAGATCGGCCAGAACCCGGTCACCGGGTCAGTGTAGCCAGAGCCCGAAGCCTCAAATTCCCCGAGCCCAGGCGGCCAGCGCTTCGGCCTGGGCCTCCTCGAGGCCGAGGTGGGGCTCGGTCGGGACCAGCAGCGTCGGCTCCTCGCGGCCCCGCGCCCACTCGTAACAGCTCTCGTCGAAGTTGTCGTCGATCCAGGCCGTCGCCCGGCCCTTGCAGTACTTGTCGATCGGCCCCAGCTTCCAGTGCGCCGAGCCGAACTCGGCGTTCCCGTTGAAGGTGAGGTGGGGGAGCTGGGGCAGGCCGAGGATGTTCGGCAGGTAGTCGTTCGCGCGGTCCTCCCAGCCGCTCGCCCAGACCAGGTCGTAGTGCTCGGCCAGGCGGATCAGCCGATCGCCCGCCAGCCGCGAGATGCAGTGCACCATCCCGTCGACCAGTTCGAACTGCGCCTCCTCCTTCGGCGGCGGCTCCTCGAAGCCGAAGAGGGAGATAACCCCGTCGATGTCGACCGCAAGGATCGGCTTGCTCATTTCTCCAACCTTAGAGAGGGCGTGAGGGCGTGGCTGGCGAGGACGCAGGGAGGTCGGGGAGGGGAGCGCACTCTGTGCGTGACCCGAGCCGCCCGACCGAGGACACAGCCAGGCGCGGCTTCACGCCCTCTCTACCAGCGGTAGTGGGCGAAAGCCTTATTTGCCTGGGCCATGCGGTAGATGTCGTCCTTCCGCTTCCAGGCGTTGCCCTGCTGCTGCGTGGCATCGAGAATCTCGCTGGCGAGGCGCTCGGCCATCGAGTACTCGCGCCGTTCGCGCGCGTACTGGACCAGCCAGCGGACCGCGAGGGTACGGGCGCGCCGAGCGGGGACCTCGACCGGCACCTGGTAGGTCGCGCCGCCGACACGGCGGGAGCGAACCTCGAGCACCGGGGTCAGCTGTTTGATCGCGGCCTCCAGCGTCTCCACCGGATCCTCGCCGCTGCGCTCGCCGACGATCGCGAGGCAGTCGTAGACGATCCTCTCGGCCAGGGACTTCTTGCCGTCGCTCATTACCTTGTTGATGATCTGCTGGACGAGCCGGTTGCGGTGCTGGGCGTCGGGCTCGATCGGCCGGATCTGTGCTGCGGAGCGACGAGGCATTAGGAAGCTTTGACGCCGTAGCGGGAGCGGGCCTGCTTGCGGTCGGAGACGCCGGCGGCGTCGAGGGTGCCGCGGACGACCTTGTAGCGGACGCCTGGCAGATCCTTGACACGACCACCCCTGATCAGCACGACCGAGTGCTCCTGCAGGTTGTGTCCCTCGCCGGGGATGTAGGTGGTGACCTCCATCCCGTTGGTCAGCCGCACACGGGCGATCTTGCGCAGGGCCGAGTTCGGCTTCTTCGGCGTGACCGTGGCGACGCGGGTGCAGACGCCGCGCCGCTGCGGGGCAGCTACGCGCTTCTTGCGACCCTGGCCCGACTTGAGGCCCGGCGTCGTGGTCTTCTTCTTCGGCCGCTTGCGGCCCTTCCTGACAAGCTGATTCGTATTCGGCACGGCCGCGCATAGTAGAGCAGTCCGGCGAGGAGCAGCCCCGTCGCGGCTGCGAGCTCGGCGTAGAACCCGTCCTCGAGCACTGCGGCGGCGCCTGCGTAGCGTGAGGTCTCCGTGCCTGCGTCGAGCCCGTTCGGCAGATCGACCAAGAGGATGGTGGCCACCGCGACCAAGCCCAGCCCGGCCACGGCCAGGCCCAGCCGCCGACGGGTCCGGCCGACGGCGAGCAGGCCGAGCACGACCGCGAGGCCGCCCAGCGGGACCAGCAGGTAGGCGTGGGCCTCGCCTGCGGTCTTGACGTCCTCGGTCGGCGGCGGCGCGGCGCCGGGCAGATCGGCGTAGCCCGGCTGGCCGATCTCGACCGCGCGGTAGTCGACGAACTGGGAGGCGATCAGGGCCACGCCGGCGGCGACGACAACCAGGCCGAGCACGCGCGGCGGGGTGAAGATCGCGCTGAGCCGGGTGGCGCCGCGCACCGCGGCCGCGCACGCCCGCCGCACCCAGCGTTCGCCGACCGCTAAGACGCGGAAGAACCTGGCCGCGACCGGCCGTACCCGCGGCCCGGCCCAGGCGACGCCCCGCCGTGCCCGGCCCCGCAACCAGAAGACGCTGCCGAGGAGGGCCGGGTGGGCACGCTCGAGGCCGCGGTTGGCGACCCTGTCTGCCTCCCGGCTCCACCGTGCCGGTCGCCTCGCGAGCTTCCCCAGCGCCGGGCCGATGCGCCGTCGCGCCGCTGCTATCATCGCCCGTCGCTCAGGCAGTTTTTTCGCAGTTCGCTTCGCCGGGCCCGCTGGGGCCTTTTTTTTGCGCCGGTGCTGACGCGGCTTTTGCTCAGTTCTCGGTCGCTTCGGTTTCACCCGACACCCATTTCCACAGACTTCAGAAAGACCAAACACCTCCAGACCTATGCCACGCAGCTTCCCCCTAGAGAAGACCCGCAACATCGGGATCATGGCGCACATCGACGCCGGTAAGACGACGACGACCGAGCGCATCCTCTACTACACCGGCCGCACCCACAAAATCGGCGAGGTGCACGAGGGCGCCGCGGTGATGGACTGGATGGAACAGGAGCAGGAGCGCGGGATCACGATCACCTCCGCCGCCACCGCCTGCGAGTGGAACGGTCACCGGATCAACATCATCGACACGCCGGGCCACGTCGACTTCACGGTCGAGGTCGAGCGCAGCCTCCGCGTCCTCGACGGCGCCGTCGCGGTCTTCGACGCCGTCGCCGGCGTCGAGCCGCAGTCGGAGACCGTCTGGCGCCAGGCCGACAAGTACAAGGTGCCGCGCTTCGCCTACATCAACAAGATGGACCGCACCGGCGCCGACTTCTTCTACTCGGTGCAGACGATGGTCGACCGCCTCGGCGCCAACCCGCTGCCGATCCAGCTGCCGATCGGCAGCGAGGAGAACTTCCAGGGAGTCGTCGACCTGATCGGGATGAAAGCTTTGATCTGGAAAGACGAGCTCGGCACCGAGTTCGAGACCGTCGAGATTCCGGACGACCTCGCCGACAAAGCCGAGGAATACCGGACCCAGCTGATCGAGGCCTGCGCCGACTACGACGACGAGCTGATGGAAATGTATCTGGGCGAGGACGAGATCCCGCACGAGCGGATCGCCGCCTCCCTGCACCGCGCCTGCCTCGACACCAAGGTGACGCCTGTCCTCTGCGGCTCCTCGTTCAAGAACAAGGGTGTGCAGCCGCTGCTCGACGCGATCGTCGAGCTGCTGCCGTCGCCGCTCGAGGTGCCGCCGGTGACCGGGCTCGTCCCGGCCAAGAAAGGCGAGGACGAGCCGAGCGAGGGCGAGCGCCCGGCTGACGAGGACGCCCCCTTCGCCGCCCTCGCCTTCAAGATCATGTCCGACCCCTACGTCGGCAAGCTGACCTACTTCCGCGTCTACTCCGGCAAGCTGGAAAAAGGCGGCCGCGTCCTCAACGTGAAGACCGGCCGGACCGAGCGCATCGGCCGGCTGCTGATGATGCACGCCAACAGCCGCGAGGAGATCGACGAGTGCTACGCGGGCGACATCTGCGCCGGAGTCGGCCTCAAAGAAACCAGCACCGGCGACACCCTCGCCGCCCCCGACGCGCCGATCGCCTTGGAGAGCATCGAATTCCCCGAGACCGTGATCGCGGTCGCGATCGAGCCGAAAACCAAAGCCGACCAGGAGAAGATGGGCACGGCCCTGCAGCGCCTCGGCGAGGAGGACCCGACCTTCCGGATCGAATCCGACGAGGAAACCGGCCAGACCCTGATTCACGGCATGGGCGAGCTCCACCTCGAGGTGATCGTCGACCGCATGCTGCGCGAGTTCAAAGTCGAGGCGAACGTCGGCAAGCCGCAGGTTGCCTACCGCGAGACGATCCGCAAGCGGGTCGAGAAGGTCGAGGCGCGCTTCGTCCGCCAGACCGGCGGGCGCGGCCAGTTCGGCCATGTCGTGATCAACCTCGAGCCTGCCCCCGAAGAGGGCTTCGACTTCGTCAACAAAATCAAGGGCGGCGTCATCCCCGGCGAATTCATCGGCCCGGCCGAGCAGGGCATGGAGGAGGCGCTGGAGAACGGCGTCAAGGCGGGATACCCGATGGTCGACGTCCGCGCCGAACTCGTCGACGGCTCCTTCCACGACGTCGACTCTTCGGAGATGGCGTTCAAGATCGCCGGCTCGATGGCGATCCAGGAGGCGGCCCGCAAGGCCAACCCGGTCCTGCTCGAGCCGGTGATGTCGGTCGAGGTCGTCACCCCCGAGGACTTCCTCGGCGACGTGATCGGCGACCTCTCCCGCCGCCGCGGCAAAGTCCAGGGCCAGGAGCAGCGCGGCAACGCGCTCGCGGTCCAGGCTTTCGTCCCGCTCGGCGAGATGTTCGGCTACGCGACGGACCTTCGCTCCTCGACCCAGGGGCGCGCGACTTACACGATGCAGTTCGAGCGATACGAGGAGGTCCCCGGCAACATCGCTGAGGAAATCGTCGAGCACCGCTCTGGAGAGCCAGTGGGGGCGAACTCCTAGACCCAACCGCGACAGCGGGCGGCATCTGGCTATATTTCCCAGGTTCGCCCGCAGGCAGGGCAAAACGCCCTGCTAGACAAGACCCCCAAACCCAAGCATCCAGACCAGACAGAACACACGACTTCGAAAGGCGAAACGGTAGAGAGATGTCCAAGGAGAAATTCGAGCGCGACAAGCCGCATGTGAACGTCGGCACGATCGGTCACATCGACCACGGCAAGACGACCCTGACGGCCGCGATCACCACGACCCTCTCCACCAAGGGCGGCGCCGAGGCGAAGAGCTTTGCCGAGATCGACAACGCTCCGGAGGAGAAAGAGCGCGGGATCACGATCGCGACCTCGCACGTCGAGTACGAGACGGACGCGCGTCACTACGCCCACGTCGACTGCCCCGGCCACGCCGACTACGTCAAGAACATGATCACCGGCGCCGCCCAGATGGACGGCGCGATCCTGGTGGTCTCGGCCGCCGACGGCGTGATGCCCCAGACCCGCGAGCACATCCTGCTGGCGCGTCAGGTCAACGTCCCGCACGTGGTCGTCTTCCTCAACAAGATCGACCAGGTCGACGACGACGAACTGGTCGAGCTGGTCGAGGAGGAGGTCAAGGAACTCCTCAACGAGTACGACTTCCCGGGCGACGACACCCCGATCATCAAAGGCTCGGCGCTGAAGGCGCTGGAAGGCGACGAAGAGGCCCAGAAAGCCGTCTTCGAGCTGGCCGAAGCACTCGACTCCTACATCCCGGAGCCGGTGCGCGAGCTCGACAAGCCCTTCCTGATGCCGATCGAGGACATCTTCTCGATCACCGGCCGCGGCACCGTCGCGACCGGCCGTGTCGAGCAGGGGATCGTCAACACCGGCGACGAGGTCGAAATCGTCGGCATCAACCCCGAGACCACCAAAACGACGGTCACCGGGGTCGAGATGTTCCGCAAGATCCTCGACGAGGGTCAGGCGGGCGACAACATCGGCGCCCTGCTGCGCGGCACCAAGCGCGAGGAGATCGAGCGCGGCCAGGTGCTCTGCAAGCCGGGCTCGATCACGCCGCACACCAAATTCAAAGCCGAGGTCTACTGCCTCAAGAAGGAGGAGGGTGGACGCCACACCCCGTTCTTCTCGGGATACCGGCCTCAGTTCTATTTCCGCACGACCGACGTGACCGGGATCGCCAACCTCCCCGAGGGGACCGAGATGGTGATGCCGGGCGACAACGTCGAGATGACGATCGAGCTGATCCAGCCGATCGCGATGGATCAGGGTCTGCGGTTCGCCATCCGCGAGGGTGGGCGCACCGTCGGCTCGGGGGTCGTCTCCGAGATCATCGAGTAGACGACGCTCAAAGGGGGCGGGCCGGGCCCGCCCCATCGTCGCCAGCAGGCGGCGAGACAACTGCAAGGACATACGACCGGGGCGGCGCCCCACCAAATGGGGCCCCGCCCTCTTTGCGCGGTAAGACCGACAGAAAAGACGGAGACAGCAGGAAAAAGTGGCAGCGATCGCAGCACAGAAAATTCGAATCCGACTGAAGGCGTACGACCATGACGCCATCGATCGGGCTGCCCGCGAGATCGTCGAGACCGCGGAGCGAACCGGTGCCAGCGTTTCCGGGCCGGTCCCGCTGCCGACCGAGAAAAACGTCTACTGCGTGATCCGCTCGCCGTTCAAGGACAAGGACTCGCGCGAGCACTTCGAGATCCGCACTCACAAGCGGCTGATCGACATCCTTCAGCCCTCTCCGAAAACCGTCGACTCGCTGCAGCGTCTCGACTCGCTGCCTGCCGGCGTCGACATCGAGATCCGTCTTTAAGACCATGGCGGCGATCCTCGGCAAGAAGCTAGGCATGACGCAGGTCTTCCGCGAGGACGGCAGCGTCGTCCCGGTCACCGTGATCGAGGCCGGACCCTGCAAGGTGACCGCGGTGCGCGAGAGCGAGCGAGACGGCTATCAGGCCGTGCAGCTCGCCTTCGGCGAGGTCAAGCAGGGCAAGCTGAGCAAGCCCGAGGAAGGCCACCTGAAAAAGGCAAGCGCTCCGCCGCTGCGCCACCTGGTCGAGTTCCGCGACGAGGACCTGGGCAAAGGCGACGAGGACCCGGTCAAGATAGGCGACGACGTCACCGTCGAGGGTTTCGAGGCGGGCCAGAAGGTGAAGGTCTCCGGCATCTCGATCGGCAAGGGCTTTCAGGGCGGGATCAAGCGTCACAACTTCAGCCGCGGCCCGGTCACCCACGGCTCCCACAACGTCCGCGCTCCGGGCTCGATCGGCGCCAGCACCTTTCCCGCCCGCGTCTTCAAAGGCATGCGGATGCCGGGTCAGATGGGCAACAAGCGGGTCACCCAGAAGGGCTTGGAAATCGCCGACGTCGACGCCGACCGCAACCTGCTTCTGATCAAAGGCTCGGTCCCCGGCTCTCGCAACGCGATCGTCGAGGTGAGGACCGATGGCTAAAGCGGCCGTGCTCGGCAAGTCGACCAAGGCTGAGCTGCCCAAAGAGCTCTTCGCCGAGCCCTTTCACCAGTCGCTGGTGCACGAGGCTGCGCGCGCCGACCTGGCATCGCGCCGCCGCGGCACCGCCTCGACCCTGACCCGCGGCGAGGTCGCCTTCACGACGGCCAAGGCCTGGCGCCAGAAGGGCACCGGCCGCGCCCGCGTCGGCACCCTCGGCGTCTCCAGCCGCTACGGCGGCGGCGTCACCTTCGGGCCGAAGCCGCGCAAGTACACGGTCAAGGTCAACCGCAAAGCGCGGCGGCGGGCGATGCGCTCCGCTCTCTCGGTCCATGCCGAGCGCGACAGCGTCGCCGTCCTAGACGCCGCGACCTTCGAGACGCCCTCGACCAAGCAGGCCGCCGAGGCGCTGGCGAAATGGGGCGCCAAGAGCCCGGTCCTGATCGTCCTCACGGGCGAGGAGACCGGTGCGATGAAGAGCTTCCGCAACATCCCGCGCACCCACGTGCTCGAGGTCGGCGCGACCGGTGTCGCCGACGTGATCGGCGCCGCCGCGGTCGTCATCTCCGAGACCGCGCTGGACGCGTTGAAGGAGAGGCTGGCCTGATGGACGCGCGCAGCATCCTGATCCGCCCGGTGATCTCCGAGAAGAGCTACGCCCTGATCGCCGAGGGCAAGTACACCTTTCGGGTCGACGATCGTGCCCACAAGACGCAGATCGCCCAGGCGGTCGAGGAGATCTTCGGGGTCGAGGTCGCGCAGGTGCGGACCGCCAAGGTGCGCCCGAAGCCGAAGCGCCGCGGCCTGGTCAAAGGCCGCACGCGTGCCTGGAAGAAGGCTGTCGTCCAGCTCGCCCCGGGCGAAAGAATCGAGCTGTTCGAGGGCGCGGAGACCGCGTAGGGAGATCGAGATGCCGAACCGCAAAACCAAACCGACCAGCCCTGGGCGCCGCTTCGCCACCTACCCGTTGCGCGAGCAGCTGACCGCCTCGGAGCCCGAAAAGAAGCTGACCGAGGGCCTGCGCAAGTCCGGTGGCCGCAACGCCAACGGGCGGGTCACGGCGCGCCATCGCGGCGGCGGCGCCAAGCGGCGCTACCGCAAGATCGACTTCAAGCGCCGCAAGGACGGCGTGCCCGCGAAGGTCGCCACGATCGAGTACGACCCCAACCGCAGCTGCTACATCGCCCTCCTGCACTACGCCGACGGCTACAAGGACTACATCCTCGCCCCCTCGCAGCTGGCGGTCGGCGACGAGGTCAAGTCCGGCCCCGAGGCCGACGTCAAACCGGGTCACGCGATGGAACTGGGCCAGATGCCGACCGGCACGATCGTCCATAACGTCGAGCTGGTCGCCGGCCAGGGCGGCAAGCTCGGACGCGCGGCCGGGACGGCGATCCAGCTCGTCGCGAAGGAGGGCGAGATGGTCACCCTGCGGCTTCCCTCCTCGGAGATGCGGATGGTCCGCGCCGAGTGCCGGGCTACCGTGGGAACGCTCTCCAACGCCGAGCACCAGAACCTCAAGATCGGCAAGGCGGGCCGCAACCGGCACAAGGGCAAGCGCCCCCAGACCCGCGGCGTAGCGATGAACCCCGTCGACCACCCGCACGGGGGCGGCGAGGCCCACCACACGCCCGGTGGCCACCCGGTCACCCCGTGGGGCAAGCCGACCCTCGGCTACCGGACCCGCAAGAAGGGCAAGCAGTCCGACCGGTACATCGTGCGCGGCCGACGCCGCGGGAAGAAGAAGGGTCGCTGATGGGTCGCTCGACGAAAAAGGGCCCGTGGGTCGAGGAGCGCCTGATGGGGCGGATCAACTCGATGAACGAGGCCGGCAAAAAACAGATGGTGAAAACTTGGTCGCGCACCTCGACCGTCTTCCCGGAGATGGTCGGTCACACGATCGCGGTGCACGACGGCAAGAAACACGTTCCGGTCTTCATCTCGGAGTCGATGGTCGGTCACAAGCTCGGTGAGTTCGCGCCGACCCGCACTTTCCGCTCGCACTCGGGCACCGGCAGGGATTAGGGCGATGGCCGACGAGAAGAAACCGACGACGAAGAAAGCGGGCGCCGCGAAAGCAGCCGGCGAAAAAGCCGAGGCCAAAAAAACCGCGAAGAAATCGGACGCCAAAAAAGCCAGCGCGAAAAAAGGGTCTGCGCCGAAAAAAGCCGCGAAAAAAACCGCCGCGAAAAAAGAGGCGAAAAAAGCCGCTCCCAAAGAGCCTGCGAAAAAACCGGCGAAAGCCAAAAAAGCGCCGGCGAAAAGAGCCGCTGCAGAGCCCGTCACGCCGCCGGTCGTCCGGGCCAGCGCTCGCTACGTGCGGATCGCCCCTCGCAAGGCCCGCCTGATCGCCGATCAGGTTCGAGGCATGCACATCGAGGAGGCGCGGGCGCTGCTGCAGTTCTCGCCGCGCGGCGCCGCCCAGGACATCCACAGGCTGATCGACTCCGCCGCCGCCAACGCGGAGAACAACCACGACTTGATCGGAGACGAGATGAGGATCTCCACGATCACCGTCGACGAGGGACCGACCTTGAAGCGGTTCCGGCCGCGGGCTCAGGGCCGGGCGACCCCGATTCACAAGCGAACCAGCCACATCGCCGTGGCGCTGACCCCCTCGGAGAACTAGGCATGGGACAGAAGATCCACCCCGAGGGTTTCCGCGTCGGCTACATCCACGACTGGAAGTCGAACTGGTTCGAGGACAAAAACTTCGCTGACGTCCTCCAGGAAGACCTGCAGATCCGCGACCACATCGTCAACAAGCTCTCGCACGCGGGGCTCTCGAACATCACGATCGAGCGCCGCGGCGAGGTCGCCGTCGACATCCACACCGCCCGCCCCGGCATCGTGATCGGGAAGTCGGGCAGCGAAGTCGACGCCCTGCGCAAGGAGCTGCACAAGCTGACCGGCAGCCCGGTGAAAGTGAACATCCGCGAGGTCAAGCGCCCCGAGCTCGACGCCAAGCTGGTCGCGCAGTCGATCGCCGAGCAGCTGCAGAACCGAGTCGCGTTCCGCCGCGCGATGAAACGCGCCCTGACCTCGGCGATGCGCTCTGGCGCCAAGGGCGTCAAGGTCCAGGTCTCCGGACGCCTCGGCGGCGCCGAGATGGCACGGACCGAAAGCTACTCGGACGGCCGTGTGCCGCTGCACACGCTGCGCGCCGACATCGACTACGGCTTCTTCGAGGCCCGCACGACCACCGGCCGGATCGGGGTCAAATGCTGGATCAACAAGGGCGAGGTGATGCCCGAGGGCTTCCGTTCCGATCTCGCTTCGACCGACGAGGCGCCGCAGGGCCAGTCCGGTCGCGGCGGCCGTGATCGCGGCGGGCGCGGCCCCGGTGGAGACCGCGGCGGGCGCGGCCCTGGCGGCGATCGCGGCGGTCGCGGCGGCGGTCGCGGCGGACAGCGTGGAGGTGGTCGCTGATGCTGATGCCGAAGCGGGTCAAGCACCGCAAACAGTTCCGTGGCCGGATGCGCGGCAACACGAAGGGCGGCAGCACCGTCGCCTTCGGCGAGTACGGCCTCAAGGCGCTGGAGCGCGGCTGGATCACCAACCGGCAGATCGAGGCCGCCCGTGTGGCGATGACCCGCAAGATCAAACGTGGCGGGAAGGTCTGGATCAACGTCTTCCCCGACAAGCCGTACACGAAAAAGCCTGCTGAGACCCGGATGGGCTCGGGCAAGGGAAACCCCGAGGGCTGGGTCGCGGTGGTCAAGCCCGGCCGGGTTATGTTCGAGCTCGCGGGCGTTCCCGAGGATCTGGCGCGCGACGCCCTGCGCCTCGCCGGGCACAAGCTTCCGGTCAAAACCAAATTCGTCAAGCGCGAGGGGGTGGAGGACTGATGAAGGCAGCCGAGGTGCATAACCTCAAAGATGCTGAGCTCGTGTCGAAGCTGATCGACGCGAAGCAGGAGGCCTTCAACCTGCGCTTCCGCCATGCGACGGGCGAGCTCGAGAACACTTCCCGGCTGAAAGTCGCCAAGAAGGACGTGGCGAGGCTGCTGACCGTAGCCCGGGCGAGAGGGATTGACGTAGAGAAAGAGATGAAGCGCGTATGAGCGACGACGAGACGAAAAAAGACGAGACCACCGAGCAGCAGGAGCCTCAGGACGAGGCGCAGTCGTCCGCGGGTCCTGTCGCGGAGTCAGACGACTCGTCCTCGCAAGCTGCGGGCGAGTCGCCCGACTCCACGCCACCCGCGGAAGATGCGTCTGAGGACGACGCCCCAGCCGAGGAGGCTGCCGCCGAGTCGTCTGACGACGCTCCTGCCGCTGATGAGGCTGAGGGCCCTGCCGCGGAGGAGAGTCCTTCCGACGCTCCGGCGGCTGAAGAGCCCCCTGCTTCCGAGCCGGATCCGGCTGATGATTTGCCCTGGAAGGAGCGGCGTCGGCTCGAGCGGTCGCGCCGGCCTGGTGAGGCGAAGCCGCAGCAGACGGCGGAGGAGCGGGCTGCGGCGCGGCGCGAGCATCGCCAGGCGAAGGCTGCCGAACGACGCAAGGAACGCGCCGCCGCCAAAGGCAAGAAGGCAGCCGGCACCGGCACGGCGCCGGCCGAGCGCGATTCCAATGCCGCCAAGGTTCGTCAGGGCATCGTCGTCTCCAACAAAGGCGACAAGTCGATCACCGTCCGCATCGACATCGCCCGCCGTCACCCGACTTACGAGAAGATCGTCCGCCGCTCGCGCACGCTGCACGCGCACGACGAGCGCAACGAGGCCGGCGAGGGCGACGTCGTTCGCATCGTCGAGACCCGTCCCCTGTCCAAGACCAAGCGCTGGCGCCTGGTCGACGTGGTCGAGAAGGCGAGGTAGGGAAGTGATCCAGCAGGAGTCCAGGCTGAAGGTCGCCGACAACTCGGGCGCCCGCGAGCTTCTCTGCATCCGCGTCAAGGGCGGGTCGCACCGCCGCTACGCCAGCGTCGGCGACGTGATCACCGCCACCGTGAAACAGGCGAGCCCGCAGGGGGGCGTCCGCAAGGGCGAGGTCGTGCAGGCCGTCGTCGTCCGTACCCGCAAGCCGCTCGGCCGGCCCGACGGGACGTACATCTCCTTCGACGAGAACGCGGCGGTGCTGATCGACCCGGCCAGCAACAACCCGCGCGGAACCCGCATCTTCGGCCCCGTGGCGCGCGAACTTCGCGATCGCAACTTCATGAAAATCATCTCGCTGGCACCGGAGGTGCTCTAGGCGATGGCGAAGTCGATGCGCATCAGGACCGACGACCAGGTCGTCGTGATCAGCGGCAAGGACGCCGGCAAGACCGGCCGTGTCGTGCGCACGGAGCCGAAGAAGCGACGGGTCTACGTCGAGGGCTTGAACATGATCAAGCGCCACGAACGGGCTCGCTCCCAGGCCGATCTGAAAAACGCCCAGGCCGGAGGCATCGTCGAGAAGGAGGGTCCGATCGACGCCTCCAACGTGATGCTGCTCGACCCGAAAGACAACAAGCCGACCCGCGTCGGCGTCCGCCGCGACGAGGGCGGCAAGCGCGTGCGCTACGCGAAGCGCACCGGGGGGGCGGTCGACTGATGGAGGCGACCGCTACCCCGACCTCGCAGGCGGCTCCGCCGCCGCGTCTGCGCGAGCGCTACGAGCAGGAGGTCCTGCCCGCGCTGACCAAGAAATTCGGCTACTCGACGCCGATGGAGGCCCCGCACCTGCTGAAGATCACGCTCAACATGGGACTCGGGCAGGAGAAACAGGACAAGAAGTCCTTCGAATCGGCAACCGAACAGCTGGCGTTGATCGCCGGGCAGCAGCCGAGCGTGCGCCGCGCCCGCAAGTCGATCGCCTCCTTCAAGGTGCGCGAGGGGATGCCGGTGGGCATCTCGGTGACGCTGCGCCGGGCCCGGATGTGGGAGTTTCTCGACCGCCTCACCTCGATCGCGGTGCCCCGGATCCGCGACTTCCGCGGCCTCAACCCACGCTCCTTCGACGGCCGCGGCAACTACTCGATGGGCGTCAAAGAGCAGCTGATCTTCCCGGAAATCGATTACGACTCGGTCGACGTCGTGCGCGGGCTCGACATCACGATGACCACCTCGGCGAAGACCGACGAGGAGGCTTTCGAGTTGTTGCTCGGACTGGGGATGCCCTTCGCCCAGGAGGGCCGACCCGGCAGCGGCAAGTCCGAGGCCGAGGCGGAAGCCGAGGAGGAGCAGCGCAAGGAGGAGGCTCGCCTCAAAGCCGAGGCCGAGCAAGCCGCGCTCGAGCAGCTCAAAGAGGAGAACCCCGACGCCTACGCCAAGCCCGAGACCGAGGAGGGCGAGGCCGGCGGCGAGGCTGAGGGCGAGGGCGGAAACGACGAGGCCGAGGGCTCGGCCGACGAGGAGAATTCAGATGGCTAAGACTTCGCAGAAGGTCCGCCAGGGCCGCAAACCCAAGTTCAAATCCCGGGGCTACAACCGCTGCCGACGCTGCGGTCGCCCACGCGCCTACTATCGGAAGTTCGGCCTCTGCCGGATCTGCCTGCGCGAGGCCGCGCACGAGGGGTACATCCCCGGGATGACCAAGTCGAGCTGGTAGGAAGAACTGATGCAGACCGACCCGATCGCCGATTACCTGACCCGAATCCGCAACGCCATCCGCGCGGGCCACGACGAGGTTGAGATTCCCGCCTCCGGCCTGAAGATGGAGATGTCGCGGATCCTCAAGGAGCAGGGCTACATCAAGGACTTCCATAAAAAGCCGGCCACGGTGGGGGAGGCGATCAGCGTCAGCCTCAAGTACACCGAGGACCGCCAGCCGGTGATCATCGGAATCGAGCGGGTCTCGCGTCCTGGCCGGCGCCGCTACGTCGACCACAAAACCGTGCCGCGGGTTCACGGCGGCACCGGGACCGCGATCGTCAGCACTTCGGTCGGTGTGATGACCGGCCACGAAGCCCGTGCCAAGGGAGTCGGCGGCGAGGTAGTCGCCTACGTGTGGTGATCGGATGAGCCGGATCGGAAGAAAGCCCGTCCCAGTCCCCGAGGCCGTCACGGTCGAGATCGCCCCTGGCAACATCGCCGTCAAAGGACCCAAGGGCGAGCTCGCGCAGAGCCTTCCGCAGGAGATGACCGTCGAGCAGGGCGACGGCGTCGTCACCGTGGCCCGTCCCACCGACCGCGGCGAGCACCGGGCCCTGCACGGGCTCACCCGCAGCCTGATCGCGAACATGGTGGAGGGCGTCACCGACGGCTTCGAGAAGCGGCTGGAGATCCAGGGCGTCGGCTACCGCGCCGCGCTCAAAGGCAAGAAACTGGAGCTGGCCCTCGGCTTCTCCCACCCGGTCGCGATCGACGCGCCGGACGGAATCGAGTTCGAGGTCCCGCAGCCGACCGAGATCATCGTGCGCGGGATCGACAAGCAGCTGGTCGGGCAGGTCGCCGCGGATATCCGCAAGCGCCGTCCGCCCGAGCCCTACAAGGGCAAGGGCATCCGTTACCGCGACGAGCAGGTCCTGAGGAAGGTGGGTAAGCGCGCATGACCGTCGTCACCAAGCGCGAACAGCGCCTGCGCCGGCGCCGCCGGGTTCGCTCCCGCGTCACCGGCACGGCGGAGCGGCCGCGCCTCTCTGTCTTCCGCTCCAACAAGGGCATCTTCGCCCAGCTCATCGACGACCGGGCCGGTCACACGCTGGCCGCGGTCAACTGGATCGAGCCGGAGCTGCGCAAGCTCGGCGCCACCGAGCAGGCCAAAAAGGCCGGCGAGCTGCTCGCCGAGCGCGCCAAGGCGGCCGGGGTCGAGACCTGCGTCTTCGATCGCGGCGGTTACCAATACCACGGCCGCGTCAAGGCCCTGGCTGAGGGAGCACGCGAGGGAGGGTTGGTCTTCTAGGCGGCCCGTTCCGCTACCTTGGACCGCTGCCATGAAGGGAATGGACACTAAGAACGTGGAGACGGTGAGCCCGCGCGGGCTCGACCTGCAGGAGCGCGTGATCGAGATCAACCGCGTCGCCAAGGTCGTCAAGGGCGGTCGCCGCTTCTCCTTCACCGCCCTGGTCGCCGTCGGCGACGAAGAGGGCGTGGTCGGGATCGGCTACGGCAAGGCCCGAGAGGTCCCGCTGGCGATCCAGAAGGGCGTCGAGGACGCTCGAAAGAACTTGATTCGCGTGCCGAAATACGGCCAGACGATCACCCACCGGATCATCGGCCGCTTCGGCGCCGGACACGTCGTCCTCCGCCCGGCCAGCCCCGGTACCGGCGTGATCGCCGGCGGCGGGGTGCGCGCGGTGCTCGAGCTGGGAGGCGTCAAGGACGTCCTCACCAAGAGCATCGGGACGCAGAACCCGATCAACCTCGTCAAGGCCACCATGGACGGGCTCGTCCGGCTCCGGAGGCCGGAGGAGGTCGCTGAGCTGCGGGGGCTGACCGTGACTCAGGTACTGGGACTACAGAACGGAACTTCCGCCAATGGAGAGCACCTGGACGCGGGTCCTGTCGCGGGGTCAGATGACTCGTCCTCGCAAGCTGCGGGCGAGTCACCCGACCCCACGCCACCCGCGTCAGATGCCGCTCCGGCTGACGAGGCTCCGGCTGCAGAGGCAAGCGCTGAGCCTGAGGGTCAGGTCGCGGAGGCGATCGCCCCGACCGCGGAGGCGGGTGAGTCCGCCGATGGCGATGCCGTGGCGGTTGAGGAGACTTCGCCCGCGAAGGATGGCGAGGGTTCGTGAGCGGGGTGAAGATTTCTCAGATCAAGTCGACCGCTGGGAGCAATCCGAGCCAGAAAGCGACTCTCAAGGCGCTTGGGCTCGGAAGGATCGGTAAATCCGTGGAGCTGAAGGACTCGCCCCAGCTGCAGGGCCAGATCCGGGTCGTCTCGCACCTGGTGGAGGTCTCCTGATGGCCGACCAGCCGCGCTCGGAGGAGATCGGGCTGCACAACTTGAAGCCGAAGCCGGGCTCGAAACGGCCCCGCAAGCGGATCGGCCGGGGCGAGGGCAGCGGCCTGGGCAAGACCTCCGGCCGCGGCCACAAGGGCGCCGGCGCGCGCTCGGGGCGCAAGCGCAAGGCCAACTACGAGGGTGGCCAGAACCCGATCCACATGCGGATGCGAAAGCTGCGCGGCCCGCACAAAAAGCAGTCGATGCCCTTCGAGAACTTCCGCACCAAGACCCAGCCGGTGAACCTCTCCGATCTCGAGGAGCGTTTCGACTCCGGTGCCGAAGTGACCCCGGCCACGCTCAAGGAGAAGGGCCTGGCCAAGCGCGGCGACCCAGTCAAGATCCTCGCCAGGGGCGAGATCAAAAAGAAGCTGGACGTCCACGCGCACGCCTTCAGCGCTGCTGCCAAGGAGAAGATCGAGGCAGCTGGCGGTTCCTGTCACACTCTGGAGCCGTAATGCTCAAAACTATTGCGAACGCCTTTAGCGTCGCCGACATTCGCAAGAAACTTGCCTTCACGGCGGCGATGTTGTTGCTGTACCGGCTCGGCGCCTACATCCCGGCTCCAGGCGTCGACGTCGACGCGGTCAAGGAAATCCAGGGCAACTTCGGCGGCTCCGGCGTCCTCGGCTTCCTCAACCTCTTCTCGGGCGGCGGGCTCGAACGACTCTCCCTCTTCGCGCTGGGGATCATGCCCTACATCACCGCCTCGATCATCCTGCAGCTGCTGACCGTGGTCGTGCCCTCGCTCGAGCGCCTGCAGAAAGAAGGGGAGGTGGGGCAGCAGAAGATCACCCAGTACACGCGTTACCTGACCGTCGGGCTCGCCTTCGGGCAGTCGCTCGGCTATGTCTTCCTCTTCCGCTCCTTCGGCAACGAAGCGGGCACGAGCGTCGTCGGCACCTTGACCTTCTCGAAGCTGTTCATGATCGTGATCTGCCTCACCGCCGGCTGCACCCTGCTGATGTGGCTGGGCGAGCTGATCACCCAGCGCGGGATCGGCAACGGCATCTCGCTGATGATCTTTGCCTCGATCGTCACCGGGCTCCCCACCGGCATCACCCAGTGGTGGGGCAACCCCGACCAGGTCTTCGTCGTGATGATGCCCTTCGTCGCCCTCGCGGTGATCGTCGCGATCGTCTTCGTCCAGGAGGGTCAGCGCCGGATCCCGGTCCAGTACGCGAAACGCGTCGTGGGCCGGAAAATGACCTCCGGCGGCTCCACCTACCTGCCGCTGCGAGTCAACATGGCCGGCGTCATCCCGGTCATCTTCGCCGCCTCGATCATGGCCTTCCCGCCGACCATCGGCCAGCTCCTGAACACGCCGACCGCGCTCGACTTCGCCGCTTTCTTCGGACCGAACACCTGGGCCTACGTGGTCGGCGAGGTGTTCTTCATCATCATCTTCACCTACTTCTACACGGCGGTCACCTTCAACCCGGTGGACCAGGCCGACAACCTGAAGAAATACGGCGGCTTCATTCCCGGCGTCCGGCCCGGCCGGCCGACCGCGGAGTACCTCGACCGCATCCTCTCCCGCCTCACCTTCCCCGGCGCGCTTTACCTGGGGGCGGTGGCGGCTCTGCCGACCATCCTGATCAGCCAGACGTCGGCGAACTTCTTCTTCGGAGGCACCTCGATCCTGATCGTCGTCGGCGTCGCGCTCGACACGGTCAAGCAGCTCGAGGCGCAGCTGATGATGAGGAACTACGAGGGCTTCCTCAAATAGGCTCCCGGCGATGCCCGAGCTGAACCTAGTGCTCCTCGGCCCGCCCGGGTCGGGCAAGGGCACCCAGGGGGAGCGCCTGCAGGAAGACCTGCGCCTCCCCTATTACGCGACCGGGGACATCCTCCGCGGCGCTGTGCGCGAAGGAACCGAGCTGGGCCGCACGGCCAAGGAGTACATGGACCGCGGCGACCTGGTCCCCGACGAGGTCATCGTCGGCGTGATCGCCGAGCGAATCGACTCGCCGGAGGCCCGCGACGGGTTCATCCTCGACGGCTTCCCGCGGACGATGCCGCAGGCCGAAGCACTTGACGCGAAGCTCGACGACCTGGAGCGCGCGGTCACCGCCGTGCTTCTGATCGACGTCAGCGACGACGAGGTGGTGCGGCGGCTCGGCGGGCGGCGGACCTGCGAGGAGAACGGCCACGTCTTCCACGTCGAGTTCAACCCGCCCGGGAGCGAGGGCGTCTGCGACATCGACGGCAGCCCGCTGATCGTCCGCGACGACGACAAGCCCGAGGTGATCCGCAAGCGGCTCGAGACCTACCACGCCAAGACCGAGCCCCTGGTCGATTACTACGACCAGCGCAGCGTCTTGCGGCGGATCGACGGCACCGGTGCTCCGGACGACGTCACGGAGGAGATCCGCAGGACGCTGGCGACGATGCGGCTCGAGCAGGACGAGACCGTCTAGGACGCAGCGAGGACGGTCTAGCTTGTACAACCGGATGATCATTCGGAAGACCCCCGAACAGGTCGACAAGATGGCCGTCGCCGGGGAGATCCTCGTTCGTTGCCTGAAGATGCTGGAGGCCAAGGTACGGGCCGGCGTCACCACCGGCGAGCTCGACGCGGCCGCGGAGAAGTTCATCCGCTCCCAGGGTGCAACCCCGGCGTTCAAGGGCTACCGCGGCTTCCCCGGCTCGATCTGCGCCTCCCCCAACTCGATGGTCGTGCACGGGATCCCCGGTCCCTACGAGCTGAAGCGCGGCGACGTGCTCTCGATCGACGTCGGCGTCGTCCATGACGGCTGGGTCGCCGATGCGGCGCTGACCGTGCCGGTCGGCGAGGTCGACGAGGAGGCCCGGAAGTTGCTCGACCTGACCAAGGCGTCGCTCTTCGCCGGGGTCGAGCAGATGCGGCCGGGCAACCACCTAGGGGACGTCTCGGCGGCGATCCAGCGGACGGTCGAGGCCGGGGAGATGTCGATCATCCGCAGCTTGGTCGGCCACGGGATCGGGCGCGACATGCACGAGGAGCCGCAGGTGCCGAACTTCGGCGAGCCCGGCAAGGGCCCGGAGCTGGAGGAGGGCATGGTGCTGGCGATCGAGCCGATGGTCAACGCCGGCGGGCCCCTGGTGAGGATGGACGAGGACGGCTGGTCGGTCTACTCGGAGGACGACTCGCTCGCCGCCCACTTCGAGTTCACGGTTGCCGTCACCGCTGAGGGTCCCCGCATCCTCACGCCCTGGCACGAAGCCGAGTAGTGGATCAAGAGACCTTCTCCGCGGTCGACGCCTTCATCGGCGAGACGCTGACTCCGCCCGACGAGGCGTTGCAGGCGGCCCTCGACGCGGCGCAGGCCGCCGGGTTGCCGCAGATCCAGGTCTCGCCGCCGCAGGGCATCCTGCTGGAGCTGTTGGCGCGCCTGCAGGGGGCGAGCACGGTCCTGGAGTTCGGCACGCTGGGCGGCTACAGCACGATCCTGCTGGCTCGGGCGTTGCCGGAGGACGGTCGCCTGATCACCCTCGAGGCCGACGCGGAGTACGCGGAGGTGGCCCGCGGCAGCATCGAGCGCGCGGGCCTGGGCAACGTCGTCGACATCCGGGTCGGCCCCGCCTTGGAGACGCTGTCGGTGCTGGGCGAAGAGGGAGCCGGCCCGTTCGATCTCACCTTCATCGACGCCGACAAGGTCAACACGCCCAATTACTTCTCCTGGGCGCTCGATCACTCCCGTCCCGGCAGCTTGATCGTCGCCGACAATGTCGTCCGCGACGGCAGCCTCGCCGACGCCGCGAGCGCGGATCCCACCACCAAAGCCCAGCGTCGCTTTCACGAGATGCTTGCCGCGGAGCCACGCGTCCGCGCGACGACGATTCAGACCGTCGGCGCCAAGGGCTACGACGGCTTCACGATCGCCCTGGTTGGCGAGGGCTGATCGTGCCTGACTGGGCGACGGCCAAGGCGCGACCCCTGCTATCTTTCGCGGTCGGCCATTGTGGCCGGGTAGTCGCCTGCCGTCCGACTCATGGGGCTGGCGGGAATCCTGTATTCGATACGAGACCGGAGCAATGAAGGTTCGAGCTTCCGTAAAGCCGATGTGCGAGAAGTGCAAGGTAATCCGCCGCAATGGGGCGGTCCTTGTGATCTGCCAGAACCCCCGCCACAAGCAGAGGCAGGGCTAGCGCATGGCACGTATCGCCGGCGTCAACATCCCAGTCAACAAGCGGATCGAAGTCGGCCTCACCTACATCTTCGGGATCGGGCGCTCCACCGCCCAGCAGATTCTCGCCGAGACCAAGATCGACGCGAGCACCCAGGGCAAGGACCTCACCGAGGACGAGGTCATCAAACTGCGCGAGGCGATCGAGAATCGCGAGGTCGAGGGCGACCTGCGGCGCGACCGCTCGCAGAACGTCAAACGGCTGATGGAGATCGGCTCCTACCGAGGCCTGCGGCACCGCCGGGGTCTGCCGGTCCGGGGCCAGCGCACGAAGACCAACGCGCGTGGGCGCAAGGGGCCGCGCCGCCTCAGCGTCGCCGGCAAGCGCAAGGCATAGGGAACCGGGATGGCTGAGAAAAAACCCGCCAAGGGGCGCTCGCGGCGCCGCGTCAAAAAGAACGTCACCTACGGGCAGGCGCACATCAAGACTTCGTTCAACAACACGATCGTCACCCTGACCGACACCGATGGCAACGTGATCGCCTGGGAGTCGGCCGGTTCGGCCGGGTTCAAAGGCTCGCGCAAGTCGACCCCGTTCGCCGCGCAGGTGACCGCCGACGCCGCCGCCAAGAAGGGCATGGAACACGGCCTCGAGAAGGTCGAGGTCTTCGCCAAGGGCGCCGGGTCGGGCCGCGAGACGGCGATCCGCTCGCTGCAGGCCGCCGGGCTCGACGTGACCACCGTCAAGGACGTCTCGCCGCAGGCCCATAACGGCTGCCGGCCGAAGAAGCGGAGGCGCGTCTAGTGGCCCGCGATACTTCCCCGCAGTGCAAGCAGTGCCGGCGCGAGGGGCAGAAGCTCTTCCTCAAGGGCGAGCGCTGCTTCACCGACAAGTGCGGCGTCGAGCGGCGTTCGTACCCGCCTGGCGAGCACGGCCGCGGTCGCCTGCGCCAGTCCGAGTACCGGCTGCAGCTGCGCGAGAAACAGAAGACGCGCCGTTATTACCAGGTTCTGGAGAAACAGTTCCGGGCCTACTACGAGAAGGCCTCGCGCCAGGATGGCGTGACCGGCGAGAACCTGCTGCGGCTGCTCGAGTCCCGCTTCGACAACGTCCTCGTGCGGCTCGGCTTCGCCGCCTCGCGCCGTCAGGCCCGCCAGCTGATCAACCACGGCCACTGGATGGTCAACGGACGCCGTGTCGACATCCCGTCCTACCAGATGCGTCCCGAGGACATCATCTCGATCAAGGCTGGATCGTCGGCCGCCGACACGGTCCGCCGCGCCACCGAACTCGTCTCCACCGTGCCGGCCTGGCTGCAGGCCGACCACGATGCTCTTACCGCCAAAATCCTGCGCTACCCCGAGCGCTCCGAGATTTCGGCGCCGGTACAGGAGCAGCTGATCGTCGAGCTGTACTCCAAGTAGCCCGGAAACCACAAATTTCTGAACACGCATACGCAAGGAACTCATGACCACTGATTTCCAGGTCCCCCGCATCACCTCCGAGAAGGTCGACGACCGTCGCGGTACGTTCACGATCGAGCCGCTGGACAAGGGCTTCGGCTACACCTTCGGCAACAGCCTCCGCCGCGTCCTGCTCTCCTCCCTGGGCGGCGCCGCGATCACCAGCGTCCGCATCGAGGGCGTAGCGCACGAGTTCTCGACCGTGCCCGGCGTCAAGGAGGACGTCACCGACATCGTCCTCAACCTCAAGGACCTCGTCGTCCGCATGCACACCGACGCCGACGAGGTCGAGGCTCCGCTGGTCGCCACCGGCCCCGGCGAGGTCAAGGCCAAGGACATCGACCTGCCCTCGGGCGTCGAGATCCTCAACCCGGAGGCGCCGATCGCGACGCTCGAGAAAAAAACCAAACTCGAGGTCTACCTGACGATCGGCCGCGGCCGCGGCTACTCGCCGGCCGAAGAGAACAAGTCGGACGAGCAGCCGATCGGCGTGATCCCGATCGACTCGATTTTCTCGCCGATCCGCCGCGCCTCCTACGCGGTCTCCGCCGCCCGCGTCGGGCAGCGCACCGACTTCGACAAGCTCGAGTTGGATCTCGAGACCGACGGCTCGATCGAGCCCGCCGCGGCCCTGCGCGAGGCCTCCGAGATCCTGATCAAGAGCCTGGCGATCTTCACCGACGCCGAGCGGGTCGAAGAGCTGACCGCTCGCGAACCGGTGCCCGCGCTGCAGACCGACCCGCTCTCCTCCCCGGGGGGCAACGGTGCCGGCGACAACAACGGCCTCGACGAGATCCTGATCGAGGAGCTCGAACTGGGAGTGCGTTCCTACAACTGCCTGAAGCGAGCCGGCGTCCAGACCGTCGGCGACCTCGTGCGCAAGTCGCGCGGCGAACTGAACGCGATTCCGAACTTCGGCTCGAAGTCGATCGAGGAAGTGATCGAGACCCTGCACGCGCGCGGCCTCGATCTGCAGGCGGACTGAGGAAGCGAAGAAGGCGGAGCGGAGAATCCTGTGCGCCACCGCAAGAAGCGGAACAAGCTCAGCCGTGACGCCGCGCATCGCGAGGCGCTGCTCTCGAACCTCTCGAAGCAGCTGATCGAGCACGAGCGGATTCAGACCAGCCAGGCCAAGGCCAAGGCGGTCAAGCCCGAAGTCGAGAAGCTGATCACCCTCGCCAAGCGGGGCGACCTGCACGCTCGTCGGCAGGCCCTCTCGACGCTGCACAACGACAAGTTCATCGTCCACAAGCTGTTCGACGAGGTCGCCCCGCGCTACGCGACCCGTCCCGGCGGCTACACCCGCATCGTCAAGCTGGGCCCGCGCCGCTCGGACAGCACCGAGATGGTGTACCTCGAGCTCGTTTGAGCGCCGGCTCCTTCCGCCTCGATCTCGAATACGACGGCTCGCGCTTCTCGGGTTGGGCTCGCCAGCCAGGCTTGCGCACGGTCCAGGGAGAGCTGGAGGAGGCGCTGCAGACGGTCCTGCGCGAGCGGGTTGAGCTCACGGTCGCAGGGCGCACCGACGCCGGCGTCCACGCCTGGGGTCAGGTGGCGAGCTTTCGCACCGATGCGGAGGTGCCAGCCGACCTGGCGCGAAGGCTCAACGGGGTGGGCCCGGACGACGTCGCGGTAAGAGGCGCCGGACCCGCTCCCGACGGCTTCGACGCCCGCGGGGACGCGATCTCGCGCACCTATCGCTATCGCTTGCTGGCGCGGTCCGCGCCGAGCCCGTTCGAGCGGGGGCGGGCGCTCTGGTGGCCGCACGTGGTCGATCGCGCGGCGCTGGACGCGTGTGCGGCGGCCCTTCCCGGCACGCACGACTTCACCGCCTTCACGCCGACCCAGACCGACCACGTCCGTTTCGAGCGCGACATCCTCGGCGCAGGCTGGCAGCTCGAACGGGGCGACATCCTCGCCTTCCGCATCAGCGCCGACGCCTTCATGCGCAACATGGTCCGGGTCCTCGTCGGCACCATGCTCGAGGCCGCGTCGGGCCGGCGCAGCCCGGAGGAGTTCGCCGCGTTGCTGACCGGGGCTCCGCGAACCGCCGCCGGCGACACGGCCCCCCCGCACGGCCTCTACCTGGAGTCTGTTGGCTACTCCTAGAATCGATCCAATGCGGATCCTCCTGACCAACGACGACGGCATCACCGCTCCCGGCCTGCAGGCGGCGCGCCGCGCGCTGCGCGAGCTCGAGGGCGTCGAGGTCGACGTGATCGCGCCGAACGCCAACCGCAGCGCGACGGCGCGCAGCATCACCACCCGCTCGCCGCTCAGCATCGACGAGGTCGAGTTCGGCGACGGCGACGTCGGCTACGCCACCGACGGCACGCCGGTCGACTGCGTCCGCTTCGCCGAGCTGGGTCTGGTCGGCGGCCGCCCGGACCTGATCGTCTCCGGGATCAACCACGGGTCCAACCTCGGCGACGACATCACCTACTCGGGGACCGTCGCGGCGGCGCTGGAGGGAATCGTCCTCGGCATCCCCGCCGTGGCTTTCTCACAGCAGTCCTCCGGGGGCGGCATGGGCTACGTCAGCGGCCAGTTCGACTTCGAGCACGCGGCAGCCTTCGCGGCGCAGCTGGTCGGGCGCCTGCGGACCGAGCGGATGCCCGAGGCCACCCTGGTCAACGTCAACAGCCCTGCCGGCGCCCCGCGGGGGGTCGAGGTGACGAGGCTGGGCAAACGCATCTACAACGACGAGCTGCGGCTGGTCGAGGAGGCCGACAACGGACGCCGCCATTACGAGATCTACGGCTGGCAGCCGGGCTACGAGGAGATCGAGGGCACCGACCTCCACGCGGTCGCCGAGGGCAGGATCGCGGTCACTCCGATCCACTTCGACCTCACTGACCACGGCGGGCTAGAGCGGCTGCGGGGCTGGGGCTTCGAGCAGATGCTGGCTGCCTGCGCGCCGGTCAGCAGCGCCGAGTGAACGCGTCCGCGGCAGAGCGGGCGGCGGAGCTGCGGCAGGAGCTGGAGCGCCACAACCGCCTCTACTACGTCCTCGACGACCCGGAGATCGGCGACGACGAGTACGACACGCTGCTCGACGAGCTGCGCGCGATCGAGGCGGAGCATCCGGAGCTGCGCACTCCCGACTCGCCGACCCAGCGCGTCGGGGCGCCGCCGCTCGACCGCTTCGAGCAGGTCGAGCACCACGAGCAGATGCTCTCGCTCGGCAACGCCCGCAACGAGGAGGAGCTGCGCGCCTGGGAGAACCGGCTGGCGAACTACCTGAAGCGGCTCGACATCACCGCCTCCCAGTTCAGCTACACGACTGAGCCGAAGATCGACGGCCTCGCGGTCTCGCTGACCTACGAGGACGGGGTGCTCGTGCGGGGCGCGACGCGGGGCGACGGCCGCGTCGGCGAGGACGTGACCCAGAACCTGCGCACGATCGGCTCGGTGCCGCTGCGAATTCCCGACGCGCCTGGGCTGGTCGAAGTGCGGGGGGAGATCTATCTGCCGATCGCCGCCTTCAAAGCGCTGAACGAACGCCGGGCCGAGGCGGGAGAGCCGACCTTCGCCAATCCGCGTAACTCGGCCGCCGGATCGATCCGCCAGCTCGATCCCTCGCTGGCCGCCGAACGGCCGCTCTCGACCTGGATTTACGGGATCGGCGCCGCTCCGAACCTCGACCTCGCCACCCACATGGAGGAGGTCGAGTGGCTGGACGAGCGGGGCTTCAAGGTCAACCCCGACACCGGCCACCACGAGGGCGTCGAGGGGGTCGTGAAGCGCTGCCACTGGTGGGAGGAGCGGCGCGAGCTGCTCGACTACGAGATCGACGGCGTCGTCGTCAAGGTCGACGAGCGGGCGCTTTGGCGCGAGCTCGGCGTGGTCGGCCGCGAGCCGCGCTGGGCGATCGCCTGGAAGTTCCCGCCGACCACGGCGACGACGACGATGCTCGAGGTCGTCTGGAACGTCGGCCGCACCGGCCACCTCGTCCCCTTCGCGATGCTGGACGCGGTCCACGTCGGCGGGGTGACCGTCACCACCGCGACGCTGCACAACGAGGAGGACCTGGCCCGCAAGGACGTCCGGCGCGGCGACGAGGTGGTTGTGATGCGGGCGGGCGACGTGATCCCGCAGGTGGTCTCCCCGAAGCTTCCGCGGCAGAACCCGCGCGCTCCGAAACCCGTACCGCCGAAGGTGTGCCCGTCGTGCGGCACCGAGACGGTCAAGCCCGAGGGAGCGGTCTTCACGATCTGCCCGAACCGCACGGGCTGTCCGGGCCAGTCTTTCCAGCACGTCAAGCACTTCGTCAGCAAGGGCGCGATGGACATCGAGGGGCTGGGCGAAAAACAGGCGTCGGTCTTCCTCAAAGAGGGCGTGATCGCCGACGTCGCCGACATCTTCGACCTGACCGTGGAGCGGCTCGTCGAGCTCGACCGCTTCGCCGAGACCTCCGCGCGCAACCTGGTGGCGGCGATCGACGCCTCACGCGAGCGCCCGTTCAAGCGCGTCCTCTACGCGCTCGGTCTGCCTGGCGTCGGCTACGTCACCGCAGAGGCGCTGGCCGACCACTTCGGCTCGATCGACGCCCTGCACGAGGCCGACCCCGAGGAAATCGAGGAGGTCGAGGGGGTCGGCCCGATCATGGCGGTGCAGATCGCCGAGTCGCTCGCCGACGAGCCCACCTGGGCGCTGGTCGAGAAGCTGAAGGAGAAGGGCCTGAAGCTGGAGGCAGACGCCTCTGAACGGCGCGCCGAGGGCGGGCCCCTGGACGGCAAGACCGTGGTCCTCACGGGCACCCTGCCGGAGCTGACCCGCGAGGAGGCGGCCGCTCTGGTCAAGTCGGCCGGCGGCAAGGTCACCAGCTCCGTCTCCAAGAAGACCGACTACGTCGTCGCCGGCGAGAGCCCCGGCTCGAAGCTCGCCAAAGCCGAATCGCTCGGCACCGAGGTGCTCGACGAACCCGGCCTGCTGGCGCTCGTTCGGTAAAAGACCGAACTCAGACGGGTCACGCGTCTGCACTTGACCGTGCTATGCACGGTGAGCTGCAGACGGGTGGCCGGATCAGTAGCCCGCGACGAGCCCGGCGATCCTGTCCTGGGTGAGGTGAGCGAGGCCGAGGTCGCTGACGCTGCCCATCAGGGTCGCGAAGACCATGATCCGGCCGCTCTTGTTGAAGCAGTATCCGGAGAGGTTGCTGACGCCGCTGATCGTGCCCGTCTTGGTGCGGCAGCGGCCGTAGGCGGCGGTGCCGACCATGCGGCCGGCGACCGTTCCCTCCTTGCCGGTCAGGGCGAGGGCTTGGATGAATTCCTCGCCGGCCGGGTCGTCGCGCATGCCCAGCAGCAGGTCGGCGACCTGGCGCGGCGAGGCGCGGTTGGAGCGAGTCAGGCCGGAGCCGTCGGCGGCCTGCACGCCCGACCCGTGTGCCTGAGCGAAGTCCTCGACGACCGCGGCGCCCGCTGCCGTGGTCCCGGCGGCGCCCAGGCGCGCCCCCAGCAGTTTCATCAGCGTCTCGGCGAAGAAGTTGTTCGAGTAGACGTCGGTCATGTTGGACAGCTGGCTCATGGTCGGCGAGCGAACCAGGGCGATGCGGTCGGCGACCGGGGGGGTCGGCGCCAGCGCCACCTGGGGCGGAACCGCGACGCCGCCGGCTTGCAGCGCCCGGGCGAGCTTCGAGGCGGCGGTCTTGGCGGGATCGGAGGCGAAGCCGCTGCTGCTGGTGGCGCCGCGGAAGCCCGAGTTGAAGGCGAGTCCGGAGAGCGGGCCGATGTAGGGGCTGGTTGCGTAGCCGGAGTCGGCGACGCCGCGGCGGCGGTCGAAGATCGTGTCGTCGGCGTAAAGGCGGCCGGTGATCG
>Ga0196962_10000172_pt1 | contig 36298 bp, 26 predicted proteins | sample S3v_20metaG_FD_183186 | JGI IMG/M metagenome (GOLD analysis project Ga0196962, IMG submission 183186) | Soil microbial communities from Anza Borrego desert, Southern California, United States - S3+v_20 | ecosystem: Environmental > Terrestrial > Soil > Desert | place: USA: California | collected...
GGGGGCGAGCTTCGTGCGCGCGTCGAGGGCGGCGAGGTCAAATGGGAGCACCGGCAGCCGGCCACGGGCGGGCGCTGGGAGTCATCCGTTTCGCGGGCCCCGCAGCCGCTGACGGAGTTAGACCCGCTCGGGGCCGACGTGGGGACGGAGAGCCCTTACGAGCCGGGCGTCACACCGGCCGAGCCGGCCGTCTTCGACTCTGGGTCGCACTGGGGCTCTCGGGCGGGCAACCCCTCCGACCCGCGGGGCGGGTGCGCCGTCAACGGGATGGAGATCCCCTGCGACATCTTCCTGCGGATGGCAGAGGAGGACGTGCTCGGGGTGATACAGCTCGACCCGCGGCGCGGGGCGCGCCAGCAGGAGGGGCGCGTGGAGGTCGTCGGGCCGGGGACGGTGCGCGTCCGCACGTGGGAGACGCTGCCGGGGCGCGAGTTGCCCGGCGGCGACGGAGTCGTCAGGGTCGAGAGCAACCTCCTGAGCAGGAGTTACGTCATCTACCTCCCCGTCGGCGGGGCCTCCGCTAGTGGTAACCCGCAGAATTCGCAACCTCTTTCTGAAGACGCCGTAAATACTCTCCAAACACACCTTCAGGCATTTGTTAATGATTCTGATTGCGGAGAATTTCTGAGCTCGCTTCTGGCGCAACTCCCTAACCGCACCGGATTTACAGAGCGCTCTACAGGCACATTAATGGATGTCTTTAACCGTATCAAAAACAATGGCGGGTTCCGGAGCGGTGATACCGGCAGGGACGAGAACGCCGCGCTAGTTAACCCGAATACCTTAACAGTTACTTTCCACGGTGTTAAAGTTGCCCCGTACATAATGAGTAAGGAGAGTTGGCGACAGTTCGGCGTAGCCGCCATCTTGATTCACGAGCTTACGCACGTATATACCGCAACTCCGCGCCGGGGTGGGTACGGGCATCTGGATATGGCACTCGCCGCACAAAAAGCGGCTGAAGGTCTCGGGATTGATGTGAAGTCTGCGTTAATGTTAAATTTTCCCACCCCGGATAAATACAGAACTCAAGATGCGTTCGATACGGCCGCTTCTAATTATTATAACCGAGTCCTGATATATGCCTGCCGGAAGGTGAGGTTATGAAAAAGGCAATATTGAGCGTGCTGGTGTCGCTTGCGTTCGCCCAAGCCTCCCGGCCTCCGGCGGAAGGCTGGCGGGGCATCGTGCCACTTCGTACGACTTGTGACGATGTCAAAAAGGCACTCAAGGTCGAAAAATGCGGCGCCCCCATGTCGGAATATAATGTGCCGGGTTTCAGAGTGGTGGTCTTTTTTTCGAGTAGTCAGTGCTGTGACGACCCGGCAGGTTGGCGTGTCCCCCCCGGTACCGTTACCAGCCTGATAATCTCCCCGGTAAAAAAGATGCGCCCCCCCGAACTGGGCATTGACCTTTCAGAGTACCTGAAGCTCCCGGACAGGGACGTTGTGGGTATGGAAGCGTACGAGAACCGGGGGCGAGGCATCGCCGTTAACCTCTCCGACGGATTTGTTCAAGACATTATTGTCGCCCCGCCCGCTAAGGACGAGGGGCTGAGGTGTAAGCCCGCAGAAGATGAGCCTCTGGTAAACGCGGCGCCCTTTTGACACACCGCTTACACGTACGACAAGGGCGGCTACCGAGTTACCCCCCCGGCCGGCGGGGCCGCTCACAGCTCCGGAAGGACGCGCGCCGGCGCGGCTTCGTCTACGCCGCGGGCGAGCTTTTGGCGCGCGGCGAGGGCGGCGAGGTCAAATGGGAGCACCGGCAGCCGGCCACGGGCGGGCGTTAGGAGTCGGACGTGCCGTGGCCCCGCGGGCGCTGACGGAACTCGACCCGGCGGGTGCCGACGTGGGCACGGAGAGCCTCTACGGGCCGGGCCTTACCCCGGCCGAGCCGGCCGTCCTCGATGCCGGGTCGCACTGGCAGTCGCCGCAGTCGCGCTGCGGAGAGGAGTGGGTTTCGGTCGAACGGCGTCAAGCCTATTCCCGTTCGACATCCCCCGTAATCAGGCGCGAGAAATCGTCCGGGGTGTCAACGTCCACCTCGCCGCCGCGGAAGGGTAAGAAGTGCGCCTCCGCGGCGTGTCTCTTGATGACCTGCTTCGCGCCGGCCGCCCCTTCGAGCCGCGCCAGCTCGGCGAAGAGCGCCCTGCCGAAAAGGGCCGGCACGCCGAAGCTCCCGCCGTACGCAGAGGCGACGACGGGCCTCCCGGTGGCGCGGTACGCCGCGACGAGCCCGGAGATGACTTCGGCGTTGACGTGAGGCTGGTCGCACAGCAAAAGGACGGCCGCGGCCGCCTCCGGGTCGGCGCCGACGAGCCCCTCGACGCCCGCGCGGACAGAGGAGGCCATCCCGGTTTCCCAGAGGTCGTTCACCACTTCGAGCACGTCCAGCCCCCGCAACTCGCCTCCGGACTGTTCGGCGTGCGCGCCGGTCACCACGACCACGGGGCGGCACCCCGCGCCCAGCGCGGCGAGGGCGGCGCGCCTCAGCATGGACTGGCCTCGGAACTGTAGAGTCTGCTTCGGGACGCCCATGCGGGAGGACGAGCCCGCCGCCAGCACAACGGCGCCGACTCTCTCATGGTCACCTTCAACCATCAGAGGATCGCCAACCAAGTGAGCCCTCGACCCTCACGCCGCGGCCACGGGCCGGGTAAGCTCATCCGTCAGAGGGACGCCCTCCCCGTCGCTCGGGCGGCCGTGGATGGAGCCCCGGCGCTCGCGCAACATCCCGCCGCGCCGCCCCTCTAAGACGGCGCGCATCTCGGCGACGATGGACAGGGCGACCTCGGCGGGCGCGTTCGCCCCGATGTCGAGGCCCGCCGGGGAGTAGAGGCGCTCCCTGTCCTCATCCCCGAGCCGGAACGCTTCGTCGCCGGCGGCCAGTTCGCTCAGCATCCGCTCGGTCCGTTTACGTGGCCCCATGACCCCGATGTAGCGGGCCGGCGACGCGAGCAGGAATTTGAGCAGTTCCAAGTCGTGTGAGTAGTTGTGCGACATCAGCAGCGTCAGAGTCCGCGGCTTAATGTTGACCTGCGCCGCCACGTCTTCGGGGCGCGCGAGCGTGACCCTGTCGGCCGCGGCGAACCGGGAGCGGCTGGCGGGGCGGGCCTGCGGATCGACGACCTCCGTCTGCCAGCCCAAGCCGCGCGCGAGCTCGACGACCGGCAGCGCGTCGTGCCCCGCCCCGAAGATGACGAGCGGGACGGGCGGCAGTAGCGTTTCGACGAATACTTTTACGCCGGCGCCACGCGCATCAAAGATGTGCGCGCCGGGCATCGCCCCTCCGAACGACAGCGCCCGCACCTCGCTTTCAAGCATCGCGGCCACCTCGCCGCTCAACTTCTCGCGGCCGACCTCCCCGCCCTCGCCGATGAAGAGACGGGCTCCCGTTTCGATTCGGGCCGCGGCCGGGCTCGAAGGCGTCTGTTGATAGACGGTCGCGACCTGCATGAGGGCTGCGTCAGCCCGCGCCTCGCACGAACGCCTCAGCGCCTCGACGTAGGGTGAGCCGGGGGTGAGCGGCTCGACCAGCACGCGCACCACCCCGTTGCAGCCGAGCCCCAGCCCCCAAGCCATCTCCTCTCCGGTCGAGGCCGTGTCGTACTCGACGAGCACGGCCTCGCCCGCCCGCACGGCGCGCTTCGCGTGCTCGACGACATCGCTTTCGAGGCAGCCGGCGCTGATCGTGCCCGTGCTGGCTCCCCCTTCGCGGACGAGCATCCGCGCGCCGGGCCGCCGGTACGAAGAGCCTTCGACGCTCACCACGGTCGCCAGCGCGCACCGCTCGCCCCTGCGCGTAGCCGCGTCGAACGCTTCGATTAAGGCCCGCACTTCGTTCATCGTTCGTCGCCCCCTTACAGCAGCTTCTCCGGCGTGATGGGCAGGTCGCGCACGCGCCGGCCCGTGGCGTGGAAGACGGCGTTGGCGATGGCCGCCGGGATGCCGACCATCCCCAGTTCGCCCATGCCCTTGACGCCGAGCGGGTTGACCACGCGGTCGTCCTCCTCGACGAACATCGTCTCGACCTCATGCACGTCGGCGTTGACGGGCACGTGGTAGTGCTGCAAGTTGGGATTCATGATGCGGCCGTAGCGGTGGTCAATCTCGGTCGCCTCCTGCAAGGCCATGCCGATGCCCCAGACGACGCCGCCGATCTCCTGACTGTGCGACGCCTTCGGGTTGATGATCTTCCCGCAGGCCGTCACCTCGATGGCGCGGGTGACGCGCACCTGCCCGAGGTCGGGGTCGACCTTGACCTCGACGAACTGCGCGCCGTGCGCCATCGTCGCGTACTTCTGGCGCTCCGGCGAGGGCCGCGACTCGAAGGTCTCCGTGACCTCGTTGAGGTTGTTCCGCCGCATCACGTCGGGGATGCTGACGAACCGCGACGGGTCGCCCTTGAGCCGCAGTCGGCCGTCGAGCATCTCCACGTCGGCGGCCGCCGCCCCCTTCAGCGGCGAGGAAGCATCTTGGCTCGCTAACGTCAGCAGCTTCGCGGTGACGGCGAGGGCCGCGCCGTGGACGGCCGAGCCGACGCTCGAAGTCGTCTGAGAGCCGCCCTGCGCGGGCGCGCGCGGGAAGCTCGTGTCGCCCAGCTCGAACTTCACCTGCTCGGGCCTGTTCCCCAAGTACTCGGCGGCGATCATGGTCATCACCGTGTAGGTGCCGGGGCCGATGTCGCTGGTCGCGCTGGTGACGTGCGCCGTGCCGTCGATGCGGTAGGTGATTTTGGCGCTGGCCGGCCGCTGGAACGCGCCCCAGACGCCGGTCGCCGTCCCCCACCCGACGAGGAGCCGCCCGTCGCGCATCGAGCGCGGCTCCATCTTGCGCCGCTTCCAGCCGAACTTCTCCGCGCCCAAACGGTAGCACTCGCGCAGCGCCTTGCTCGACCACGGCCTGCCGCTCTCGGGGTCGGTCTCGGCGTAGTTGATGAGGCGGAGTTCCAAAGGGTCGATCTTGAGCGCGTAGGCCAGCTCGTCCATCGCGCATTCGAGCGCGAACATGCCGCTCACCGCCCCCGGCGCGCGCATCCACGTCGGCGTCGGGAGGTCTGTCGGGACGATCATCGTCGGCGCGAAGAGGTTCGGGCAGGCGTAGACCTGCCGCGTGAAGCCGGTCGTGTTGTCGTTGAACTCCTCGAAGGTGGAGGTGTTGTGCACGGCGCGGTGGATCATCGCCGTGAGCTTGCCCGACGCCTCGGCGCCGAGCGCGATCTTCTGGATGGTGTGCGGGCGGTGGCCGTGGCCGGTGAACATCTGCGTGCGCGTGTAGACGACCTTGACCGGGCGCCTGAGTTCGCGCGCCGCCATCGCCGTCAGCGCCGGGTAGTAGTTCGGCCTGAGGCTGGCCCCGAAGGCCCCGCCGACGTAGGGCGAGACGACGCTCACGTTCGCCTCCGGCACGCCGAAGGTCGAGGCGAGGTGCGCGCGCACGCCGTAGACCTCCTGCGTCTTGTCGAAGATCGTGAGCTTGTCGCCCTGCCACGCGGCGACGGCCGCGTGCGGCTCCATCGGGTTGTGGTGCTCGACGGGGATGCGGTACTCGGCCTCGACTTTGACGGCCGCGCTCTTCATCGCCTCTTCCGGGTTGCCGCGGGGTTTGGGCGGCGGCCCCTGCGAGGGCGCGCGCGCGCTCCCGCGCACGGCTTCCGTGTCGGTCGTGTGCCGCTCCGCGTCGTACGTGACTTTGACGAGCCGCGCGGCGAAGCGCGCCTGCTCGTAGGTCTCGGCGACGACGAGCGCCACCGGCTGCATGTTGAAGTAGATTCTGTCCGACTGGAGCGCGCGGAAAGACTTGTCCTGCTCTCTGGCGTTCCGCGGCGGCGCGTACTCCGTGTTGGCCTTCGGCCCGAGCTTCGGCGCGTTCAGGTGCGTGAAGACGCGGACGACGCCGGGCGAGCGCTCCGCCTCGCGGGTGTCGATCTCCCTGATCCTGCCCTTCGCCACCGAGCCGAGCACGATGAAGCCGTAGGCGAGGTTCGGCGCGCGGAACTCGGCCGCGTACTTCGCCCTGCCCGTCACCTTCGCCACGCCGTCCACGCGGCTCATCTCTTTCCCGATGTATCTAGCCATCCCATCACCTCCGTCGCGTCAGGCCAGCCTGCTCGCCCGCATCAGCGCGCGCACGACCGCCCGCTTCCCCAGCTCGACTTTGTATGCGTTGTGCGCCAGCGGCTTCGCGCCCGCGAGCGCCGCCTCGGCGGCCCGCCGGAAACTCTCCTCCGAGGCGGGCCGGCCCGAGAGCGCGGCTTCGGCCTCCGCGCTCCGCCACGGCTTGTGGGCCACGCCGCCGAGCACGACGCGCGCCGCGCGGACGCGGCCGCCGTCCAGTTCGAGCGCGGCGGCCACGGCGACGAGCGCGAAGGCGTAGGAGGCGCGGTCGCGCACCTTCAGGTAGTAAGAGTTTTTGGCGAAGTTCGACTTCGGCAGCTCGATGGCGGTGATGAGTTCGCCGTGCTGGAGGTTGTTATCCTTCTCCGGCGCGTCGCCCGGCAGGCGGTGGAAGTCGCCGACGGGGATGGCGCGTTCGCGCCCCTGCGCGCCCCGGACGCGCACGACGGCGTCGAGCGCGTAGAGCGCGTTGGCCATGTCGCCCGGGTAAGTCGCCACGCACTTGTCGCTCCAGCCGAAGATGGCGTGGATGCGGTTCAGCCCTTCGAGCGCCCCGCAGCCCGTCCCCGGCTCGCGCTTGTTGCAGGGCATCGCCGTGTCGTAGAAGTACTGGCAGCGCGTCCGCTGCATCAGGTTCCCGCCGTTGGTCGCCATGTTGCGGAGTTGGCCCGAGGCGCCCGCGACGATGGCCTGCGTCAGCAGCGGGTAATGGCGGCGTATCAGCGGGTGGTTGGCGGTGTCGGAGTTCTTCGCCAGCGCGCCGATGGAGACGCCGCCGCCCGCGGCCCTGACCTCGGCGAGCTTCAGGCGGGTCAGGTCAACCAGCTCGTCGGGGCGCTCCACGTCCTCTTTCATCAGGTCGAGGATGTTGGTTCCGCCCGCCAAAAACTTCGCCCGCGGGTTCGCCGCGACGGCGCGCGCGGCCGCCGCCGCGTCGCTCGCGCGCACGTACTTAAACGGTCTCATCGGCTTCCGACTCCTTCCTGACCCGCGCCAGCTCCTCCTCCCCGACGAAGCGCCACGTCCGCGCCGACTCCCGGCCCGTGTGGACTTCCCGGATGGCCGCGACGATGCCCGGGTAGCCGCCGCAGCGGCAGATGTTGCCGCTCATCCGCTCGCGTATCTCGTCGTCCGTCAGCCGCGTGGCCGAAGCGGTCACGTCCTCGGTGACGTGACTCACCTCGCCTCGCCGCGCCTCCGCGAGCATCCCGACGGCCGAGCAGAGCTGCCCCGGCGTGCAGTAGCCGCACTGGAAGCCGTCGTACTTGATGAAGGCCGCCTGCACCGGGTGCAGCTCGTCGCCCTTCGCCAGCCCCTCGACGGTCGTCACCTCCCTGCCCTCGACCTGCGCGGCCAGCGTCAGGCACGACAGCACGCGGCGGCCGTCCACGAGCACGGTGCAGGCCCCGCACTGACCCTGATCGCAACCCTTCTTCGTCCCCGTCAGTTCGAGCCGCTCGCGCAGCGCGTCGAGCAGCACCACGCGCGAATCGAGTTCGAGGGTTCTCGTCGCGCCGTTGACCTTCAGCGCGACCCTGACGGGGTTCTCCACGGCGGGCGCGGCGGCGAACACCGCGCCGGGCTCCGCGGCGAGCGCGGCCAGCGCCTGCTCCTTCTCCAGCAGCATCAGGGCGAAGAGCCCCATGCCGCCCGCCAGCGTCTGCCCGAGGAACGCGCGCCGCGCCTGCCCGACATCGGTCAACGTCGGCATCTCCTTGAGCAGCGCCTCCTCGTCGGCCGTCAACTCGGGCCCCGAGCTCTCGTCGAATTCGTCACTCATTTAAGGTTCCCCCCTGACTTGTCCAAACCGGTGACCGTGTCCGTTTACCTGCCGGCGTGGCCTACGACGAACCGCCACTCGCGCGGGGCGGCGTAAAGAAAACCCTCGGATGGCAGATGCGTTCGCCGCCGGCGTGGCCCGGTTTCGATGACGCTCGCATCCCACGCGGCCCGCCCGGCGAGCCCGGCATGATCTGATGGTTGCTGTCGTGTGCCCCGAATAATACCACTCGCCGTTCGGTGTTGAAATCCGGGCGCGGCGTGCCGGCGAGGGTCTGAGGATGCCGGAAGATGGTAAGCGACGCTCGGGCGGGTCTTAATCGTTTTTTAGGATGATTGCTGGCGAAAGAATTTTGGCCGTTAAAATCTACGGGGCGGGTCGGCCGGTTTCACTCCGAAGCGGCCGCGCCGGACGCCTCGCGCGCCGTACCATCCGCGTTCCGCGGGCGGGCCTTGCGGCGGCGCGCTTCGGCGGTTAACTGCCTCAACGTCGAGTGAACCTCGATCACCACCCCGGCCAAATCGCCGGCGCTTCGCGGAGACTCGTCATCCTGCTGCGCGAGCATGGCGGCCGCCACGTCGCTGCTCAGTTCGTGGGCGATGGACATAAGGGGGGTGACTCCTCTCTCACAGTCGGGACGACAAAAGGGCTTGGCTTATCGAGGGCGGAGATGGTATCGCCTTCGTGTTAACGGAGTGTTACGCGCCGCGCTTACCGTCCGCCGACCGTTCACCGCAATTCCGACCAAACCCTCCCATCGGGGACGCCAGCGGGGGCGCGGACGTGGTCTTCGCGCGCGTCGTCGAGGGCCGCTGGAAAGAGGGAGCGGCAGATAAGCCTCTACTTCTGCCCGGACTCGGCGCCGCCCGGCCCCTGCTCTTTGCCCGCGCAGCCGACGAAACGGTAGCCGATGCCGACGACCGTCTCGATGGCCTCGTCGCACAGGCCGAGCTTCTGGCGGAGGCGGCGGATGTGAACGTCGAGCGTGCGCGTGTCGCCGTAGTACTCGTAGCCCCAGACGTTGTCGAGGAGCTGCTGGCGCGTGGCGACGCGCCCGGCCCCCTTGGCGAGCGCCGCCAGCAGCGCGAACTCCTTGCGCGTGAGCTTGATCTGCTCGCCGTCGCACGTCACGCGCATGTCGTGGAAATCGACCGTCAGGCGGCTGTCCTCGTAGCGCGCCGCGGCCGACTCGTCCGCGCGGCGCAGCACCGCCCGCACGCGCGCCATCAGCTCGCGCACCGAGAAGGGCTTCGAGATGTAGTCGTCGGCCCCGAGGTCGAGGCCCGTCACCCGATCGGCCTCCGAGGTCTTCGCCGTCAGCATGATGATGGGGGTGCGGCGCGTGGCCGGCTCGCGCCGCAGGCGGCGGCACAACTCCGTGCCGCTCATGCCGGGCAGCATCAGGTCGAGGAGGATGAGCGACGGCGTGTTCTTCGGGTCGAGCGCGGCCGTCAGGCCCTGCTCGCCCGTCAGCGCGACGCGCGCCTCCAGCCCCTCGCGCTCCAAGTTATACCGGAGCCCTTCGGCGATGTCCGGGTCGTCTTCGACGATCAGCACTGGTTTTGACATATCGGGGGTTCCGTACCGAGTTGCATGTCCTGACCGGGGCGGCCGAACCGCGTCCCGCCCCGCGAGCCTGTCCCCGGCGCCGTCACCCGGACGCCGCGGCCGTCTTCAGTGGCTGTGCTTGATGACCGCGGCTTCGGTCATGTAGACGGTCAGCTCGCAGATGTCCTCGACGTAGTCGCCGATGCGCTCAAGGTGCTTGCCGACGAAGAGGAGGCGCGCGGCGCGCGGCGCGATCGAGGGGTCTTCGGCCATCAGCCGGATCAGCTCGTGGAACGTGCGGTCGTACATCTCGTCGATCTCGTCGTCGCGCGTGATGATGGCGCGGGCCGCGGCCGCGTCGCCGGAGGTGAAGGCGTCGAGCGCGGCGCGCAGCATGCCGGAAGCCACCTCGGCCATCCGCGGCAGGTCGACGACGGGCTTGAGCTGGGGCTCGTCGTTGAGGTCTATGGCGGCGCGCGCGATGTTGCAGGCGTGGTCGGCGATCCGCTCCAAGATGGGCGTGATCTTCGCCACCGAGATGACGAAGCGCAGGTCGCGCGCGGCGGGCTGCCTGAGCGCCAGCACCTCGATGCAGAGGCGGTCTATCTCGACCTCCAGCCGGTCGATGCGGTCGTCGCCGGCGAGCACTTCCCGGGCCGCGCCGCTGTCGCGCTGCGTGAGCGAGTACATCGCCCGCTGCAAGGCCGTCTCGGTCTCGCCGCCCATGAGCAGCACGCGGTCGCGGATGCCGTCCAACTCCTCGTCAAGCCGTCTGTGTCGTTCCACTTTCCCCCCTCAATTTCTCCCGCACGCCCCGCCGCGGGTAAAAGCTTCCGTCACCCGAAGCGCCCCGTGATGTAGTCCTCGGTCAGCTTCTGCTCGGGGTTGGTGAACATCTTCTGCGTGTCGTTGACCTCGACGAGCTTGCCGAGCCAGAAGAAGGCGGTCTGGTCGGAAACCCGCGCCGCCTGCTGCATGTTGTGCGTCACGATGACGATGGTGTAGTCCCTCTTCAGCTCGAAGATCAGCTCCTCGATCTTCTGCGTCGCGATGGGGTCTAAGGCCGAGGCCGGCTCGTCCATCAACAGCACTTCCGGCCTGACCGCCAGCGCGCGCGCGATGCAGAGGCGCTGCTGCTGCCCGCCCGAGAGACCCAGCGCCGAAGTCTTCAGGCGGTCTTTGACCTCGCCCCAGAGCGCCGCGTCCTTCAGGGCCTGCTCGACGCGGTCGGCCGTCTCGGATTTGCCGCGGGTCAGGCGGTTGACCATCAGGCCGTAGGCGACGTTCTCGAAGATCGTCTTCGGGAACGGGGTCGACTTCTGGAACACCATCCCGACCTTACGGCGCACGTTCACCACGTCCACACCGGGCGCGTAGATGTCCTCGCCGTCAATGATGATGCTACCCTCCACGCGCGTCCCCGGGATGGTGTCGTTCATCCGGTTGAGCGTCCGCAGCACGGTGGACTTGCCGCAGCCCGACGGGCCGATGAAAGCCATCACGAAGCGTTCCGGGACGCCCAGCGAGACGTGGTGGATGGCCTGCGCGTTGCCGTAGAAGAAGTTGAGGTCGCGGATGCTGACCTTCACCGGGGCGGCCGAGGGGCCGCCGTCCCGCGGCGGCCCCTCGGCCCCGCGCGGGATCGTCGCCGCCGGTTTCGGGACTCGGGTCTGCGCTGACATGATCGGTTAGGCCGCGCGTCCGGGCGCGGAGCCCGCCCCCCCTCTCAGCCAAAGTGGCCGGTGATGTACTCCTCCGTCAACTTCTCGGACGGGTTCTCGAACATCTGTTTGGTGTCGGCGGCCTCGACCAGCTCGCCCAGATACATGAAGGCCGTGCGGTCGGCGACGCGCGCCGCCTGCTGCATGTTGTGCGTCACGATGACGATCGTCACCTGACGCTTGAGCTCGAAGATGAGGTCTTCGATCTTCTGCGTGGCGATGGGGTCTAGGGCCGAGGTCGGCTCGTCGAAGAGCAGCATCTCGGGGTCGGTCGCCAGCGCGCGCGCGATGCAGAGGCGCTGCTGCTGCCCGCCCGAGAGCGTGTAGGCCGAACCCTTGAGGCGGTCTTTGACCTCGTCCCACAGCGCGGCCCCGCGCAGGGCGCGCTCGACCTTCTCCTCGACGGCCCTCCTCCCCTCGCCCAGCAGGCGGAGCCCGAAGGCGACGTTCTCGAAGATGGACTTGGGGAAGGCGTTCGGCTTCTGGAAGACCATCCCGATCCGCATCCGCATCTCGACGGGGTCGGTCGTGGGCGCGACGATGTCCACGCCGCTCGGCTGGAGGATGATGCGCCCCTCGTAGCGCGTGTCGGGGTAGAGGTCGTGGATGCGGTTGAGGCAGCGCAGCAGCGTGGACTTGCCGCAGCCCGACGGGCCGATGATGGCCGTCACGCGGTTGACGGCGAAGGCGAGGTCGATGTTTTTGAGCGCCTGATGCCGGCCGTAGAAGAAATTCAGGCCCCGCACGTCGGCCTTGACCTCGGCCGGGGCGACGCCGGCGCGCGCGCGGCTGGCCGGGGCGACGCCCGCCGCGCCGCCCTCGTGCCCGACTCGCCCGCGGCCGCCGCCGCCCGTGTCCAGCTCGGTTCTCATGGGCGCCCCTTCACCACTTGATGCGCTTGCGCACGCGGTAGCGGATGACGATGGCGACGGCGTTCAGCGACAGCGTCACGACGATCAGGATGAGGCCGGCGCCGGCGGCGTTGACGACGAACGCGGGGTCGGGCCGCGAGACCCAGTTGAACATCTGGATGGGCAGCACCGAGAAGGGCGACGACAGCCACCCGAAGGAGAGGAACGGCGGGCTCGCCTGCACGGGCGGCGGCGGCAGGAACGCGATGAAGGTGAGCGCGCCGATGGTGATGAGCGGGGCCGTCTCGCCGATGGCGCGCGAGAGCGCGATGATGATGCCGGTCAGAGTCCCGCCTATCGAGTACGGCAGCAGGTGGTGGCGCACGACCTGCCACTTCGTCGAGCCCAGCGCGAGCGCCGCCTCGCGGATGCCCTGCGGGATGGTGCGCAGGGCCTCGCGCGTGGCGACGATGACGATGGGCAGGATCAGGAACGCGAGCGTCAGCCCGCCCGTCAGGATGCTCTGGCCGAGGCGGAACTGGTAGACCAGCAGGCCCAGCGCCATCAGCCCGTAGATGATCGAGGGCACGCCGGCGAGGTTCGCGATGTTGATCTCGATGAGGCTCGTCAGCCAGTTCCTGCGCGCGTACTCTTCGAGGTAGACGCCGGCCGCGACGCCCAGCGGCACGGCGGTGAACGCGGTCACGAGCATGATGAGCAGCGTCCCGACCCACGACGAGTAAATCCCGGCGCGCGCCGCGAAGCGCGACGGGAAGGAGGTCAGGAACGCCCAGTCGAGGCGCCCCAGCCCGTCGGCCATGAGGTCTACCAGCAGCGCCCCCAGCGTGACGACGCCGACGAGCGTGCAGGCGACGCCGACGACGTTGAAGACGAAGTCCTGCCGCCTGCGTTTGGCTATGATGCGGGAGAAGTCACTCACCTCAGTACGCCTCCCGGAAGCGCTTGCGCAGGACGTAGCCGCCGATGTTGAAGACCAGCGTCATCAGGAAGAGGACGAGCCCGGCGGCGAAGATCGACTGGTAGCCGATGGAGCCGTGCGGCAGGTCGCCCAAGCTCACCTGCACGATGAAGGCCGTGATGGTCTCGGCCGGCTCGCGCGGGTCTAGGGTCAGGTTGGGCTGCATCCCGGCGGCGATGGCGACGATCATCGTCTCGCCGATGGCGCGCGAGATGGCGAGGACGTAGGAGGCCACGATGCCGGAGAGCGCCGCCGGGTAGACGACGCGCAGCGCCGTGATGATCTTATTCGCGCCCAGCGCGTAGGCCCCCTCGCGCAGCGACATCGGGACGGCGCGCATCGCGTCCTCGCTCAAGCTACTGACGTAGGGGATGATCATGATGCCCATCACGACGCCGGCGCTCAGCATGTTGAAGGTCGGCAGGCCGGGGATGAGCTTTTGCAGGAGCGGCGACATGAACTGGAGGGCGAAGTAGCCGTAGACGACCGTCGGGACGGCGCTCAGGAGTTCGAGCGCCGGCTTGATGACCTCGCGCACCTTCGGGTGCGCGAACTCGCTCAGGTAGATCGCCACGACGGTGCCGACGGGGAGGGCGACGGCGAGCGCGACCATCGTCGTGACCAGCGTCCCGGCGACGAGCGGGAGGATGCCGAAGCGCGGGTTGTTAAAGAGCGGCGTCCAGAGCGTGTCGGTCAGGAAGTCCCAGACGGAAACGTGCGCGAAGAAGGTCGAGGACTCGTAGACGAGGATGCCGACTATCCCGAGGGTGGTGAGCACGGAGGAGAAGGCCGCGAGCATCAGCAGCGACTCGATGAAACGCTCCTTCGCGTACACCCACCTGTTGCCCGAGGTGAGCGGGGCGTCGGCGTCGAGGCGCGGGCGCTCCCCCGCCGCGAGTGACGCCGGGCTGCTGATGCGCTCAAGGTCTTTCATGGTCGCGTCCTCAAGAAGTGTTCAGGGGGCCGGCGGCGGCCCCCCGCGCGGCGGCGCGTCTTACGCCTTCGGCGGCCGCCTCAGAATCTCCTCGACCGGCAGGCCCACCTCCGGGACGCCGCCGAAGCCCGTCCCCGTCTGGTTGTTGCGCAGCCGCTCCGAGGCCATCTGGTAGGCGTTGTCCGGCAGCGGCAGGTATTTCACCTCCCGCGACAGGAGGCCGACGTTCCCGAGGTAGAACTCGACGAACTCCCTGACCTCCGGCTTGTCGAGCGACTTGCGGCTGACGTAGATGAAGAGGGGGCGCGACAGCGGGTTGTACGTCCCCGCGAGGATGTTCTCCGGGCTCGGCAGCACCGGCCCCGCGGTCTTGTTCCTGTCCCACTCGATGCCGACGGCCTTCATCCGCGTGCTGTGCGGCGCGTAGTAGGCGTAAGGGATGTAGCCGAGCGCGAACCTGTTGCCCTCGATGCCCTGCACGAGGACGTTGTCGTCCTCGCTCGCCGTGTAGTCGCCGCGGCTCGACTTAGCTTTGCCGACGACGGCCTCGGTGAAGTAGTCGAAGGTGCCCGAGTCGGAGCCGGCGCCGAAGAGCGCGATCTTCTCGTTGGGCCACTCGGGGCGCACCTGATTCCAGTGCGTGAGCTTCTCCTGCGCGCCCGGCTCCCAGATTCTCCTGAGGTCGGCGATGGTCATCGAAGTCACCCAGTTATTCTCCGGGTGGACGACGACGGTGAGCGCGTCGAAGGCGACGGGCAGCTCGACGAACTCGACGCCGTTCGCCCTCGCCTGCTCCATCTCCTCTGTGAGGATGGGGCGCGAGGCGTTAGCAACGTCGATCTCGCCGCGGACGAACTTCTTGAAGCCCCCGCCGGTGCCCGAGATGCCGACGGTGACGCGCACGGCCCCGCCCTTCTCCTTCTGGAACTCCTCGGCCACGGCCTCGGTGACGGGGAAGACAGTGCTCGACCCGTCGATCTTGATGAGCCGCTCCCCGCCGGCCTGCCCGCCGCCCGCCTGTCCGGCGCCGCCGTTCTGAGTCGGCGCCGCGCAGCCCGCGGTCAGGAGCGCGAAGGCCAGCGCGGCTACAAGGCCCGGCCGGGTGAAGTTTCTCATACGATTTCTCCTCATTAATTGTCGTGGCGATCAAATCTAACTGGCTCACACGCGTATACTTACGGCCGGCCGCGCCCGACACGCCCGGCGCCCTTCCTGACCCGGCCGGGGATCGCGAAATGGTAAGTGTATACGCGCGATGTTACATCTGTCTGAACAACGCCTGAAGGCGGGAAAGTCCGAGGGCGCCCCCGTTCCGGCCGCGCTATTTTGCGGCTTCCCGAGCGCCGCGCGCGTCGGCGAGGCGGTAGCCGACGCTCACCATCGTGTCGATGCGCAGGCCGGCCGACTCCAGAAGTCGGCGCAGGCGGTAGATGTGGACGTGCATGCTCACGGTGTTGAAAGGGTGGCCGTCGCCCCACGCGTACCGCCAGATCTCCTCGGAGGGGACGATGCGGTCGAAGTTACGCGCCAGACGCGAGATGATCAGAAACTCTTTGCGCGTGAGTTTGAGCGGCCGGCCGTCGAGGCTCACGTAGTAGTTGTCGTGCTCGACGCGCAGGAGGCCGTTGTCGAAAATATCCCTCTCGTCCTGACCGCCCGCGGGCGGCGGCAGAACTCTCGGCAATGGTCTCGTCTTCGACGACATAGGTTCGTTGCTCATGACGCCACGGGGCCGTTTTCGTTAGGGCCGTGCCGGCCGGAAGGTCAACCCGCACACCCAGCCTGAGACAGCCGGCGCCGGGGGCGGTGGCCCGACGGGACACCGCCCCCGGCGCGACCGGCCGCCCGCCGCTCAGAACCTCAACCGAGCCCTGAACTGCATGACGCGCGGGCCGCCGACGGTGTTGGTGATGCGCCCGAAGTCGGGGCTCCCCAGCTCGCCGTCGGGGGCCGAGAAGTTGGCCCGGTTGAAGACGTTGAAAACGTCCCAGCCGAGTTCGAGCGCGACCGCCTCGGTGAGCCGCGTGGTCTTCACCAGCCCCAAGTCGAAGCGACTCTGCATCGGGGCGCGCAGGACGTTGCGGCCGAGGCTCCCGCTCTGCCCGAAGGCGGTGCAGATGGCGGCCGGGTTGAAGGCGTCTTCGGTGATGTCCGCGCCCTGCCCGCGCAGGTCGTCGAGCGAGCCGCAGAGCGCGGGCCGCCCGAAGCCGAGGCGGTAGAGGCCGCCGGAGCCGCGCACAAGGTCGAGGTACTGCGGGGCGGCGGTGATCTCGGGCTCCGGCGCGAAGATGCTGTAGGGCGCGCCGGTCTGCGCCTGAAGGAAGCCCGAGAGCTGCCAGCCCGACAGGAGTCTGCCTGCGGAGCCGAAGGTCGGAATCTGGTAGACGAAGTTGAGGCTGAAGCGGTGCGTGCGGTCGAAGTCGGAGACGGCGCGGTTCTCTCCAATCCGGCGCTGGTCGCCCTGAACGACGAAGCCGGTGTTGGGCACGTCGGGCTTGCCCGAGCCGGCCGTCGAGCCGGGGTCGGTCGAGCTGGTGTCGAGGGACTTCGACCACGTGTAGGCCGCGTTGAACTGGAGGCCGCGCGAGAGCCGTTTGGTCAGGCTGAACTGCGCGCCGTGGTAGATCGAGTCGCCGTTCGATTGCAGCAGCAGCGCCTCCGGCACGTTGAAGCCGAGGACGGGGACGCGCGCCTCGAAGTTGATGATCTGACCGCCGCCGAGCGTGTTGCCCGAGCAGGTGATGGGGTTGGCGAGGTTCAGGTCGACGGGCGCGCCCGCCACGCCGCCGAGCGCGCCGCCGGCGCAGGTGGCGGAGTTGCCGACGCGGAACGGGTTGGCGAAGCCGAACGCCCGGCCGAGGCCGCGCTCGCGGGCGGTCGCCCCGGAGTTGAGCGGGCCGTTGGGCGAGCCGGCGGCGACGTAGGCCCGGTTGAAGCGCTCGTAGATGTGGTCGGGCGTCGAGGGGTCGTTGAGGTCGAAGCCCTGATTGAAGGCGACGGCTTGGAGGAGGTTCCGGCCGCGGGTGCCGACGTAGCGCGCCTCGAAGAGGAGGTCTTTGGTCAGTTCGTACTGCACGCCGACGTTCCACTGCTGGACGAGCGGGGTCTTCAGGTCGCGGTCGACGGCGCGGAACTCGAAGGTCTCGGCGATGTTGCCGAGGTTGGCGCCGGTGGTCGCGTTGCCGCGCGCGTCGCGCGAGACGCCCGTGTTGTCGCGGATGACGTAGGCGCCGCCCGCCCCGGAGCCGCGGACGACGCGGAACGGCAGCCAGTTGTTGAGCGAGAGGTCGGTCGGCTGCGCCGAGAACGCGGTCCCGATGGGGACGTTGCCCGAGGGGACGGTGATCTCGACCTCGCGCAGGAAGGGGTAGTTGCTGAAGACCGTGTTGATGAAGGCGGCCGACGGGCGGTCGTAGAAGAGGCCGAAGCCGCCGCGGACGACCACCCGGTTCGACCGGAAGGGCGCGTAGGCGAAGCCGGCGCGCGGCGCGAAGTTGTTCGTGTCCTGACCGCGCAGCGTGTGGTTGTTGCCGGCGCGGGCCGTCACGGCGACGGCGCCGTCCACGTTGGCGAGGCCCGTGGCCCGCGCGTTGTCGGGCACGAGGAAGCCGGGAGCAGGGCTGTCGCAGACCGAGAGCGGGCCGCCCGCCTGCGAGAAGCACTGCTCGAAGTCAGTGAAGTCGAAGTTGCCGATGCGGCCGTGCTTCTCCGTCGGCCAGAGGAACAGCTCGTAGCGCAGGCCGACGTTCAGCGTGAGGCCGCGCGACACCTTCCAGTCGTCCGTCACGAAGCCGCTGAAGTCCATGAAGCGGAAGCTCTTCTCGGTGACGCCGAACTGCGTGTCGGCCTCGGTGGCGTTGCCGGTGAGGAGCTGCGTGATGCTGTCGAACTTCTCGAACTCGGTGGCCTGCTCCTCCGGCAGGCTCGAATCGTACCGGTGGCGCTTGAAGTCGCCGCCGAAGCGGAGGGTGTGGCTGCCCCTGATCCACGTCAGGTTGTCGGAGAAGCTGTAGGTCTGCTGCTCGCGGAGGTTGAAGGAGTCGTTCGGGCCGCCGAAGGAGAACTGCGAGAGGTTGGTGCCGGGCCGCCCGATGAAGTGGCCGAGGCGGCGCGTGCCGGGGCTGTCGTCGAAGAGCAGCGCCGGGTTGTGGATGCCGACGGCGGCGTTGGTGAACTCCTCCGTCAGAAACGGGTCGTCGAGCCGCCGCGTGTTGTTGAGGTGGAAGTAGCCGAAGCGCGCCTCGTTAATCAGCGTCGGGCCGAAGACGTGCTGGTCTGAGACGGCCAGCGTGCGGTTGCGGTCGGCGCGCCGGAGCGTGAAGGGCGAGGTCAGGCTCGACGGGTCGGGGAACGAGTCGAGGGCCGGGAAGTTCGAGAAGAAGAACGTGCCCGAGAGCGAGTTGTTCGCCGACAGGCGGCCGTCGAGGCGGGCCGTGAACTGGTGCTGCTCGAACTCCGAGGGGACGACGTTGAGCTGCTGGACGAGCGGGTTGTTCTCCCTGAGCGTCCGCGTGATGACGTTCGGGGCCGAGCCGAACTGGAAGGCGCGCGCGCCGGCGCGGTCGACGCCGATGATGCGCCCGCCCGCGCGCGGCGTGGCGATGACGTAGTCGCCGGTGACGGGGTTGCGCAGGTTGAAGAGGTTGAGCGCGACGGGCGAGATGTCGGCCGCGGTCAGGCAGTTCGAGCCCGAGCAGCCGTTCTCGGCGTTGAAGGCCGCGGCGAGGGCCTCGGCCGTGCGCCCGCCGGTGATGCGGCGCAGCGCGACCGGCAGCACCGAGACGCTGCGGGCGGTCGGGACGAAGCCGGTGACGGCGTTCGTGTACTGGTAGCCGCCGAAGAAGAACCACTTCTCTTTGACGACGGGGCCGCCGACGGCGAAGCCGCCCTCGTTGCGCCGGGCCTTCGGCTTCGCGATGCCCTCCTTGTTGAAGAAGAAGTCGTTGGCGTTGAACTTCTCGTTCTGGAGGTAGTAGTAGGCCGAGCCGTGGAAGTCGTTGGTGCCCGACTTGGTGACGAGCTGGAAGTTGCCGCCGCCGGAGCGCCCCGTCGAGGCGTCGTAAAGGCTCGTCTGCAATTTAACTTCCTGAAGCGTCTCGGGCGCGGGCGCGATGTTGTCGTTCAGAGAGCCTTCGTTGGTGGTGATGTTGGTGGCGTCCACGCCGTTGAAGAAGAGGCTCGTCGAGGTGGTGCGCGTGCCGTTGACCGAAGGCGACTGGTTGCCGTTGCTGTTGGTCGAGACCGGCGAGAGGTCGGTGCTGACGCCGGCCTCCGTGTTGAGGAGCTGCGTGAAGCTGCGCGTCGAGGTGGGCACTTGGACGAGCTGCTCGGCGTTGATCTGGCGCGCGACGGCCGCCGTCTCCGGCGTGGCGAGCGCCTCGCCGCCCGTCACCGTGATCGTCTCGCCACTGATGTCGCCGACTTCGAGCCTGTCTTCGAGCGTGCGCGGCACCGCGGCCTCGACCTCGACGGCCTCGCGCCTGAGCGGCTTGAAGCCCGCGAGCGTGTAGGTCACCTCGTAGGCGCCGACGGGCAGCGCCGGCACCGTCCAGCGGCCGTCGTCGGCGGTCGTGGCGGAGCGGACGAGCCCCGTGCCGGCGTTCCTGACCTCGACGGCGACGCCGGGGAGGACGGAGCCGTTCTGATCCTGCACGACGCCGGTCAGCGCCCCGGCGGGGCCGGCCTGCGCGAAAGCCGTGAGCGAGAGCGCAAGGATGAGCCCGAGGGTCGGCGGCAGCCGGCGGCCCGCCCCCACGCGGCGCGCCGCGGGGGTAAAGCGTTTGCTCAGTCGCATAGTCTTCTCCTGTGAATTCATCAAGTGGGTAGCGGAATTGTGACAGGTACGGGTATCGATGTCGGACGCCGCGCGAGGGCCCGAGCGGGACTTACGCCGCGCGCGGCATCATCGGGCGCGGGCGCGGCGGTGTGCGGCTGTCTCGGGTATCGAATACTAGGCGGGCGGGTTTACGGCGCGGTGAATGGAGACTTAAATACTTGTTACAGGACGCGGACTCAGAATTTCGGCGGGGCGGCGGCCTTCGACGAAGGCGAAGACGTGGAAGTGGTCGCGGTTCTCGCGCGGCGACTCGACGCGGCCCGCGCCTCGCGCCCGGCGGAGAGTCCGCGCCGCCGTTCGGCATCTCCGCGGAAGGAGTCAAGCGCCCCAATCGAGAGTAACGTATACTGGGAGTCGAGCACTGAGAACCCGAATGATCTGCCGGGGTGCCGTAAGCGCCAACCCGATGGTGGATAATCACAAACCCCGGGCCACGTCGGCCCGTGTCGCGAGCCGGGCGGGCCGCGCTTCGACGCTGCGGAACCGGGGCGCGGCCCGACGGACATGAATCGCCACGAACTACTACAGCTTTTCGTGCTCGCCAACGAGTTCAAGGAGGGCGACCTGCGCGTCGGCGGGACGGTTGACGGCCGCGTGCGCGAAGAGGCGCGGCGGACGCTCGGCGCGCTGCGGCTCGCGGACGTGGGGCCGACGGCCCTCGTCGAAGACGGCGTCAGCGAGGCGCTCGCCCGCTCGCTCGACGGCCGCCTCGCGGCCGAAGTCTCCGCCCTGACGGTGGAGGGACTGAGGGACATCTTGTTGAGTGACCGGGGGGCGGGCTGGGCGCGCCGCTACCGCGACGGGCTCTCCAGCGAGGCGGTCGCCGCCGTCGTCAAGGTCATGTCGAACGAGGAGCTGTCGAAGGTGGCGCGCGCTCTGTTCAACCCGCTGCCGGGCGACGGCGTCACGCTCGGCTCGCCGCGCCACTTCGGCTCGCGCCTCCAGCCGAACAGCCCCGGCGACGACGAGGAGGAGATTCTCTTCTCGATCCTCGAAGGGCTCACCTACGGCTGCGGCGATGTCGTCCTCGGCATCAACCCGGCGAGCGACGACGTGGAGACGATCATCCGCCTTGAGGAGCTGCTGCGCGGCGTGGTCGAGCGGCTCGCGCTCCCCACGCGCTACTGCGTCCTCTCCGACATCGTGAAGCAGACGAGCGCCCGCGCGCGGACGCGCGTTGACGTGGGCTTCCAGAGTCTGGCCGGCACCTCGAAGGCGCTCTCCGGGATGGTCGGGATGGACGTTGACGGCCTCCTCGACTTGGCCCGCGGCTTCGACGGGCTCTACTTCGAGACGGGGCAGGGCTCGGAGGTCACCAACGGCGCGGCCGAGGGGCTCGACATGGTGACGCTCGAAGCGCGCACCTACGGCGTGGCCCGCCACCTCGGGCGGCGGACGGGCGCGTGGATGATCGTCAACGACGTGGCGGGCTTCATCGGGCCGGAAGTCTTTCGCACGGGCGGGCAACTGCTGCGCGCGTGCCTCGAAGACGCCGTGATGGCGAAGCTGCACGGGCTGACGATGGGGCTCGACGTTTGCTCGACCTTCCACATGGGCATCGAGCCCGGCGAGCTGCGGCGGCTGACCGGGCAGATCGTCCGGCAGGCCGCGCCCGCCTACCTCATGGCCGTGGCGGGCAACACCGACCCGATGCTCGGCTACCTCACCACCTCGTTCCGCGAACACCCGCGCCTGCGCGTCCAAACCGGCAGGCAGGTCTCCACGCCCATGCGCGCGCGGCTCGCCGAGCTCGGCATCGCGGACGAGGCCGGGAGCCTCCGCGATGACGGGCCCGGGCCGGAGTCGCTCTACGCGGCTTACATGAAGGCGGGCGGAGACACGCGCCCGCGCGAGACGCTGCGCGCCGAGGGGAGGAGGAAGGTCGAGGCGCTGCGCCAGCGCGGCTACGACCTCGGCCACGGGCACGGCCCCGACTACGAGGCCCCGGCCGCCGTCGAGTCGCGCCTGAGCACGATCTACGGCCACGCGCGGCGCGCCCTCTACGCGACGCTCGACGAGGCGCTTCTGCGGGACGTGTCGCCGCACGGCCTGCGCGTCAACACGCGGGCGCGCGACCGTGAGGAGTATCTGTCCGACCCGCCTTCGGGCGAGCGCATCTGCGACGCGGACGCCGCCCGCATCGCCGCCCTCTACCCGGCTCGCCGCCCGCAGTTGCAGTTCGTGCTCTCGGACGGGCTCAACGCCGACGCCCTCAACGAACACCTGCGGGAGTTGCTGCCGCGGCTGCGCCGGCTGCTGGAGGGGGCGGGCTACCACGCCGGCGGGGCGGACATCATCGTCCGCAACGGGCGGCTCCGGGCCGGCTACCACGTCGGCGCGCTGCTCGGCGTGGGCGTGATCGTCCACCTCATCGGGGAGAGGCCCGGCACCGGACTGAACACGCTCTCGGCCTACCTCACCTACGGGCGGGACGCGGCGGGGCGCCCGCGTTGGAGCCCCGACCTCGACAACTCATGCACCACGGCCGTCTGCGGCGTCCACCCGAGGGGCAAGCGCCCCTCGGCCGCGGCGGACGAGGTCGCGCGGTACGTGAAGCGGATGTTCGAGGAGAAAAGATCGGGCGTCCGGCTCGGCCCGGCGGCCGGGGCCGGGAGCTGAAGCGGGGCGGGTGGGCGCTCGCTCTGGTACCATTCAACGCTCGATGTCGCGGTAGGAGAGAGAGCCGGCGGCGGCAGTACCGCCCGAGGATATAGTCACTCATGTCTCCACGTTTTGCGTCACGGCTGATCGGTGTGAGTCTTGTTGCCGCCCTCTGTCTCGCCGGCGCCGCGTTCGGGCAAGCGGGGGGTGAGGCGCGGACGCAGGCCCTCGTCCGGCGCCTGCAAGAGGGGGACAGGCGCGAACGCCTCGCCGCCGCCGAGGAGATAAAGGGGATGGGGGCGGCGGCGAAGGCCGCGGCGCCCGCTCTGGCGGCGGCGCTCAAAGACCCGGACGAGGACTTGCGGAAGACCGCGGCCGAGGCCCTCGGCAGGATGGGGCCGGAGGCGAAGTCCGCCGCACCCGCCCTCACCGACGCCCTGAGAGACGGCAGCAGCTCGGTGCGAAGCAACGCCGCCTTCGCGTTAGGGCAGATCGGGGCGGAAGCCGAGCCGGCCGTCCCGGCCCTGACCGGGCTGCTGAAAGACGAGAGCCCGTGGCCGCGAGCCGCCGCGGCGCGCGCTCTGGGGAGGATCGGGGGGAGGGCGAAAGCTTCCGCCCCGGTGTTGACCGAGTTGTTGAGAGATCAGAACGAAGGCGTCCGCAGGGACGCGGCCGAAGCGCTCGGGCGGTTCGGCGTCGGCGCGAAGGCGGCGGCCCCCGCCTTAATTCTGTTGTTGAAGGACGGGAGCGCCTCCGCCCGCAAAGCCGCGGCGGAGGCGCTGGGCGGAATCGGGCCGGAGGCAAAGGTTGCGGTTCCCGCCCTGACGGAGTCGATGAAGGATCAGGAGTTCGTCGTGCGGATGAACGCGGCCCACGCGCTCAGGCGCATCGGGCTGGAGCCCAGCGAAGCCCTGCCGGTGTGGACGCAGGCGTTGAGTGATGCCAATGAGCACGTCCGCAGGTACGGCGCCGAGGCTCTGGCCGAGATGGGCCCGGCGGCGAAAGCGGCGGTGCCGGCGTTGACCGAAGCGTTAAAGGATCGGGACAGGTTCGTACGCCTCAGCGCCGCGAAAGGGTTGGGCAACGTCGGGGTCGAGGCCAGCGCGGCCGTCGCCGCTCTGGTCGAGCGGTTGAAGGACGAAGAGCCGCTGGTTCGCGCGGCCGCCGCCACGGCCTTAGGCAAGATGGGAGGTGACGCGAGGGCGGCGCTGCCCGCGCTGAATGAGCTGCGGAAGGATCAGGCGACGGTCGTGCGGCTCGCCGCGGCAGAGGCAGTTAACAAGATCGCGTCCCCCGGCACAAATCCGCGGTGAGCGTTGCGGCCCGCCGCCTTCATTCTAAATGCACATTCTATCCGTCGAAGCGGTCAGCAAAGACTACGGCCTGCGGCCGGTACTCGATAACGTCAGCCTCGGCCTCGACAGCCAAGACCGCGTCGGCGTGGTCGGGGTTAACGGTTCCGGCAAGACGACGTTGCTCCGCCTCATCGCGGGCGACGAGAGTCCGGACGCCGGGCGCATCACTTTCGCCGACGGCGTGACCGTCGGGTACCTGCCGCAGAACCCGCTATTCGCGGCCGAGGCGACCGTGCTGGAAGCCGTGTTCGCCGCGAGCGACGCCCGGATGAAACTGCTTTTGGATTACGAGCGCGCCTGCAACGAGCTGTCGGCTAAAGGCGGAGACGAGCGGCGCGCGTTAGACCGCGTGTCGGAACTGGCGCGGCGTCTGGAGGCGTCCGGCGCGTGGGAGTTGGAGACGAACGCGCGAACCGTCCTCGGCCGGTTGGGCATCACCGACACCGAGGCAAGGATGGGCGCGCTCTCCGGCGGGCAGCGGAAGCGCGTCGCGCTCGCGCACGCGCTGATCGAACGCCCGGGCCTCCTCATCCTCGACGAGCCGACCAACCACCTCGACGCCGAGACCATCTCGTGGCTCGAAGACTACCTCGCGCGCTACGGCGGCGCGCTCCTGCTCGTCACGCACGACCGTTATTTCCTCGACCGCGTGACCACCCGCATACTCGAAGTCGAGGGCGGCGCCGCGCAGGCGTTCGACGGGAACTACGCCTACTACCTCGAAAAGAAAGAGGAGCAGGAGCGAGCGCGCGCCGTCGAGGGGCAGAAGCGTGAGATGTTGATTCGCCGCGAGTTGGCGTGGCTGCGGCGCGGCGCGAAGGCTCGCACGCGGAAGTCGAAGGCCCGCGTTGAACGCGCCGAGAGTCTGATGGCGCAGCCCAAAGAGGCGGCGCGGGCCGCGCTCGACATGTCCGTGGGGTCGAGCCGGCTGGGTAAGAAGGTTCTGGAACTGCGCGACATCTCGAAGTCGTACGGCGGCAGGGTGTTGATCGGCGGCTTCAGTCGCATGCTGAAGCCGGGCGAGCGCGTCGGCGTCATCGGCCCGAACGGCGCGGGCAAGACGACGCTGCTCGAAATCATCGCAGGCCGCGTCGCGCCCGACGCGGGCTCTCTCGAAGTGGGGCAGACCGTGCGCCTCGGGTACTACGATCAGGAGAGCCGCGCCCTCGACGAGCGGGAGCGGGTGATAGATTACGTGCGCGCGGTCGCCGAGCGAATCGAGACCGCCGACGGGTCGCTCATCACCGCGGGGCAGATGCTCGAAAGGTTCCTCTTCACCGGCGCGATGCAGTACGCGCCGATAGCGAAACTCTCGGGCGGCGAGCGCAGGCGGCTCTACCTGCTGCGCGTGCTGATGGGCGCGCCGAACGTGCTGCTGCTCGACGAGCCGACCAACGACCTCGACATCCAAACCCTCATCACGCTGGAAGACTATCTGGACGACTTCCCCGGCAACCTGATCGTCGTCAGCCACGACCGCTACTTCCTCGACCGCACGGTGGAGCACGTCATCCGCTTCGAGGGCGGGGGCCGCCTGCGCGAGTACCCCGGCAACTATTCCGCGTTCCTCGAAGCGCACCGGGAGGAAGAGGGCGAGGCCGCCCCCGCCAAGTCCGCGGACGCGGCGCGGCCGGCGGGGCGGCAAAGCAACGCGCCGCCGAACGCCAAGCGCAAGCTCTCCTTCAAAGAGCGGAAAGAGCTGGGGGAGACGGAAGCCCGCATTCAGGCCGCCGAGCTGCGCGGGGCCGAGATAGAGAGGGAGCTGTCCGTCAACGCGAGCGACGCCCACGTCGTGCACCGGCTCTACGAAGAGCGTGAACGGTTGGCGGAGCGGTTGGCCCGCGACCTCGAACGCTGGGCGGAACTCGCGGAGTTCGCTGAGTAAACTTTGGAGCCGCGCGTGAACTTACACGAACAGTTCGGCGGGATCGATGTTTACCTCTTCGACCAGCTCCTCAAGGGGCGGCTCGACGCGAGCATGCGTGTCCTCGACGCCGGCTGCGGGTCGGGGCGCAACCTCGTCTACTTCCTCCGAGAGGGCTTCGACGTGTGCGGCGTGGACACCTCACCGGAAGCGGTGGCCGGCGTCCGCTCGCTGGCCCGCACGCTCGCCCCGCGCCTGCCCGCAGAGAACTTCCGTCAGGAGCCGGTCGAGAGGATGTCTTTCGGGGACGGGAGCTTCGACGCCGTGCTCAGCAGCGCCGTGCTCCACTTCGCCCGCGACGAGGCCCACTGGCTGGCCATGCTCCGCGAGATGTGGCGCGTGCTCAAGCCGGGCGGCCTCTTCTTCTCCCGCCTCGCCTCTTCCGACGGCGTCGAAGCTCTTGTAGAGCGCGTCGGCGGGAGGCGCTACCGGCTGCCGGGCGGCGTCGAGTGGCTGCTCGCCGACGAGCGGATGCTGCGCGAGACGACCGACTCGCTGGGCGGCGAGCTGCTCGACCCGCTCAAGACGGTCGTCGTCCACGGCGCGCGCGCGATGTCCGTCTGGTGCCTGCGCAAAAATTAGCGCGTCCCTCCCATAAGCGTCAGCCCGCGCCGCACGCTTTCATTCTCGCGGTATCAATTAAAAGTCGCCCGCTCCCTTTCGTCAGGCGAAGGCTGCTTACTCGTACCGCATCGCGATCAGCGGGTCGACCTGAGTCGCCCTTCTCGCCGGGACGTAGCACGCGATCAGCGCCACCACCGAGATCAGGGCGGCAACGACGACGAAGGTGACGGGATCGGTGGTGCTCACGCCGTAGAGCAGGCTCGACATCAGGCGTGTCAGCCCGAGCGCCGCGGCCGTCCCCGAGGCTACGCCGCCGAGCGTCAGGAGCATGCCGCGCCCGACGACGAGTCGGAGGATGTCGGCGCGGGTCGCGCCGAGCGCGAGGCGGATGCCGATCTCGTGCGTGCGCGCGGCCACCGTGTAGCTCATCACACCCAGAATTCCGGTGGCCGCCAGCGCGAGCGCGACCAGCGCGAACAGGCCGAGGAGGAGGGTGTTGAAGCGCTGGGGCGCCACCGACTCCGCGAGCCGCTCGTCCATCTGCCGGAGATCCCAGACCAGCGCGCCCCTGTCCACCTCCGTGATCGCGCCGCGCACGGAAGCGGCAAGACCCGCGACGTTCGGCGTCGCCGAGCGGACGACGAGGGTCATCCGGGGCGGAGCCATTTGCAGGTACGAGACGTAGAACTCCGGCGAGGCGGGGACGTTGAGACCCCTGTGCCGCACGTCGCTGACGACGCCTACCACCTCGTAGGGGGCCGGCTCGGACTTCGCGTAAGTGTGGTAGAGGATCAGCCGCTTCCCGATAGGGTCTTCGCCGGGGAAGTAGCGGCGCGCCAACTCCTCGTTGACCACCACGACCTTTAACGACCGTCCCGTGTCCTGCTCGCCGAGGGCGCGCCCCTTCCGCACCGGCACCCTCATCGCGCGGAAAAAGTCCTCGTCGATGGCGAGCGGCCGGGCGACCGGCGCGGAGCCGGGCTGCGGCTCCGGCCGCCCCTCGATCCTAAACTCGACGCTCGTGTCGCTGGCGCTTAAAGGCGGGAGGCTCGTCATCCCCGCGGCCTCGACGCCGGGCAGTTCCCTGACCCGCGCGCCGACCTGTTGGAAGAAACGCTCCGGCTCCGGGTAGACCGCGCGCGAAACGTCGAGGGTCGCGGTCAGCACCTGCGAAGGGTCGTAGCCGGGCGGGGTGCCGAGCAGCGCGACGAAGCTCCTGATAAGCAGCCCGGCCCCGACGAGGAGCACGAGCGACAGGGCGACCTCGGAGACGATCAGCAGACTGCGAACGCGGCTGCGCGCGGGGCCCCCGGCCGAGCCGCGCCCCCCGCCTTTTAATGACTTATTCAGGTCGGGCCGCGAGACTTTCAGCGCCGGCGCGAGGCCGAACAGCACGCCCGTCAGGAGCGAGACGAAGAGGGCGAAGGCGAGCACGCGCGGGTCGAGGTCGATCTCGGAGACGCGGGGGATGTTCCCCGGGTCGGCGGCGACGAGCAGGGGGAGCGCCCACGACGCCACGAGCAGCCCGGCCGCGCCTCCGGCGGCGGAGAGCAGCAGGCTCTCCGTCAGCATCTGCCTGACGATGCGGCCTCGGGTGGCGCCGAGCGCCGTGCGCAGCGCCATCTCACGCCCCCGCGCGGCCGCGCGCGCCAGCAGCAGGTTGGCGACGTTGGCGCACGCGATCAGGAGCACGAACGAGACTGACGCGAGCAGCACGAGGAGCGCCGGCCGGACATCCCCGACGAGGTCACTCTGTAGCTCGGTGACGCGCGCCGCCGCGCCCGCGTTCGCCTCCGGGTACTGGGAGGCCAGCCGCTCGTTGACGGCGTCGAGTTCGGCCTGCGCCTGCCCTACGGCGACCCCTTGCCTGAGGCTGGCGATCACGGAGTGGTTGTTGGCCCTCCTGTTCTTCAGCATCTCGCCGTAGCCAGAAGAACCCAGCGGCACCCAGAAGTCGTTGGACTTGCGGCCTAAGGGGAAGTTAAAGCCGCGCGGCATCACCCCGACCACCGTCGTCTTATCGCCGTCGAGCAGAATCTCCCTCCCGATAATCCCGCCATCGGAGCCGAAGCGCCGCTGCCACAGGCCGTGACTAATGACCGCCACTAAGGGCGCGCCCGGCCGGTCTTCCTCGGGCGTGAAGGCGCGGCCGAGCGCCGGGCTGACGCCGAGCGTGGGGAAAAGGTCGGCCGAAGCGTAGACGCCTTCGATGCGCTCCGGCTCGCCCCCGCCCCCGAGCCACGCGTAAGAGTCGCTGTAGGCCGCGGCATGCTCTAGGCCGGGCGCCTGCTCGCGGAAGTCCGTGAAATTGGGGTAGGAGACCGTCCCGCCGACGTTGCCGCCGCGCGGGTCCACGCGCCTGATCCTCACCAGCCGCCCCGCGTTCGGGTAAGGCAAGGGCCTCAGCAGCACGGCGTTGACGACGCTGAAGATGGCGCTGTTAGCCCCGATGCCGAGCGCCAGCGTGAGGACGGCGGCGGCGGTGAACCCCGGCCCGCGGCGCATCGTCCGCAGCCCGTACCTGAGGTCTTGAGTGAATTGTCTGAGCCACGCCCAGCCCCACATCTCGCGCGTGACCTCCTTGACCAGCGCGACGTTGCCGAACTCCCTCCGCGCGGCGGCCTCCGCCTGCTCGGGCGTCTCCCCCCGCTCCACCCGTTCCTGAGCCGCCATCCGCAGGTGGCTGCGTACCTCCTCGTCCAACTCTTCGTCGCGCCGCCGCCCCCACAGCCTCACGCCTCACCCCCCTCCCCCTGCGGATTCAGGGCGCGGGCGATGGCCTCCGACAACTGCTCCCACCGCGAGCGCTCGGACGCGAGTTGCTTTTTACCTTTGGCCGTGAGCTGGTAAACCTTGACACGCTGATTGTTGTCGGAAATCTTCCAGTCCGAGCTGACCCACCCGTGGCGCTCCAGCCGGTGGAGCGCCGGGTAGAGCGAGCCGGTGTCGACGCGCAGCACCTCGCCGGAGTTGACCCTGATGGCCTGACTGATGCCGTAGCCGTGCTGGGGCCCCCATTGCAGCGTCTGGAGGATGAGCAGGTCGAGCGTCCCCTGTAGAAGTTCAATCCGGTTCCGGTAGCGAGACTCCTTAGCCATGTAGATATTCTACACCCTTGCATGTAGGGCGTCTACTCCTTTTCTTCCGGCCCGCCCCTGCCCGGCCGAGCGGGCCTCATGATTTTCGCCGTCGCGGCGGGGGCGCGCGCGGGCCGCCGGGCGGCGGCTGAGGGGCGGGCGCGGCGCCGGTTCGTAAAGATTGTGAGGGGCGAGCGCGCCGGTCGCCTGCGGACATCCTTTACAAAGCGGCAACAGGGCGCGTACCCTATAGATAGGCCGGCCGCATCCTCACCTCTGGCGCGGTCGAACTTCCACCTTTATGAGCGTCAAAATCCTCATCGTCGAAGATGACGAACGTTTGCGGGATGTGTTGCTGGAGGCGGCGGCGATGGAGGGGTACGACGCGCGGGGCGTGCCCAGCGCCGAGGCGGCCGTCGAGTGGCTGCGGCGCGAGCAGTTCGACATCCTCGTCACGGACGTGACCCTGCCCGGGATGTCCGGCCTCGACCTCCTCCGCCACTGCCCGCGCCTGCGGCCCGGCATCCTCCCCATCGTCATCACCGCCCACGGCACCGTCGATGTCGCCGTCGAGGCGATGAAGCGCGGCGCGGCCGACTTCCTCACGAAACCCTTCGAGCTGGACGGGCTGCTGGGCGTGATCCGCGTCGCCGCCGAGCGGGCGGCGCGCACGCGTGCGGCGGCGCGGGGCGCGGCCGGCGAGTGGATGGCCGCCGGGGCGGGCAGTCTCATCGCGGTCGCGCCCGTCATGCTGAAGCTGCTCGAACAGGTGCGCGCCGTCGCGCCCTTCCCGACGACCGTGCTGGTCACGGGCGAGACGGGGACGGGCAAGGAGCTGATCGCGCGCGCCATCCACCGCCTCAGCCCGCGCGCGGAGAAGTCCCTCGTGGCGCTCAACTGCGCCGCCGTGCCCGAGCAGTTGCTCGAAGACGAGCTGTTCGGCCACGTGAAGGGCGCGTTCACGGGGGCGCAGGGCGGCCGCGAAGGCCGCTTCGAGCAGGCCGAGGGCGGCACGCTCTTCCTCGATGAGATCGGCGACATGAGCCTGCCGCTTCAGGCCAAGCTGCTGCGGGTCTTGCAGGAGCGCGAGTTCGAGAAGCTCGGCTCCTCGCGCACCGTGCGGGTGGACGTGCGCGTCGTGGCCGCGACCAGCGCCGACCTTGAGCGGCGGATCGAGGAGGGCACGTTCCGCCCCGACCTCTATTACCGCCTCAACGTCGTACACCTGCGCCTGCCGCCGCTGCGGGAGCGGCGCGAAGACATCCGCCCGCTCGCCGAGCACCTGCTCGCGAAGTTCTGTGCCGCGACGGGGTTGCCGGCCAAGGCCATCTCGGAGGAGGCGTGGGCCGCGCTGGCGGGCTACCGCTGGCCGGGCAACGTGCGGCAGTTGCAGAACGCGCTGGAGCGGGCCGCCGCCCTGACCGGCGCGGCCGCGGAAGTCCGCCTGTCAGACCTGCCCGAGGAGGTGCGCGGGGGGGCCGCGGGCGCGGGCGCGCAGCCCCCGCCGGCCTCCTCGACGGCCGAACGGCCGCCCGACATTCCCGACGACGGTGTGGACTTCGACGCCCTCGTCACTCAAGTGGAGCGCGACTTGCTGTTGCAGTCGCTCGCGAAGGCGGGGGGCAACAAGATGCGCGCCGCCCAACTCCTGAACATGAAACGCACGACCTTCGTCGAGAAGCTGAAGCGTTTGAAGATCGACGCGGGAAAGGAGCCGAAGGAGACCGAGTCTGACTAATCCGCCACTTTGACGCCGCGCCCGCCGTCAAAATTTTGACGGTTTCACGATACCTCTGTCGGTAATCCGACAGTTCTCCCGCCCCGCAACGACGCCGCCGTCGCGGCCCGCCTCACCAGCCCCGAAAAACCAAAGGGAAGGAGCCCGCCCCTCGCGCCGGCGGCCCGCGCCTGACGATGCACGGGTTTTGCATGGCGGGACGCGCCCCACACTCTCGTGGGCCTTTGACGGTTCACCCCGACCGGACATGGAGGTCAACAGATGAAGCTCGGACGTTCCCCCGTGACGAAAATTCTGCTGTGTCTAGGCCTGTTGCTCGGCTCCTGCGCGGCACCGTTCGCGCCGCCCGCCGCCGCTCAGGAGACGGCGCCGGCCGCGAAAATATCCCCCGACCTGATGCCGCCCTCCGGGATGACTTCGGACTTCGCCGGCAGCATGCAGTCGGCGGAAGACGACACCGTCGGCGTCATCATCCAGTTCCAAGGCGAGCCGACCGCCCGCGTCGAAGAGTTCGTCGCCCGCCGCGGCGGGCACGTGACGCGGCGCTTCGGCCGGTTCCGCGCGGCGGCCGCGCGACTGCCCGCCTGCCACGTCGGCCGCCTCGCGGAGTTCGCCGAGGTCAGGTACGTCTCGAAGGACAGGCCGGCGCATCTGCTCGGCCACGTGTCGCTCACGACCGGCGCGGACGCGGTGCGCGCGCAGTCCGGCCCCAACGGCAACTACGACCTCGACGGCTCGGGCGTCGGCATCGCCGTCATAGATTCGTCAGTCTCCGCCTCGCACGCCTCGCTGCTGGATCAGAACGGCAACAGCCGCGTCGTCGCCAGCGTCGATTTCACCGGCGCGGGGATCCCGACCGCCGACCCCTTCGGGCACGGCACGCACGTCGCCGGGCTGGCGGCCGGCAACGCCTCAATCGCCGGCGGGGCCTACACGGGCGTCGCCCCGAACGCGAACATCGTCAACCTGCGCGTGCTCGATTCGCAGGGCGTGGGCACGACCTCCGGGCTGTTGGCCGCGCTGGAGTGGGTGATGGACAACCGCCAGCAGCACAACATCCGCGTGGTCAACCTGAGTCTGGGCACGGCGGCCGTCGATTCCTACCGCTACGACCCTTTGTGCCTCGCCGTGCGGAGTCTGGTTGACGCCGGCGTGGTCGTCGTCGCCGCCGCCGGCAACGAGGGGAAGAACGCCGACGGGCAGAAGGTCTACGGCCTCATCCACTCGCCCGGCATCGAGCCTTCGGCCATCACGGTCGGGGCCGCAAATACCTTCCAGACCGACTCGCGCTCGGACGACGGCGTCGCCACCTTCAGCTCGCGCGGGCCGACGCGCACCTACTGGACGGACGCGGGCGGCGGCGTCCACCACGACAACCTCATCAAGCCCGACCTCGTCGCCCCCGGCAACAAGCTCGTCGCGCCGCAGTCGGTGAACAACGCCCTCGTCACGGCCCACCCGGATTTGAACGCCTACTCCGACGGCGACCCCGACCACCTGATGATGCGCCTGAGCGGCACCTCGATGGCGACCCCGCTCGTGGCCGGCGCGGCGGCGCTGCTCCTGCAAGTCAACCCCGACCTGACGCCGAACATGGTGCGGACGATTCTGATGTACACGGCGCAGCCGCTCGCCGGGGCCAACGCCTTCGAGCAGGGCGCGGGGCAGTTGAACGTCGAGGGGGCCGTCCGCCTCGCCGCTCTGGTGCGCGCCGACATCTCCGGCGGCCTCGCGCTCGGCGACTCTCTGCTGACGGGCGGCGCGCCCGCGCACTTGACGACCATCGCCGGCTTCCAGTTCCCGTGGGCGGGCGGGGCCGTGGCCGGGCACACCTTCGTCAGCGGCCTCGAACTCGTGACGCAATACCAGAACGTCTACGACCTCGGGGCGCTTTTGGGCGACGGCATCCTCGCCTCCGACGGCATCCTCGCCTCCGACGGGACGATGTACACGGACGGCATCCTCGCCTCCGACTCGGTCCTGACGAGCGACGGGCAGCCGCTCGGCGGGGGCACTTTCTTCCTCGGGACGGGCATCCTCGCCAGCGACGGCATCCTCGCCTCCGACGGCATCCTCGCCAGCGACGGGATACTGGCGAGCGACGGCATCCTCGCCTCCGACGGCTCGGTGACGACCGACACGCTCGCGGGCGGCGACTGAAACTCGCCGGGAGGCGGCCCGCGGGCCGCGGCAGGCGGTAACGTAGGAGGCGGTGACGCGATGGACTTGAGCGGTGAGGCGGTGAGGCGCGCGGTCGGCGAGCGCCCGATGAAGAGGTTCATGGCCCTGCTCTCGGCGGCGGGCGCGGCGGCGGCGTTGTTCTCGCTCTGGCGGCTCGAATGGTGGCGGCTGGACTGGAGCTTCGCCGTGCTGGCCGCCATCGCCGCCGGCGTCGGGCCGCGCGCCATCGTCAAGATACCGCGCGTCAAGGGCGAGGTGACCGTCTCCGACACCTTCATCTTCCTGACGATGATGCTCTACGACGGCGAGGCGGCCGTCCTCCTCGCCGCCGTCGAGACCTTCTGCTCGTCGCTGCGCATCACCAAGCGTTGGCTGACCGTCTTCTTCAACGTGGGCATCATGGTCAGCTCGACGTTCCTGACGGTGTGGGTCGGCCGCGCCTTCTTCGGCCACATCCCCGACGCCGTCACGCAGGAGTTCACGGCCCACAGCGTCAGCTTCCTCTGCTCGGTGGCGCTCGTGCAGTACGTGTCGAACTCCGGGCTGGCGGCCGCGCGCGAGGCGCTGCGCGACTCGAAGCCCCTGTGGCAGACGTGGAAGAGTTCCTACCTCTGGATTTCGGTCACGACGCTCTCGGGCGCGTCGGCCGCGATGGTCGTCGCCCGGCTCATCAACGCCACCGGCTTCTACTCCGTCATCCTCATCTTCCCCATCGTCTTCATCGTCTACTTCACCTACCAGACCTACCTGAAGAACGTCGAGGTGGCCGAGGCGCAGGCCGAGCAGGCCCGCAAGCACGTCAAAGAGCTGTCGCGCTACATCGAGGAGCAGGAGCGCATCCGCGTGCAGTTCCTTCAGGTCGAGAAGCTCTCGGCCGTCGGCTCGCTCGCCTCCGGCGTCGCGCACGACTTCAACAACTGTCTGGCCTCCATCTGCGGCCGGGCCGAGCTGATGCTCAAGTACACGTCCGACCCGAAGCTGCGGCGGGGGCTGGAGATCATCGTCAAGTCGGCGCGCGACGGGGCGAAGACCGTCAAGCGCATTCAGGACTTCGCGCGCCAGCGGCAGGATCGGGACTTCGAGCCGGTGTCGGTCGACCAACTCCTCCTCGACGTGAGCGAGATCACGCGGCCGCGCTGGAAGGACAGCGCCGAGGCGGGCGGCGTCCACATCAGCCTGACCGTCTCGAACGCTTCGGGCGCGCACGTCCTCGGCGACGAGTCGGAGCTGCGCGACGTGCTCGTCAACATGATCTTCAACGCCGTGGACGCGATGCCGGCCGGGGGGCACATCACGCTCGCGGCCGAGCAGCTCGACGAGAAGGTCAGCGTCACGGTGCGCGACACCGGCACGGGCATGGAGCCGGAAGTCCGCTCGCGCGTCTTCGACCCGTTCTTCACGACGAAGGGCGTGGAGGGGATGGGGCTGGGGCTGTCGGTGAGCTACGGCGTCGTGCGCCGCCACGGCGGGACGATCAGGGTCGAGACGGAAGTCGGGCGCGGCTCGACCTTCCGGGTGCTGCTCCCGCTCGCCGAATGCGCCGGCCAGTCGGCGGGCGGCGAGGGGGCCCCGGCGTCGCGGGGCCAGAGGTGCAGCATGACTAAGATACTCGTGGTCGATGACGAAGAGCCGGTGCGCGAGCTGCTGCGCGACATCCTTGAGGACGAGGGGGTCGAGGTCACGCTGGCGGCCAGCGGGGCGGAGGCGCTGGCGCGCTTCGAGGCCGGCAGGTTCGACGCCGTGCTCACGGATTTGGGGATGCCCGGCATGAACGGCTGGGAGTTGCTGCGCCTCGTCAGCGAGCTCGACCAGCAGGTGCCGCTGGCCGTCATCACGGGCTGGGGCGAACTCGTCAGCACGCACGAGGAGAAGGCGGCGCGCGTCGAGTGGGTGCTGACCAAGCCGTTCTCGCTCTCACAGATTTGTGAGATCGCGCAGGAGATAACCCGCCGCAGGAAGAGCCGCGAGAGCGACCCGCGGCTCACGCTCGTCGCCTAGAACCGACTCCCGTCGCGCCCCGCACGCGCGACGCCATCGAAGGGGCCGAAGCTTCGCCCCCGCCCGCGCCGGCGCGATGACCACACGGTGGTCGCGCGCACGCGGGCCGGGGCCGGGCTTCGGCCCCTTCGGCGTTAACGGCATGAGCCGCGGCGCGCTGTCGAAAACCTGACGCCGCGGCGCGGCGCGTCAACATTCGGACACTAACGAGGCCCGCGGCGGGCCTGAAAGTTAGCAATAGCGCGCCGCGGCCGCCGGCCGGGGGTCGGCGCCGGCGCGGAACAGTTTTCGCAATGAAGCGGGGCGGCGGGAAGTGACCGCAAGCCTCACGCGGTAGCGCTTTATTGAGTAGCCGGAAACTGAGTCTCCCGCCGCGGAATCAACCCATGCGCCTGACTAACGGACTTTGGTGGATCATTCTCTGCACCGTGCTGTGGCCGGCGCCCGTCTCCGCGCAGGATGCGCGGGCGTCGGTGACGATGACGGGGCAGGTCAGCGGCTTCGCCGCCGTCTCTGCCGCGCCGGGCGCGAGGGTCTTGAAGGGTGACGCGCGGGTTTCCGCGGGGCGCGTCGGCGCGCAGACGTTCGCCCTTTCGCTGTCCGGCATCAACGTCGAGACTCACGTGGACATCCCCGTGCAGGTGCGCTCCAACAGCGACTTCACCCTCTCGGCCTCGTGCGGGGCGGGCGGGGTACTGGTTTCCGACTTGTCGGTCGTGGCGGTGTCAGGCGAGGGGAGGCTCGTGTTCCCGGGTGCGGCCTCGCGCGTGGTCGTCGCCCCCGCCTTCGACGCGCGCCACGCCGCCCCGCCGCCCGCCGCCCCCGCCCTCTCCTCGCCCGTCGCGCTCCTGCACGGCCCCCCGGTCTCGATGGGCGGCACGCTGGAGTCGCCCGCCAACGCCCTCGAAGTCGTGCTCCGCCTCGTCGTCAGGGCCCCGGCAGGCGCCCGGGGCGCGGACGCCGAGCTGTTGGTCTCAGTCGCGCCCCGGCCGAAGGGCTTGTGAAGCCCGCGCGCCTCGCCCCGCCGGACGGAGGCGCTCATCCGTGTTATTAACCCGACCTTAAAGAGTGACACTCTTATGACCTTAAAGAT
>Ga0196962_10000173_pt1 | contig 36211 bp, 20 predicted proteins | sample S3v_20metaG_FD_183186 | JGI IMG/M metagenome (GOLD analysis project Ga0196962, IMG submission 183186) | Soil microbial communities from Anza Borrego desert, Southern California, United States - S3+v_20 | ecosystem: Environmental > Terrestrial > Soil > Desert | place: USA: California | collected...
CGGCGGGTTGACGCTCGCGCCGCCGATGCCGCCGCCGCCGCCGCCCGGCCCGTCGCCCGGGATGCCGCTGAAGGACTGGTCGAAGCCGTAGCCGCCCGCGCCGCCGCTGAAGCCGCCCGGCCCGCCCGTGCCGCCGGAGCCGTTCGAGTTGCCGGTCTTGCCGTCAAGGTTGACGTTCCCGCTGATGACCACGTCGCCGGAGGCGAGAATCGTCAGCGGCTTGTTGCTCGTGTTCCGCGCGAAAGTGATCGTGATGCCGCTCGGGACCGTGACGGTCGTGAAATTGAAGACGCCGCTGTCGGGCACGACGATGGTTTGGTTGGTGGTCGGCGAGAAGGCACCGTCGGCCCCGGTCGAGCCGCTGCTGAAAGTGTTCTGCGCGCGAGCGGGCAGGGCGGCGCACGCCACGAGGGCCAGGAGGAGGCCGACCGAATTGGCCCACCGCTTAGTCTTCAGGAGGTGACGGCCGACGGCCTCACGTTGGTTTACGAACATTGCTTTCTTCTCCTTCATGTGTGTTGAAGTGACGGTTGATTGTGTGACTGAACACGAGAGCCGGGGCCACAATCGAGCGCCCCCCGACCCTCTCACGGGCTGACGATTTGAATGACGTTCGTCCCGACGTTGACGATCATCGAGTCGCCGCTCGGCGTCGTGACGACGACGACGCGACCGCCGAGGGCCGCGCCTCCCGAAACCGCGAGCGTGGCCGTCAGCGTCGTGCCGTCGGCGCTGACGGACAAGTTGCTGGCGACGACGCTCGTCGTGTCGAGTGTGCCGCTCGAATTGATGAACCTGAGGTTGGTCGCGCCGAAGAGATTGACTCCGGTGAAAGTGACGGTGACGGTCGCGCCCCTCGACACGCTCGCGGGCGAAATCGAGGTGAGGTATGGCCCGGTCGTCGCGGAAACGGCCGCGCTATACAAAGTACCCTGCCCCGCTTCGTTGCCGTACCGGACCGCGACCGGAGGCGTCAGGGCGGCCGACTGCGTGGAACTGCCGCCGCGTTGGACCGAAACGCTCGGGCTGATGGCCGTGCCGGCCACGGGGGAGTTGCCGTATTGGACGGCCACGGGCCTGGCGAGCGCGCCCTGTAGCGAATTCTTGTCTCCGTACTGGACGGCCACCGGCGAGGTGACTATCGCCCGCGAAGTGGACACGGAGCCGAATTGCACGGCCACGGAAGCGGCGAAGGCCGACGTTAGATTGTTCGGGTCGCGCACCTGCACCTGCGCCTCCCCGAAGCGCAGGCTGTCGGCCACGCTCGTCGCGCGGATGGTGACGGGGGGGACCTCGCTGGTCGGCGCGGTGTAGATTCCCGCGGCCGAGATGGTGCCAACCGCCGGGCTGCCGCCTTCAATCCCGTTAACGCTCCAGACGACGGTCTGGTCGAGCGTCGAGGGGAAGACCTGCGCCGTGAATTGTCCGGTCTGGCCGAAGTCAATCTTGGCGAAAGAGGGCGAGACGCGCAGGCCCGCGATGGTGAAGGGTATGGGCGTGGTGACGCTCCCGCCCGGGGTGGTGATAGTCACGGGGCCCGTCGTCGCCCCTTCGGGCACCGCGGCGACGACCGCCGAGGGCGCGACGCTGATGACCTGCGCGGACACGCCGTTGAAAGAGACGTTGCTGACGCCGCCGCCGAAGCCGACGCCGGTGAACGTGACGTGGTCGCCCGGCAGGCCCTCGTGCGGCGCGAAGGCGAAGAGGGCCAGGGCGTCCGCGGCCAGCCGCTGAACGGAGGTGATGTTGCCGGCCGCGTCGTACTCGTAGACGACCGCCTCGCCCGTCGGGGAGATCACCGCGTGCAGGCGTCCGTTCTCGTCGTAAACGTAGCGCGTGGTGCCGCCCTGCTGCTGCGCCGTGACGGAGAGCGACGCCGCCACGCAGACAATGGCGAAGACAAGTGCCGCGAAAGTGCGGGGCCATCTGTTTCTCACTTTGTGTTCTGCCTCTCTGCTGAAGAGTTCGGCCTTGTTCGAGATGCTTCTACTTGACCGGCGACGCGAGCAGCCCGGTCAGGGTCGGGCGCGGCGGCGAGTCCAGCCCGTGCGTGTGCGTGAGCACGCGCTCGTCTGTCCACTGCGGGTTGGCTGCGAAAAAGTTGACGCCGATGATGTCGGCGAGCGGGTCGTCACGCCACAGGAGGTAACTGGCGCGGGCGAGGTCGGCGTCCGCGCTTCTTCCCTCGCTCGCGTAAATCGGGGTCAGGAACTGGTACGCCCCGGCGTCCGTAGGGTCAATGCTGAGGACCGTCTCGAACGCGCCGCGCGCCCCCCCGATGCGGCCCAGACTGTAAAGTGTCTGCCCCAACTGCCGCGCGACTTCGCGGTCGCGCGGGTACTCGGCGGCCAGCTTCGCCAACTCGTCGGCGGCCTCCGCGCCCTTCCCCTGGCTGCGCAGCAACAGCGCGTGGTAGAAGCGCGTCCGCGCCAGATTGGGGTTGATTTTGAGCGCGCGGTCGAGCAGCTCGGCGGCCTTGCGTAGTTGGTCCCAGACGAGGCCGAACTGCTCGGTCTTCAACTCCGCGACCGCCGCGCTCACGAGAGGGTTCGGGTCCTTCGGGTTCAACTCGGCGGCGCGGCGGAAGGCTTCGGACGCGGGCCCGTACTGGGCCTGCTCCATCAGCCCGATGGCGTAGTCGTTCCAGCGCAGGGCAAGCAGTTCGGGGTTAACTTTCTGCGCCGGCGGCGGGCCGCCCTTCTTCTTCCGCGGGGGGGCTTGCTGATTGACGATGGTCACTTCCGCCTCGGCCATGCGGACGACGGGCACTTTCAAAGACTCAGCCTTGTACTTGCGCAGGACCGCCTCCGTGTACTCCTGTATGAAGCGGCGGTAGTTGACGCGCGCGCGCAGCTTGATGGGCGCGCCGTCTCCGATGCCGGCCTCCGCCGGCACGGTGAAGCGGAAGCGCGCCACGTCCCCGCGCCCCGGCGGGAGCATGTTGTCGTAGGCTTTGACACGCGCCGCCCACATCTGGTGGCGCGTGATGACGCGAGAGTTCTCGTCGAGCAGAATCTGCTTGTAGACGTGCGCGCTCTCGTCGAGCGTGCCGTCGGCCTTGATGAAGCCGCTGTGGAAGATCGTCTTGCCGCTGGCGTCCAGAGCCTCGAACTCGACCCACGGCTCGTACATGTCGCGCAGCTCGGGCGGGAAGGAGTGGGCGGCCTTGCGGTTGAAGACGACGACCTCGGCCGTCACCGCCTCGCCCGGCCGGAGCGCGACGGGGTTGCCGGCGCTCGCGTCGAGCGGCGCGTAAAACTGCCCCGTGGCCTCGCTCCTGAGCGCGAAGATGTCCACGCTGATGACCTTGTTTTCGAGGAAGGCTTTGGTCAGCTCGTACTGTTTGGTGTGCCCGTAGTAGAGGGGCGTGATGGTGTTCGCCCCGATCCAGCGGTGCGAGGAGATGACGCCGTCGCGCGCGGAGGCGTCCTTCGAGCTTTCGACTTTCGGCATGTGGCAGGTGCGGCAGTCCGCCTGCTGGTCGCGCCTGTAATACGGCGTGACCGTGTAGGTGGACGCGCCCGACTGCTGCCACTCGTCGTAGACCGAAAAGCCGCGGAGGAATTTGTAGTTATTCAGTTGCGGCGTGACGGACGACTTGTGGCAGACGGCGCAGAACTCGGCCTGCTTCAGGAGCGGGCGCATCATCGCCCGCTTGTGCCCGGCCACGTCCGCCATGATGGCCGCGTCCGTCACGTCGCCGAAGACGGGCGTCCCGTCCGCGCGCTCCAGCAGCGCCGGGCGGCGGATGGTGTAACTGCCGGTCCCGTCCAGGCGCGCCTCCGTGATCGAATGGCAGACGGAGCACGTGACGCCCTCGTCCTCCAGCGGGCGCGGCCCTTTGCCGCCGTTCAGCAGTGAGCCGGAGAAGACGGCCACGGGCGCGTGGCACGACTCGCAGTGCTGCATCGGCCGCGTGCCGCGCGTGTGTTCGAGGATGTCCACGCTCTCTTTGTAGAAGGGCTCGCGCGCGGAGTTGCGGTGCAGCGACTCAGACCAGGCGGCGTGCGTGTCCCGGTGGCACGACGCGCAGCGCGCCGCCGGGAAGAACTGGTCGGCGGGGATCAGCTTCCCGTCCGCCGTCCGTGCGTTCGACGGGCTGAAAGGCTCGGAGACCGAAGCAAGGTGTGCGGCGACAGCGCCCGAGTTGTGGTCGGAGGTTTGCCCCAACGCGGCAGTGACGATTGCCACGCTTAAGATCAGGAGCACCGAAAGTAGCTTGAAGCTCTTCATGCGCGCTCTCTTCTGCTGGTAAGGCCCGTGCGCAGTCGTCAGCCTTGACAGGGCGACCCGCAAGAGGTACTTGTTCGCCGCACGGGGGCGGCGCGTGGTGGTATGGGCAAAAGCCTACGGAAGGCTTAACGCTTAAACGACGTTGAGTGTGGTAAAGGTGAAGAGAGCGAGACGCTTTACGCGATGACAGACTTCATGCGGAGAAAGCAAGGGAGAATGCTTTGGGCATTGTGAGTGTCATAAGTGCGAGGCGCTTTCTTACTTTTACGTACTGGAAACCCCGGCTGGTACTGACGAGGTGAAGAACCTCGTCGTTCACTACCCTTTGAGTGGGGCGCAGAGTACAGAAGTCGGGTGAGTTTGTCAAGGCGGTCACAATTTTTTTCTCACCACTGTTAAGCCGCGCTCAAGGCTCGCGGTAGCAGACCTGCATCCTCCGGGTAAACTTTATTCAAGTTCGCCCCGCGCCGAGGTCGACCTTGGACATGGGCACGGCGCACTCCATGACTATTTTGAGGGCGAGGCACGGGTCGAGGACACCCTTCCCCTGGCTCATGATGTCCTGTATGGCGAGGCCCAGGAGTAGCGGCCAGTGCTCCGGGTCGGGGCAGAACCTCGAAATCATGGGGAAGAGTTTGGGCCAGAATGCCCCGACGTAGTTCAGCGGCGTGTCGTGTATCGGATGTTCAGGGGGCAGGCGCGGGAGTCCGAATTCCGGCGAGCCGACGGTCCCGGCGACGTGCGCGAAGACGTCATCCGGCTCGGGGATGTCCGCGCACCCTGCGGCCTGCGCCCCGCCCGCGGCGATGCCCCACACAGAGTATTGGTCCTCGACGAGCGGCCTGTTGAGCGCGTCGCCGAAGAAGTAAACCTTGCCGTCGGCCCCTTCGACCCGGACGAAGTGGGCCGTCTCGTCGTGTCCCTGCGCGCGCGCCTGAGCGCGCACACTCGCCTGGCAGGAGTAGCCGGCGAGGGAGCCGAGCGCGCCGAGGATCGACTCGATGTGGACGCCGCGCTCGGTTTTCATCGCCGCCATCATGCGCTGCGCAAGCTCTTTGCCCCCGATCTTCGCGCCTATGAGCGGGTCCTCGCCGGACATCTCCTCGACCCTCTGGAGGAGCGCGGCTTCCCACCGTTCGGCGTCTGCCGCCCTGAGTGTCGACGAGAGAGAGTTGCCTGTTAAGCTGTCACGTAACTTCTTGAACATAAGTCACCAAGTATCTCCGTATTGAAGACGATAAGCGCCGAATCATGCACGACCTAACGCCCGAATTAACCGGGTGGGAAGAATCAGCGAGCAGCCTTCGGTCTTGCGGATGAAAGGCGAGCCGATTCCGCCCCGGTTGAAAGAGTCGCCAGGCAGCCTTGCAACGGCACAACGGCACCCCGACGAGGCGCTCCCGCACGGCGCTAACGTGACGGCGCGCGCTTCGCCTCCTCGTCGACGTCTTCCTGCCACGCCGTCAGCAGGCGTCGGAGCCGGCGTGCGACGTCGGAACGTTGCCCGATCAGGTTATGGCGCTCCCCGACGTCCGCCCGCAGATTGAACAGCATGGCGCTTCCGCCGTCCAGAAGCAGTTTCCACTGGCCCGAGCGCACGGCCTGTTGAGTCCGCGCCCCCGTGACACGCCAGAAGAGCGTCCGCTCGATTTCCGGGGCGCGCCCTTCGAGCACGGGCAGCAAGTTAAGACCTTCGAGCCGCGCCCCGGGCGGGGCAGGCGTGCCCGTCGCGGCGAGAATCGAGGCCGTCAGGTCCATCGTGATACCGACCTGGCCCGAGACGCGGCCCGCCCGAATCCTCCCCGGCCAGCGGATGATTGTCGGCACCCGTATGCCGCCCTCCCACACGCTGCCCTTGCGGTGGAAGAGCGGCGCGTTGCGCGACAGCCACTCGCCGCCGTTGTCGTTGGTGAAGATCACTATGGTGTTCCGCCGCAGTCCCGCCTTGTCGAGCGCCTTGAGGATTTCGCCGACGCCCTGGTCCGCGCGCTCCAGCATCGCGACGTAGTCGGCGCGCGTGCCCGTCGGCTCGTCGAACGGCCCCAGGTGTCTGGCGTTGTCGCGCGCCGTGCTGGGCTCGCCCGGGCGCTGGTACGGCCAGTGCGCGGCGTTGTACGAGACGTCCAGGAAGAACGGCCGCGCGGAGTTCTGTTTGATGAACCGGACGGCGCGCTCGGTGATGAGGTCCGTCATGTAGCCGGGGACCTCCACGGGGCGGTCGTCCTCGAACAGGTCCGCCTTCAGGGGCGCGTCACCGCCCGCCGTGTGCTGGTAGTAGTCTACGTAACCGCTCTTGAAGCCGAAGAAGTAGTCGAACCCGTGGGCGGCGGGGCTGAACTCACTCTTCCACCCCAGGTGCCACTTGCCGATGAGCGCGGTCGCGTAGCCGCCGTCCTTCAGGAGTTGCGGCAGCGACCGCCCCGTGGGCGACAGCCCCCGCTCCGCGTCCGCCGCGCCCCGAGCGCCGAGCGGCTGCTCCAGCCCGAAGCGCTGCTGATACCGCCCCGAGATGAGCCCCGCACGCGTCGGCGTACACGTCGCGCCGTTCGCGTAGAAGTCCGTCAGCCGGACGCCGCCGCGGGCGAGGCGGTCTATGTTCGGCGTCTTCACGTCCGGCGCGCCGTAACTGCCCAAATCGCCGTAGCCCACGTCGTCGGTAATAATCAGGACGACGTTCGGCCGGCGGTCGTTACGCCCCTGCGCCCCCGCGGGCGCGTTGAACGCGACGACGGCGACGCAGAGTGCCGCCCCGATGAAGGTTCGTAACATTATCGCTCCTTGGAATGATGCCCGCCCTGAGTAATCAGCTCCTGTAGTTTACCAGAGATATTCGACGCTGCCGGCGGGTCATAGTTTGATAAAACGATGACCGTGTACCCGTGGTCAAGATACATGTCGAACTCAGTGCTGATGCCTACGGTGTCGCCCCCGTGCCCGACGATACGTTTCCCGTTAACTTTTGCGCTCCCGAATCCATACCCGTATTTGGTCCCCCAAGCGGTATCGACCTTCGGGGTTAAGATGATATCCGTGTACTTCCTGCTCAGCAGCTTATGCCTGCGGAATACCATATCAAATTTAAGCAGGTCGCCGACGGTCGAGAGCGCTCCCCCGGCGGAGCTGCCCGCACTCGGATCGGTGTTATTCATGCCGGCCGGTTTAAGGATGTGTTCAGTCACGTAGTCGAAATAGCTTTGCCCGGACACCTGCTCGATGATCGCCCCGAGGACGTTGAAACCGGCGTTGCTATATTCCCACTTCTCCCCCGGCTCAAATGTCAGAGGGTCGCTTGCGAAAAATGGGAAATAGTCCCTGGGCCCCTTGAGGCGGCCCCCGGCCGCCTGTTTCGCGGACTGGTACTCCTTTTTATCGAAATAATCTGCCAGCCCTGAAGTGTGCGTGAGCAGGTGGTGAATAGTAATCTTTTCGGCGGCATGTTTGTTAGGGTAGTCCGGGAAGAATTTGCCTACAGGATCGTTAAAGGATAGCTTACCCCGCTCGGCCAACTGCGCGACCGCGACGCTCGTGAACATCTTATTCATCGAAGCCAGATTGAACTTCGTCTCGATACGGTTCGGCCTCCCGGAAGTCTTATCCGACATCCCGTATGCCCTCTCGAAAATCGGCTTGCTATTCTTTGCGACCAGCACCGCGCCAGCAAATTTATCCGCGGCAACGACCTTTTCCATGTATCTATTAAATCGCCTGACGATTTCTTCCGTGCTTAATTTTGGCCCACCGGCAGCCGCGCCCGCCGGTCGCCGCGTGTTAAGGAACCCCACCGTGGTCAGGGCGTGGGGCGATTGTGCCGCGACCTTGAGCGGGACGCGGGACCATCCCTCGGTTATCTCGGCCTGGCACAGGGCCGTGATCTCATAATCGGTAGACAATTCGACGCCCCGCAGGTTCAACCTGCCGTAATCTCGATAGACGTTCGCCAGCCACGAAGCACGCTGTTCTGCTGAGCGAGTGCGCTTGGCGTGATCGCCGTTCGGGTCGTATGCGAGAAAGAACCGCCGCATAACATTTACATCCCCGCTGTTATAAGCGCGCAAAAACTCCGCAAAGACTTTCCCCGCCGGAGTGTTCGGGACCGCCTCAGCCTGCGTTGACTGCGCGGCCGCAGGCGTAAAGTGGCACAACAATAAATTGATTAGCAGAACTGAAACGCTGAAAGCCTTCAACACGCGCACGGCGGACCTCCTCGTATTAAGCTGAACCGTAGTAATTCCTAAGCGACGAACTTCTAAAGTGTCAACGGACGCACGGGGGCTGAACCTGTTTGAAGGGGAACAGAGACATTGCGGCTACAGCTTAATCAGGCGTGAGCGGGCGCGTATTGTACTAAGAATCCTTTTGCACCAGATTAACCACGGCGAAGAATTCTTCTGTACTCGGCGGGTGACAGACCTGTGTGGAGTTTGAAGGTCCGCGAGAAATGGCTCTGGTCAAAAAAGCCGGCGGACGAAGCTATACCCGCGAGCGAGTCATTGGAACCGGAAAGCTGGCGGCAGGCGAATTCGATTCGTAGCCGCCTGACGTAGTCTCCGATGGTGCAGCAAGAGTGTCTACGAAACTCGCGCGCCAGGTAAACGGGATGAGCGCCTACGGCTTCGGCAATCCGGGTGAGCGTGATCCGTTCGGCGAAATGTCGATCTATAAAATCTCGCGCCCTCTCGAACTGGCGTCGCGAGCCGCGGCCCAGGTGTTCCCTGCTACCGCGCGATGACTCGACGACAAACTCCAGGGCGAGTGCTTCGAGGGCGAGTAAAGATACCGAGTCCGGTCTCATCAGTTCGCGGCGGAGTTTCGTGACGAGATACGCCAGGGTCTTACCGCTAAAAACCGCCGGACGGTCGAGCAACACGGAGTGGTCACGTAAACGCTCGACCAATTCCGGGGTCAGCTCGATATGAAGGCAGCGCGCCCCCGTACTATGGAACTCGTCTGTATGTGCTTCGCTCGGCGGGAGGTAGATTACGCTCGCCTGCAAACATGAGCGAATTTTCCTTCCAGAGCTTTCTGTAAATCCGCCCTGTAAGACGAATGAGAAGCAGGCACGCTCGTGAGCGTGCTCCGGCAGCTTCAAATGCGGGGTGTAAAGAGTGTCGGTTAAGACGAAGCCGGCGACTTCTCGACTTTGAAGTATCTTTGCCGCGGAGCACCCGTATGGAAGTTTTTGCGTCATGGGTTCATTCGAGATAAATAGTCTGTCACTATTCATACTCTCCGCCCGTTCTCGTTTTAAGTCAAACTTTGCGCTGCTAATCGGCCGCCGTCGTCATTCTTGTGGGATCTGTTCGTAGGCTTCCGCCACCTGGTCCGACGGGTCTTTCTCGATCATCGGGTGTACGCCGCTCAGCACGCTGAACTCCAACGTGTCCTGCGAATCCCTCGCCGTGCCGGAGTACCAGCCCGCCACCGACAGCCTCCCCATAATCAACGAAAACACGTTCACCGTCAGCGGCTCCGCCGGCGCGGCCGCGATGACGCCGCCGTCGCCGGCCCGCGGCAGCGCGTCTCGCTCGGCCGGCGGGCGGTAACCCGGCTCGACGAGCAGGGCCGCGTACTCAGTGCCGAGGTGTGTGGAGTTGCTCCAGGTCCCGTCCGGCCGAATCCTGGTGAATTCGACGGAGGGACCGGCCCCGGCGGGTCGCGAGCGGCAACCGCCGAGCAGGACGCAACAAATGACCGCCGGGAGGACCGCTTTCCAGAGGAGTCCTTGCGGGCGCTCAGTTTTCAGTTTTGAATCGGTTCTTCCGAGCGCCGGCCGGAGCCGGGCGTCGGTCCCCCGACCCTGATACTCTTGCTTAAGAGGACACTCCCGCCCGTGCCCCGCGCAAGACTTTCGGTCTCTTTTGCACTCTCGCCAAGGGATGCCTCATCCGTTCCAGGCAGCGAGCGGGCGGGCGCTCCCACTCAAGCGTTGCCAGCCAAGTGTAGGTGCTAGATTGCTGGGCGTGCTAAACGGCAGTCGCTCAAGCTTCGAGAGATGTCGGCCGGATTCGAACAGCTCACTTGCAGGCATAAGCGGCCACGAATAAGACGCGCTAAATAATTGTCGGTAGATAATTTAAGCCCGCCTCCGCGCGCGAAGTGGGGCCGAGTTTTCGAAGGGATTCGAAGAGATTTCGTCCAGAGCCAGGCTCGACGTGCAACCCCCTCCTCAGAGTCCGACGCCCTCGGGGCGTAACGCCAATTATTGGAACCCGAACGGTTTTAGTGACTATTCAACCATCCGGCAAACTTTCCAAACAACCATGCCGTTTCCGTCTGCATCTATAGCTGGTTTGCGACCCCGACGAGGCTTAACCCCCGTACCTCAACTCTCTTTGTCGAGAAATGAATGGCTCAATCGCTCCGGCGGGTGACTGCCTGCCTTAGATTGCCGGAGGATGGCAGTCATTTTCGGCCCGCGTGACTTTACCGCGTCGTCAGTGAATCCACGTTAAAGCATAAATAAAAGCCCAGATGAACTACCTAAAACTAAATCTCATCTCCCTCGGTCTGCTCCTGCTCCTCGGCACCGCGTCGGCGCTCGGGCAAAACCCCCAAATGGTGAGCGTTAACGCCGCCGGCACCGGCACCGGCGCGGGCGCTTCCATCAACCCCGTCGTCACCCCCAACGGGCGCTACGTGGTCTTCGAGAGCCTGTCGGGCGACCTCGCGCCCGGCGACACGAACGGCAAGTCGGACGTTTTCCTGCGCGACCTGCAAACGGGCACGACCGCCCTGGTCAGCGCCAACAGCGCGGGCACCGCCAGCGGCAACGGCGACTCGAACTCGGCGGCCGTCAGCGCCGACGGCCGTTACGTCGCTTTCGTCAGCACGGCGACCGACCTCGTCGCCGGCGTGACCGACGCCAACCTGGCTAAGGACGTCTTCATACGCGACATGTGGCCGGGCGGCACGACCAGGCTGGTGAGTATGAACGTGGGCGGCGGGAAGACCGGGAGCAAAGAATCGACGCAGCCTGCGATCAGCGCCGACGGCCGCGTCGTCGCCTTCCTGAGCGAGGCGATCAACCTCGTGGCCGTTGACGGCAACGGGCGGCGGGACGTTTTCGTCCGCGACGTGCAGGCGAATGTCACCTCGCTCGTGAGCGTCAACAGCGCGGGCACGGCGGGCGGCAACGGCGTCAGCGGCCCCAACTACTATGACAACTCGCGGCCGCGCCTCTCGGCCGACGGCAACTACGTCGCCTTCGAGAGCCTGGCGAGCAACCTCGCCGCCAACGACACTAACACCGCGATGGACGTTTTCGTGCGCGACCTGAGGGCCAACAAGACCTCGCTGGTCAGCGCGGACATGACCGGCAAGGCGGTCGGGGGCTTCGCGCCGGCCATCAACGCCAACGGCCAGTTCATAGCCTTCCTGAGTCGGGGGACCAACCTCGCGCCCAACGACAACAACAACCTCGACTCGGCTGACGTATACGTGCGCGACGTGGCCGCGGGCTCCACGAAGCTGGTCAGCGCCAACAACGCGGGCGTGGGCAGCAGCAAGGGCTACTTCTGCTTCAACCCCACGATCAGCGCCGACGGCCGCTACGTGGCCTTCGCCAGCGAGATGCGCGACCTGACGCCGACGCTCAGCCCCGACCTGACGGATAACGTCTACGTGCGCGACCTGATGTTAGGGAAAACGACTCGGGCGAGCGTGGGCAGGGACGGTGCCTGGCCCGAGCGAGACGCGGGAGGTGCCGCCATCAGCGCCGACGGCCGCGCCGTGGCCTTCGTCAGCTCCTGGGATTTCGCCGGCAACGACACCAACCGCGCGGAGGACGTTTACGTGCGCGACCTGCGGACGCTGACGACCACCCTGGTGAGCGTCAGCAATCAGACCTGGAGGGCGGGCGCTCTCGGAACCCCCTACCAGCCCTCCATCAGCTCGGACGGGCGGGCGGTCGCGTTCGCCAGCAAGTCCGGGGACCTGGTGGCGAACGATAACAACAACGCCACGGACATCTTCGTCACGTCGCTCAAGCCCGGCTCGCTTCAATTCGCCGCCGCAGCCTACACCGTCAACGAGAACGCCGGCGCTCTCACAGTCGCGGTCAAGCGTATAGGCGCGACGGCGGGGGCCGTCACCGTGGCTTACTCGACGGAGGACCGGACGGCCAGGGCCGGGACCGACTACACGGCGACCGCGGGGACTTTGATCTTCAACCAGGGCGAGGTCAGTAAGACATTCACAGTCCCCGTCAAGGACAATGCCCTCGACGCGGACAATAAGACCTTCCTCCTGCGGCTAGACCAGCCCGGCGGGGGAGGTGTCCTGCTCGCCGCACAGAGCCTCGCCAACGTGACCATCGCCGACAACGACCCGCCGCCCTCCCTCTCGGTCGGGAACGTGACGGTGACGGAGGGCTCCTACAAGGCCGTTACCGCCACCTTCACCATCAAGCTGTCGGCCCCGAGCAGCAAGCCCGTGTCCGTCCAATACGAGACGGAGGACGGCATCGGTGCCACGTTCTTCGACTACACGACCACGGGCCCGACATACCTTAATTTCCTGCCCGGCGAAACTACTAAGACCGTGTCACGGTTGGTACACGGGGACGTTCTGGACGAGCCCGCGGAGACCTTCAAGCTGGTTCTCACCTCGCCGACTAACGCGACCATCGCCGTGGGCACCGCCACCTGCACGATCCTCGACGACGACCTGCCGCCGCGCGTCGTCATCAGCGACGTGGCGGTGACGGAGCCCGACGCCGGGACGATTAACGCGTGCTTCACCGTCAAGCTCTCCGCGCCGAGCGGGCAGACCGTGACGGTCAAGTACGCGACCATCAACCGCACGGCAGTCGCGGGCACAGACTACACGGCGGCGGCTTTGACGACACTGACCTTCCTGCCGGGCCAGACGACGAAGACGGTGAACATACCCGTCAGGGGCGACACGCTGAAGGAGTTGAACGAGTCCTTCTTCGTTAATCTGAGCGGCGCAGTTAATGCCACCGTCGCCGACGGCCAGGGGTTGGGGACGATCCTCAACGATGATTAAGAGCGGCCTGGCCGCACACGATAAGGACATTCCTCATGACCGGAATTCTACAGCCCACCGCTTTTCATCTGTCGCGTCGAGCGAGAGCGCTCTGTTTGAGCATCAGCATTCTGTTTTGTCTGGTGATAATCCTGGCGGGCGGCGAGCGGGCGGGGGCCGCCGGCGGCGGGCTCGACCCTTCGTTCAGCCCCGGCGGCTCTGGGGCTAACGGCATAGTGGATGTCGTGGCTGTGCAGCCGGACGGCAAGGCCCTCGTCGGGGGCAGATTCACCAGCTACAACGGCAACGCCGCGGCCAGCGACCGCGTCGCCCGGCTCAACACAGACGGCACACTCGACACCTCTTTCAACCCCGCCGGCCTCGGGTCGGACGGCATCGTGTTAGCAATCGCAGTTCAGCCGGACGGCAAGATCATCATCGGGGGCACGTTCCTGAGCTACAACCGCAACGGCGCGGCCGGCGACCGCATCGCGCGGCTCAACCCGAACGGCACGCTCGACACCACGTTCAACCCGGGCGGAGTGGGGGCCGACGGCAACGTGTTCGCCGTGGCCTTACAGCCCGACGGCAAAATACTCATCGGGGGCAGGTTTTATAACTACAACGGCACGGCCAGAGAAGGCGTCGCGCGGCTCAACCCGGACGGCACGCTCGACGCCTCGTTCAACCCGAGCGGCTCGGGGGTGGCTAACTTGTCTGCCATCGCCGTGCAGCCGGACGGCAAGATTGTCGTCGCGGGCTTGTTCGCTCTCTCCGACAGTGTCCCCGGCAGTATGGGTAAGATCACGCGGCTTAACTCGGACGGGACGCGCGACGCCTCATTCAACCCGGGCGGCGCGGGGGCGGACGGTGTCGTGAATGCCGTGGCCTTGCAGCCGAACGGGAAGATACTCATCGGCGGCTCCTTCACCATGTATAACGGCGACGCCGCGATGCCCGACAAGGTGGCGCGGCTCAACTCCAACGGGACGCGCGACACGACCTTCAATGCGGGCGGCTCGGGCGCGGACGCCTCGCAGGGCAGGTACCCCGAAGTGACCGCTGTAGCTCTTCAGCCCGACGGCAGGATCGTCATCGGCGGAGCCTTCGACAGCTACAACGGCGACGCCGCGGCCAGCGACAGCGTCATACGGCTCAACTCAAACGGCTCCCTCGACGCCTCGTTCAACCCGGGCGGCTCGGGGGCGGACAGCTTCGTGCATGCGCTGGCACTACAGGCCGACGGCAAGGTTCTCGTCGGCGGCGACTTCACCAGTTACAACGGCGACGCCGCGGCCAACGACCGCGTCGCGCGGCTGCTGCCGGCGGCGGGCGAGATAGCCTTTTCCGCCGCGAGCCAGAGTGTGGCCGAGACGGCCGCCAACGCGGTCATCACGCTGACGCGCACGGGCGGGACGGACAACAAGGTGGTCGCCAAGGTCGCGCTGGTCGATGAGACGACCGCTCCGGCGGATTACCGCTTCCGCCCAGGCACGCTCGACACGACGTTCAACCCGGGCGGCGCGAGGGCGGACGCGACCATTTCTGCGGTGGCCGTGCAGCCCGACGGCAAGGTCATCATCGCCGGCGACTTCACCAGTTACGACGGCAACGACGCTGCCAGCAACGGCATCGCGCGTCTCAACGCCAACGGCACACTCGATACCACGTTCAACCCCGGCGGCTCGGGCGTAGACAACTCTGTGTCGGCGGTGGCCGTGCAGCCCGACGGCAAGATCATCATCGGGGGGAATTTCACGAGCTATAACGGTAACGCCGCGGCCAGCGATTGCATCGCCAGGCTTAATGCAAACGGCACGCTCGACACTTCGTTCAATCCGGGCGGCGCGGGGATGGTGGACTCCTCTGTGCTGGCGGTGGCATTACAGCCCGACGGCAAGGTCGTCATCGGCGGAGCCTTCGACAGCTACAACGGCAACAGTGCCGCCAGCGACAAGATTGCCCGGCTCAACGCGAACGGCTCCCTCGACGAAACATTTAACAGCGGGGGCGCGGGCGTGGACGGCACCGTGGTATATGCGGTGGCTGTGCAATCGGATGGGAAGATCGTCATCGGCGGAATATTCACCGGCTACAACGGCAACAGTGCCGCCAGCGACGGGGTGGCCCGCCTCAACGCCAACGGCACGCTCGACACTTCGTTCAACTCGGGCGGCGCGGGCGTGAACACATACGCCGGCGTGGCGGCGCTGGCCGTGCAGCCCGACGGCAGGATTATTATCGGCGGCAACTTCATCAAGTATAACGGGGCCAACCCGACCAGCCCCTTCCTCGCCAGGCTCTACGCGAACGGCAAGCTCGACACTACGTTTAAGCCCCCCGCCGCGGGCCCGACCAGGACCGTGTCTGAGGTGAGCTTGCAGCCGGACGGCAAGGTCATTGTCGGGCGCAGCTTTATCGACTACAACAGCGACCCCGTGGGCAACGATTGGCTCGCCCGGCTTAACCCGAACGGCACGCTCGACGCCACGTTTAACTCCGGCGCGGGGACGGACGGCAGTGTGCTGGCGATAATCGTGCAACCGAACGGGAAGGTCATCATCGCGGGCAACTTCTTCAACGATTACGGCGGCGTCGGCTACGTCTCCAAGCTCAACGGCGACCTCTTCGTCACCTGGCCCGCAGGCGACGCCTCGAACAAGACCGTCCTGCTCCCGATAGTCAACGACACGGCCTACGAGGGCAACGAGACCCTCAACCTGGCGGTCAGCGTCCTCGCGGGCGGCGCGAGCCTCGGCGCTCCAGCGGCATCCGCGCTGACCATCGTGGATAACGAGGCCCCGCCCAAGCTCGCCGTCAACAGCGTCGCGGCGGCGGAGGGCAACAGCGGCTCCCTCAGCGCCGTCTTCACCGTCAGACTGTCTGCCGCGAGCGGCAAGCCCGTGACAGTCCAGTACCACACCGTTAACGCGACGGCCGTGGCCCCGGACGATTACACCACGGTCCCGCCGACCACTCTGACCTTCTCGCCCGGCGAGACCAGTAAGACCGTGGCCGTGACAGTCAAGGGAGACTTGATAGACGAGTTGGACGAGACCTTCAAGCTCGTGCTCTCCAACCCGACGAACGCGACCGTCCTGACGGGCGCAGGAGTCTGCACCATCACGGACAACGACGCGGCGTCCATCTCGATTAACAACGTGTCTTTGACGGAGCCCGACTCAGGCACGGCCAGCATGGCCTTCACCGTGAAGCTATCTGTGGCGAGCAGCCGCGCCGTCTCGGTCAAGTACCAAACCGCCAACAACACTGCGATAGCGCCCGGCGACTACACGGCGCTGGCGCTGACGACCCTCTCGTTCAGCCCGGGTGTGACCAGCCGGACAATCACCGTGCAGATCAAGGGAGACCCCGTCAAGGAACTGAATGAGACTTTGTTCGTGAACCTGAGCGGCGCGGTGAACGCCACGATCTCCGACGCGCAGGGGCTCGGCACCGTCACCAACGACGACTGAGGGCCGGAAGTCGGCCCGTGAAGACCTGCTCATTGCGAGTCCTGTTGAATGAGTTGTTAGGCGTTGCGTCTGGCGGCAAAGTATCCGCCACGCCGCGGCGCTCCGCAGGGCGTCTCCCATCTGCCGGCGTTCACACCCGCACTTCGCTATGCTCGCACGGCAAGTTTTCAACGTATTCTCTCGCCTCACGATAATTACTAACTTTCGCGGGAATCAGCCACGCCGACTCACCACCCTTGAATTGAATTTCGGTCCGCCAGAGGACCTTTGTAGTAGGCGCTTGCGGCCTGAACCTGACCTGGTTGACAACGCGGCTCAGGTCGGCCCACGCGAAGCTCCGCCCGTCGTTGCGCACCAACCCCGAATCCGAGAAGTACTTGACGGACCTGCCGTGGCCTCTGCGAACCAGCCAGAGGACCGCCCCGTAAAGGACCAGGACCGCCAGCCCGATCCCGGAGCGCGCGGGCGCAAACCCTTTCGTCAGCCCGCTGATTAAATTAAACAGGCCGAGAGGCAGGAGGATAAGGCCGAGGAGGATTACCATGATGAACTGAAGGTTGTCTGCCTTAACTTCCAGCCGGTTCATTACTTTCGCTTCGCCGTCCCTAATTGTTCTTACCGCTGCTCCAGGGTCTTGGGCCAGAGGCTGTGCCAGATACTCGGCAGCCTGTTCATCGGTCAGGCGTGTCAGAATCTGTTCATCCTCGCTGCCAGTAGCCAGATATTCGTAGTCGGTTCTGTGGAGGTAGTAGGTTGCGCACTCAGGGCATTGCCTGAGCCAAGTGTAGCGAACGCTGCCCGGTTTTAACTCCCTGATATTCTCCAGGCGTCGGGCAGCGTCGGGCAGAAAGGTGTCTTCTTCCGGTCTGCCGTGGGTCTGCCGCCCGAACTCGTGATCTTCCAACTGCGAGCAGATGCTGCAATGCCCGCGGCGTCCGGCATTATTTGAGTCGCTGGTCATGGGATTTCTGTCTACTTCGATGAGAGTCCCGCTGTAGGCTGAAGTCAAGAGCAGCCCAACGCCGGAATTCCACCGGGCGGGGAGAATCTGCGAGCAGCGTACAAATTGACGATGACATCCGAGCTATTCCCCCCGGTCGAATGAATCGTCAGCGGCCCTCACACCATTCAACTTACTTCCCGCGAATATCCCTGAGGTACTCCTCACGGACGTCTTCATCTATGTCAACTTTGCCTGACCCCGCCCAATGCCGGTCCTCGCCATTCTTCTTCGGACCCGAAATCCAATACTCCTCCCCGGTCTCCACATCGAAATAGTTGGCGCAGATGCCTGCGCCTTTCAAGCTCCTGAAGGCTTTGCCCTTGTAATAAATCGTCCTCCCGGTCTTAGAAAATGTAACCCGGCCTATCCGCGCGGGGCCATCATCGTTGTGGGCAGCCCGCTTCAGTTCGATATACATGATCCTGCTTTTCACAACCCACCTCACAGGCTTCGGGCAATTTAACGCCAGGCATCACCCGCGCCCGCACTCAAGGTTGATGAGAGGCTTCCTGTGGGGGCGTCGGGCGCATGCCGTTGTCAGGTTTCTCCCCGGCAATTATTTCATGTTCCTTGTCTGAGTCGAATGCCGGATGCTATGCTCTGCGGGCCGGCTAATCCGGGCGTCAGGCATGCTCGGCAAACTATTCCACAAGACCTGTCGGTTACACCTTACAGGGACAAACCTATGAGCCGCACTCTACTCCTACGCTTCACCACTATTATCGCCTTGTTGGCCTTCCCGGCAACTCTCCGTGCCGACCAACTCGGCTTCGCCACTTTCGACAGCGGACTCGGAGCGCCTGTTATCGCGAATCAGGTGAGGCTCGTAATCGGGTTCGGGACGGATGATGTCGGCCAGTCGCTCGTCACTGTCTTTGATGTCATTGTCGACCCCACGGACGTGGGGCGGACGTTCTCGCTCAGTTCCGGCCCTGAATTCGAGGCCGCCGCTCGATTCCTCACCGACGGGCAAAACGGGGCCATCGGCTACTTCCATTCCTTCATAGCCGGCGGGGAGGGCGGGCAAGTCGGTCCTGAGTCTTTGCTCTTCTTCGGCGATGCCTCGGGTTCGGGCCGCGTCGACTTCGCGGGATTCGAGATCACGTCCCTGGAATTTCGGATTGATGAGTTAACCCTGAGTAGCCCTGGCGGGATTTGGACAGATTCAAGCGCGCGCAGCACGTTGACGGTGAACGGGCAGCCGTCGGCAGTCCCCGAGCCCGCGACCCTTTGCCTGATGGGTTTGGGGCTCGCCGGGATCTACGCAAGGAGAAGGGTCCGCGCCGGTCGGGGAGCGCCGCCTGTATCTGGAAAGTAAAAGTAGACAGAATCGTCTAGGGTTGTTGCCGCAGCACAATGCCAGGCATCAGCGGGCGCGCACCGAATCACAGGTGTACCGATCAAGCCGGCTTGCGCGCTCCGCCGCATGCAGTTGTCGGGCGGCTCGCGCAAGAACTTCAGGCGCTCTTGTTCTTTTCATCCCAGACCATCGGCTCCCACAACTCCACCTTGTTCCCCTCGGGGTCCATCACCCACGCGAACTTCCCGTTTTCATGAGACTCGGGGCCCTGGATGATTTCGACCCCGCCCGCCTGGAGCTGCGCGATCATCTCCCCGAGATCATCAACCCGGTAGTTGATCATAAAAGATGAGTCACTGGGGCTGAACCACTGGCTCTCTTTTTCCGCGATGTGCCACACGGTCAGCCCCTCATCCTCGGCCTTGTCGTCCGGCCATTTCAGGACGGCGCCGCCGAAGTCCTCTAGTTGAATGCCCAGGTGCTCCCGATACCAGGCCGCAAGCGCGGCACGGTCATTTCTGCTCTTGAAAAAGACCCCACCGATCCCTGTAATTCTCGCCATCGTTGTCTCCGTTCGGTAGAAATGCTAATGGCTTTAGCCGCCCAACGCTCGGATTCAGCCGCCCGCCGACGATAACACACAAGCAAGCCGAAGCCACAAGATTGATGACAGCCAAGCTGAGGCGGGTCGGCTGGAATGAGTCGTTGGGCTGCGCCATTGGTTGAATCACGCGTGCGCCCGGTGTCGTAGCTGCCTGAAGAGAAGCCATACTGCGATTCCGCAGAGCACCCCGATAAACAAGCCAGCAACAGTAAGCCACAACACGAGATGGGTAAATCCAGCCTCAACGGATTTCGTGGCAATCACGTCGGATTGAACGGCTGCCGGGGCAGCATAATGATAACCGCTTAGAGCAAAAACCAACTTATACCCAAGCCAAAACAGAAGCGGGCACGCAACCGCAGGGATAGCTGTTATAAAAGGGCGTCTGGTGGATTTGAAGAAATAGAGCACCACAATTGACAAGACAGGGGCAACGAAGCCCATGACATGGCCAAGTCTGGAATAGAACTGAGCCGGTGGCGACATGAGAATTACAAATGGATATGAATTAAGAGAGTGTGCCAAGAGCAAAGATTGTCCGGCCGCCCCAATGCTGCCAATTACAATATTGGCAAGGAATTCTTTCTGATTCATAGTTCTACCTCTCAAAAGCGAAGCAGCCCAACGATCAGGATCACCGGGCCCGCGCGACGGTGCCAGGGGCCGACCGACGAGCACGAGTGCGCGGGCTCCGGCGCGGCCGCTAGCTCGGCCGCGGCGTGGCGGGATCGACAGGCCCGAGCGCTTTCTTCAAGAGCGCCATCTGGCCTGCGTGATAGAGGCCGTGCTGCGTCACGCCGATGAACTGCGTATAGGCCGTGTAGGGCACCTCAGGCACCAACGGCTCGTCCAGACGCTCGGGAGGAAAGCTCCGTATCGCCCGCCGGAGCTCGGCGTTGAGCTGTTTCAACACGCGCGTGGATTCGGCCCAGTTCTCGGCGCTCGACTCCGGGACACTGGGCCAACCCTCAGACTCCGTGAGCGGCCTGCCGTCACCGGCGAGCCGCCGCAATACCAATACGTAATCGCTGCACAGATGCAGTACCAGCTCCCAGATGCTGTGCGCGCCGGCGATTGGATGCGCCGCCGCTTGGTGGGCACTGACCCCGTCGAGAACTTCAAGCACCGAGGGGCCGTGCCACGCTCCCCCTTCGAGTCCCCGCCCGAGTTGCTCATCCAGTCTTTCGAGCTCAGTCTTCATATTTCCCTCAGTGTGTTAGCGGCCGGACGCCCGGATTAACCGGGCGCGTCAGGCCGACGACGCACGCAAGTCTAGCATGGGAGCCGTGCTATTCGCGCTCCGGTTAAATGAGTTGTTAGCCGCCGCCCTTATCAAAGCGCGGAGCGGAAAACCCTGGCAAAACAGGCGATTTTGAGAGAGACTACGACGGGAACAAGGCGCGAGCGAAAATGAGCGAAGAAACATTCAACATGTTCTACTGCTACGAGACCGGGGCGCGGACTGAGGTTGACTTTTTCGAGTGGCGCGGCACACAGGAGGAAGCGCAACGCGCGTTCAAAACATCGTGCGCGCAGTATCAAACGCTGCTTTGGGCTGAGCTTAAGAACGTCTCGCGCGGGGGCATAGTCGTTGACGAGGTTAAGCCGCGTGATGGCGGCTAACGCCCGAAGTAACCGGGCGGGAATCAACTGCGAATAGCATTCGAGCTTGCGATGACATCCGGGCTGATTCCGCTCCGGTGCGATGAACCGTTAGATGCCGCCGTTGGCGTTAACCCACTGTGGTGATTTCAACGGGTCTTATCTTTTCAAGAGTCTCAAGCGCCTGTGGCGGCTGTGTTGCAGGAATTGCTTCCCCAGCTAAATCCCTCCTTCAGCTCATCCATTACTCTTCCGGCAGCATACTCGTGAAACGGAACAAGTCCCCGTTCAAGTGGCGTCACTTTGCGCCTGCGATCATCCTTTTGTGCGCGCGCTGGTGCTGCCGGTATTCGCTCTCCTACCGCGACCTCGAAGAGATGATGCGCGAGCGAGGGCTATCGGTCGATCATACTAGTCGCTCGGAAATAACAAAAACTCCACCCGGGTTAAGGAGGATGCCGCCACAGAGCAACGTGGATTCTGCCCTGTGGCGTCACCGATTTATCACGCCCGATGAGTGACGGACGGCGGTTTGACAACTGAAGCGTGATAGGTTTAGTTTAAACCCGTTAACTCGTTAATGAGTCGACGGAGTCGTCCTCCCAGGAACCGTTCTCCGTTTTCTCATATTCAACCGTCAAGGTGCTTGTCACAAGCGCCAACACTTTAAGCCGCACAATTACCGACCGGGCACCAGCTCGGCCTTTAGCGACGCACTCTGCAAACAGAGGGCGCACGCGATTATTCCCCTCTAAAAGAGCCCCCTCACTTCTAACCGCATGAGCCTTATAAGGAGGGTTCGACAAATGAGAAAAACAGTGCTTCTTGCTGCGGCGGCTTTGCTCACCTTTACTTTAGCGCTGGCGCACGACCGCGGCGGCGTGGCGGCGGCCGACACCAACGGCGGCAGTTTCGAGACGACGGTTCAGAGCGTTCCGGCGGCCCCAATCGATTTGACGGTGACGGAGGTGACATCGACTTCCGTCGGCATCGCCTGGACGGATAACTCAAGCGACGAAGACGGGTTCAAGATCGAATGGTGTACGGGCGCAAATTGTACTGACTTTCAATTGCTGGCAACCATGCCGGCCGGTGTTTCCAGTATCGTGCAATGGAGCTTGAGTAAAAACAGGACCTACAAGTACCGCGTCTACGCTTACAACACGGCGGGCGACTCCGGCTACTCCAACACGGTCACGGCCACTACATTACGCTGATGAGAGGGGCGGGATGTAAGAAACTATCTCTTTCACTTCAGCCAGGTGTAAAGGGCGTCAGGTTTGCTCGTGACAACAAGCCTGACGCCCTTCGCCTCTCAGCAAACCGGGAGTACTACCGCCTCTTTCGGGGTCCCGAAGTGTTTCGCTCACATGACGAGGGCCGGACAGCTCCGGCATCTACCCATACTCGCTTTCTCTGTCATCAGGTACGACCTCTCACGAACTCCACGGACATGATCTACGTCATGGACGCGGACGGCGGCAATCAGTCGCCCGCATTCACAGACAACGTCAACGGCGGCACCGAAGTGGAATGGTCGCCTGACGGTTCAGGCGTGGCGTTCGACACCTACGCGGACGGTGACAGTGAAATCTACGTGGTGAACTCGGACGGGGCCTGACGAACGTCACCGAGGATGGAGACTACGACTTCGACTGGAGATTACCCGCCGGGAAATCATGGTCCACACAATCGTTTAACTGTTGACGCGCCACCCGCCGGTGGATTATCTTTCGGTGCTTTCGGTCGTAGTTAGTTCGCTGGGGAAGCCATCGGGACGCGCCGGCACACCTCTCGTGCCGCGTCGCTTGACTGATGGAACGCTCACTTCCCGGACACCGCCCAGACTTGTTAACTCCCGCGCGACCTAACAATAGGTTGCCGCTTACACAGCCGCGCACGCCCTGCTACTCGCCGCGACGGCGCGTGCGCCGGTGGAAGTCTGAAGGAGAGGAACATGGACTGGGTCGATGCACACGGCTTGAGACCGCGTCTGCTACTGCCCAACAAGGGGGAGGCCCCGGAGCCCCTCTCGCCGGCCCGGCTGCCCCTCGTCATCTGCGGCCCCGTCCTGCGGCGCACTGAGCCGGACGCCGTCACTGTGTGGGTGGCGCTGAAGAAGGCCCGCACCGTCACCCTGCGCGTCTACTCGGTCGCCCCGCCCCCCTTCCCCACGTCGCTCAGGGAGGAGCTTCAGGGCACGCGCGAGACCGTCCGGTTCGGGGAGCACCTGCACATCGTCGCCGTCACGGCCCGGCCCGTCGAGGCCGGCCGCGTGTTGGAGCCCGGCAGTTACTACTTCTACAACCTCTTCTTCGGCCCCGCGGGCGGGGCCACCGTGCCCGAGTCGGGCGACGACCTCAACAAAGACGACATCGTCTTCATAGACGACGCCGTCGAGTTCGGCGACCCGAACCCGACCGGCCTCAGCTACTCTGACGAGCACCACCTGCCGAGCTTCTCGCTGCCGCCCGCGGATTTGAACAAGCTGCGCATCATCCACGGCACCTGCCGCAAGCCCGACGGGCCGGGCCGCGACGCGCTGCCGGCGCTCGACAAGATCATCTCCGACACGTGGCCCACCGCCGACGAGCGCCCGCACCTGCTCCTCCTCAACGGCGACCAGATTTACGCCGACGACGTGGCCGACCCCGTGCTCTTCTTACTGATGAACGCCGACTTTGCGCTGCTCCGCTGGGTCGAGCCGCTGCCGGGCGTCGGCCTGGATGACGAGCGGCTCTGGCCCGGCGACCGCAAGGAAATCGTCCGCGGGCTGGCGCAGTTGACGACCGAAGACCCCGAGGGCCACGTCCTGCGGCTCGGCGAGTACCTGGCGATGTACCTCTTCTCGTGGTCGGGCGCGCTCTGGCCGCTGGAGTTCCCAAAGTACGAGGAGGTCTGCACGAAGCCGCTCCCCACGGATGAAACCTTCCACAACCTGACCCTCAAGAAGTATCAGGCCCTAATCGCGGAGCTGGACGAATTCCGCAAGAGGCTGCGCCAGGTCCGCCGCGCGCTGGCGAACGTCCCCGTCTTCATGATGTTCGACGACCACGACGTGACCGACGACTGGAACATGCTGCGCGTGTGGTGCGAGCGCATCTACGCGAACCGGCTCGCGCGGCGCATCGTGCAGAACGCGCTGCTGGCTTACGCCGTCTGCCAGTCTTGGGGCAACACGCCCGAGCGGTTCGAGCCTGGGCAGACGGGCGCGGCGCTGCTCGCCTCGGCCGCCGCGTGGGCGCAGGCGCAGGGCAACGACGCCGCCTCCGAGCAGGAGATCGCGCGGCGCGTCGGCATCCCCGGCACGCTCTCGGCCGACGACCAGCTCACCGGCCTGTTCACGCAGGTCGGCGACTTCTTCATCCTCTCGCGCGCGGCCGACGCGCTCCGGTGGGACTACGTCATCCGCGGCCCGCAGCACGAAATCCTCATGCTCGACTCGCGCACCCGGCGCGAGTTCCCCGTCGCCGACGGCTCGGCCATCCCCTCCCACCTCGGGCCGGCCGCCCTGGCCGAGCAGCTTCCGCCCGAAGAGCTCGCCCCCGACAAGCTCTCGATCGTCGTCGCCACGACGAACGTCATCACCGTCCCCGTCTTCCACGGGACCGAAATCTTCGGCGACAGGGCGCGCAACGCGTGGTGGTACGTCGTCTCGCGCATCATCCAGGGGCTGCTCTCGCTCGAACTCCTACAGCGGCTGCTCGGCTTCTCGCTCTTCAACCCCGACCTGCGCGACTCCTGGAAGCCGCAGACGCACCCGTTCGAGTCGCTGCTCTCGCGCCTCGCGCGGCGCGCGGCGGTCGTCGGCGGCAAGCGCGCGTCGAGCACGCTCTTCCTCTCGGGCGACGTGCACTTTAGCTGGGCCGCGCGCATGCAGTACTGGGCCGACCGCCCCTTCGAGGCCCCGGCCGCGGCCTCGGAGCCCCTTGAGGCCATCTTCGCGCACCTCACGTCGAGCGCCTTCAAGAAGGAGGACAAGGAGCTCGGGCTCAGGTTCCACAAGTGGGGCTACATCCCGATGGCCGACACGCTGCCGGGCGAAATCCGCTGGTTCGGCTGGCGGTCGCTGGCCGAACTCGCCGACCTCACCGACGAGGAGATGGCCGGCATCGTGGACGCGCAGTACTACGAGCCGTGGATGTCGCGCGAGCCCCCGATGGTGGCCTTCACCGACGCGGCCGAGTCGCAGGCCGTCCCGTTCGTCAACCTGCCCGACTGGCGCTACCGCATCGACTTCGTTCTCGGCGAGAAGAGCGGCATCAACTTCACGCTCGGCCTGCTGGAGAAGCCCAACCCGGACGACCACGACAACTGGCTCAAGGTCTTCAGCGCCGCCCACGAGCGTTACCGGAACTACGCGCAGAAGTGGGGCGACGGCATCGAGATCATCGGCCGCAACAACATCGCCGAGCTGCGCTTCCAGTGGGGCGGGCAGACCACGCTCGTCTCCGCGGTGGCCGCCTCGGACGCCTCGTTCACCGTCGCGGAGCCGGACGCGCTGCCCGCGCCGCCCGTGCTCGTCAAGCTCGGTGACGAGGTCGTCCGCGTCGGGGCCATCCACCGCGGCACGGGCGTCTGCTCGGACGTGCGGCGCGCGCAGCACAAGACGCAGGCCGCCGCGCACGCCGCGGGCGCGGCGGTCGGGGTCTTCAGGACGGCCACGCAGACGCACTGGTGGCGGCTGACCGGCGACACCCAGCTCGTCCCGCTCACGCGCTACACCGTCTCGCTCGACCGGCTCGACCCGGTCTACCCCAAGCCGATGCTGCGGCAGGAGGTGCAGCCGTGACCGACAACGCGCAGCGCGGACTGCTCGAACACCTGAAGGTGCTGCTGACGCCGCTCGCCGCCGTGGCCCGCAGCCACTTCCTGCTGCGCGACATAGCGGGATCGGTCGGCTGGGACCTAGACAAGATCGCGGGGCTGCCGCTCGCCGAGTTGCAGGCGCGGCTCGACCAGTTCGTCACCAGTTTCGAGACGCTCTCGGGCTTCGTCGAGTCGCCGCCCGAGACCTTCGACGAGCTGTCCGAGGCGCTCGACGCGGCCGGCGACGCCTTCGAGGCGGTGCGCGGGCTCGCCGACGTGCTCGCCGCGGGCACCGAGCCGACACACTTCAAGGAGTTCGGCCGCGACCTCGTCACGGCGCTCACGCTCGCGCACGTCCAGGCGCAGGCCCCCGTCCTTTTCCACCTCGCCGTGCTGCTCACCGTCATTGAGCCCGGCGGCAAGTCGCCGCTCTCCGAGCCCGTCTTCGACGCCGCGGGGCGCATGGTCAGAGTCCCGTTCGAGCGCACGAAGCTGCGGCTCGGCCGCATCGTCGATCTGATCGAATCGCCCGGCGACGTGCTCCGCGAAGAGTACGTCGGCCCAAACGGTTTGCAGACGGCGGCCGACGCGCGGCGCACGGCCGACAAGCTCTTCCCGCGCCTCGCCGCTCTGCTCTCGGCGCTCGGGGCCGAAACGCTCTACGGCTTCAAACCGCAGTACGGCGTCAACCTCGGCGACCCAGACAACCTCGCCGCCGGCACGCTCGCCTTCTGGCTCGAACCCACCGCGGCCACGCAGGTCGGCGCGACGCTCTCACTCTCGCCGGCCGAGCGCGGCAACCTCGGCCTCGTCGTCTCGCCCTTCGGGAGCGTTGAGCTAGAGGAGTTGTTCGGAGCCTGGCTGCTGCGCGCGACCCTCACGGCCGGGGTGGACGCCTTCGCCGTCGGCCCCGACGGCGTCCGCCTGCTCTTCGCCCCGGCGAGCGACGCCAATCGCCTCGCGGCGCGCGTCGAGCTGGAGCGCGCGCCCGAGCCGGGCGCGACCGTCACGCGCTTCGGCAGCGCGACCGGGACGCGCTTCGAGGCCGAGCGGCTGCGCGTCGCGGCCGAGGCGAAACTCTCTCCGGGCGAGCAGGAGTTCGGCGTGCTGGCCGAAGTGGTCAAGGCCGCGCTCGTCATCGCGCCCGGCGACGGCGACGGCTTCCTCAAAAAGATTCTGCCCGACGACGGCCTGCGCGCGACCTTCGAGTTGGCCGCCGGCTGGTCGAACAAGACCGGCTTCTACTTCCGCGGCGGCGCGGGGCTCCAAGCGCAGCTTCCCCTCCACCTGTCGCTCGGGCCGCTCAAGGTCGAGTCCGTCACCGTCGGCGTGCGCGCCTCGGGCGAGGGCGTCGAGACCGAAGTTTCGGGGACGGCGAGCCTCAAGCTCGGGCCGCTCACCGCGGTCGTCGAGCGGATGGGACTCACCGCGACGGTCACGTTCCCCGAAGACGGCGGCAACCTCGGCGCGGCCGACCTCGCGGTCGGCTTCAAGCCGCCGTCGGGCGTCGGGCTCAGCATCCGCGGCGGCGGGTTCGAGGGCGGCGGGTTCCTCGCTTACGACCGCGCGCAGGCGAGCTACACGGGCGTCCTCCAGCTAGAGTTCGAGGATAAGATTTCGCTCAAGGCCGTCGGGCTGCTGACGACGCGCCTGCCGAGCGGCGCGGACGGCTTCTCGCTGCTCATCGTCATCAGCGCCGAGTTCCAGCCCATCCAGCTCGGGCTCGGGTTCACGCTCAACGGCGTCGGCGGGCTGCTCGGGCTGCACCGCACGGCGCGCGAGGAGGTGCTGCGCGCGGGCCTGCGCACCAACGCGCTCTCAAGCATCCTCTTCCCCGTGGACCCCATCGCCAACGCGCCGCGCATCATCAGCGACCTCGCGCAGGTCTTCCCCGTCGCCGAGGGGCGCTTCGTCTTCGGCCCCGCCGCGCGCATCGGCTGGGGCACGCCGGCGCTACTCACGATTGACCTCGCGCTCATCATCGAGGTGCCGAGCCCCGTCCGCGTGCTGATCCTCGGTGTGGTGCGGGCGCTTCTTCCTGACAAGGACGCGCCGCTCCTCAAGCTCCAGGTCAACTTCCTCGGCGTCATTGACTTCGAGCGCAAGCGGCTCGCCTTCGACGCGAGCCTCTTCGAGTCGCGCCTCCTGGCCTACACGCTCGAAGGCGACATGGCGGTGCGCGCCGACTGGGGCGACGACCCGAGTTTCCTGCTGAGCGTCGGCGGCTTCCACCCGGCCTTTAACCCGCCGGCCGAGCTGGCCGGGATGCGGCGGCTCTCGCTCAACCTGCTCGGGCGCGACAACCCGCGCCTCCTGCTCGAAGCCTACTTCGCCGTCACGTCCAACACCGTGCAGTTCGGCGCGCGCATCGAGCTTTACGCCGCGGCGAGCAAGTTCAACGTCTACGGCTACCTCGGCTTCGACACGCTCTTCCAGTTCTCGCCCTTCCAGTTCACGGCCGAGATCAGCGCCGGGCTCGCGCTGCGCGTCGGGACGCGCCGCATCATGAGCGTCGAGCTGAAGCTGACGCTCTCGGGGCCTGGGCCGTTCCGCGCGCGCGGCAAGGCGAAGTTCAAGATCGTCTTCTTCAGCTTCACCGTCAGCTTCGACGTGACGTGGGGCGAGACCGCCTCCGCCGTCATGCCGGCGGCGAACGTCCTCGCGCTCCTCAAGGACGCGCTCAAGCGCACGGACAACTGGGTGGCGGAACTCCCTTCGGGGCGGCCGCTGCTCGTCTCCGTCAAGGAGCTGGCCGGGATACCTGACGTGGTCGTCCACCCGGCCGGCGCGCTCGTCGTCCGCCAGAGACTCGTCCCGCTCGGCCTCAAGATCGCGAAGTTCGGCAACGCGCGGCCCGAAGGCCCCGACACCTTCCGCATCACGCGCGTCGTCTGCAAGGGCGACGCGCTGCCGACGACGCCGGAGGTGCAGCTCGCGACCGACGAGACGCGCGACGAGTTCGCGCCCGCGCAGTTCCGCGAGATGACCGACGACGAGCGGCTCGCCAGCAAGTCCTTCGAGCAGCTCAAGAGCGGCGTGCGGCTGCGCGCCTCCGAGGAGCTTCAGTCGAGCTACTGCGTGACGCGCGACGTCGTCTACGAGTCGATTGTCATCGACAAAGAGGGCCTGCGCGCGCCGCTCCCGCCCGTGCGAGACAACTTCGGCGTCTTCGCCGCGCTCGTCAAGGGGAGCGCGGTCTCTCTGTCTTCACTCTCGGCCTCGACGGCCGCGCCCTCGCCGCTCGGCCCCCGGCCGGTCGGCGTCCGTCCCGAGGGTTTTGTCGTCGTCTCGTCCGCGGACCTCAGGCCCGCGGCCGGGGCGCTCGCCGCGTCCTTCCCGAGCGAGACGGAGGCGGCCGCGCGCCTCGCGGAATTAATCGAGGCCGACCCGCGGCTCGCCGGCGAAGTGCAGGTCGTGCCCGCCTACGAGGTGAACGCGTTATGAGCAGCCAGATCATCGCACGCTACTCCTTCCTGCCGTGGCTGCGCCAGGGCATCTCCTCGCAGATCACGACGACCGACAACCTCGCCGACGGCACGGGCGTCCACGCCGAGCGCGCGGCCGTCGAGGTCGCGCTCTTCGTCAACGTCACGGAGCGCGTCCCGAACCGCGTGCAGATTTACGGCCCCGGCGACATCACGGGGATAGACGCGCGCGCCGTCGTCCGCACGGACCCGAAGCCGTGGGTGACGGACTTCGAGCCGAACTACCTGCCCGCCATCGAGTTCTACGACGAAGACTTTCCCTGGCGGTACACGCCCGCCCGCGCGACCAACCAGCACCGCCTGCGCCCCTGGATAAGTCTCGTGGTGCTGGCCGAAGACGAGTTCGCGCGCGACGCGGCGCGGCGCGAGCCGCTGCCGGTCGTCAAGGTCACGCGCGCGGCGGAGTTGTTCCCGCCCGCGACGCAGGCGTGGGCGTGGGCGCACGTCCACGTCAACCGCGACCTGATGCCGAACGCGAACGACGGCCCCGCGCAGGCCGTCGATAATCTGGAGGCGCTGCTGCGCCAGAACCCGGACCTCGCCGTCTCGCGCCTCGTCTGCCCGCGCCGCCTCAAGGCGAACACGGCCTACCACGCCTTCGTCATCCCGACCTTCGAAACGGGCCGCCTCGCGGGCCTCGGCGCGACTGTTCCCGCGACTGTTGATGGGCTCGCGCCCGCGTGGGGCAGTGGGCAATCGGACTTCCCCGTCTACTACGAGTGGTTCTTCAAGACGGGGGCGCGCGGCGACTTCGAGCAGCTCGTGCGTCTGCTCCGGCCGCGCGTCCTGGACGAGCGCGTCGGAGCTCGCCCGATGGACGTGCAGGAGCCTGGCTACGAGGTTCCGCCCGTGAGGGTGCCGCCCGCGCTCGGCCTCGAAGGCGCGCTCAAGACGCCGCAGACCACTCCGACGCCGTGGCCCGACCCGCAGGCCTTTCAGACGGCCGTCGCCGCGCTCGTCAACCTGCCGGAAGACTTGCGCGAGTCGGGCGCGACCTCGGACCCCGTCATCGCGCCGCCGCTCTACGGCCGCTGGCACGCCGCCGTCAAGCGCCTGCGCGCGCCATTGAACCCGCCCTGGATAGATCGCCTCAACCTCGACCCGCGCCACCGCGCCGTCGCGGGCTTCGGCACGCTCGTCGTCCAGACGCAGCAGGAAGAGTTGATGGACTCGGCGTGGCAGCAGGTCGGGCGCGTCGAGCAGGCGAACCGCCAGCTCAAGCGCGCGCAACTCGCGCGCGCCGCCAGCTCTTCGCTCCACGCGCGGCACGTCGCCACGCAGGACGCCGAGCAGGCGCTGGCGCTCGCCGCGCCCGTGCACGCGCGCATGCTCGCCAGCTCCGCCACGGTCAGACAGGAGGTCGCCGAGAGCCGCCTGCCGTCGGCGGCCCTGAGCCGCGCGTTCCGCCGCGTCGCGCGGCCCCGCGGCCCCGTCGCGCGCAGGCTCGACCCCGCGGCCCCGCGCCGCGCCGGCCAAGTCCTCACGCGTCTGAACGGCGGCGAGATTACGGCCGCGCCGCCCAAGACCGTCCCCGACGGACAGCTCTCAATCGAAGGCACGTTCCAAGCCTACCCGGCCCTCCTGACGCCGGAGTTCGTCAAGAACGTCCCCCGCCGCCCCGAGTTCGTTCTCACGCGGCCGGGCGAGAAGCCGCCGCCCGACCGCCCGGGCGAGCGCGACAGCAAAGAAGCCGAGGACTTTCGCGAGGCCGCCGTCGAGCTGCACGAGCGCTTCGAGCACAAGCCGGAGGGGCAGCCCGTCGAGCGCCCGCCGCTGGGGCTCCCAGACCTGCGCGAAGTCGTCGTCAAGCGGCTCGACCCGGAAACGACCGTCCCCGCGCGCGTGCTCTCGACTATCGACCACCAGCCGCGGCCCGGCGCCGACCCGCTTGAGACCATCATGGCCGCGCCCGATTTCCCGCAGCCGATGTACGAGCCGCTGCGCGACATCTCCAGCGAGCTGCTCGTCCCCAACCTCGAACTCATTCAGCAGAACACCATCGCGCTCTTGCAGACCAACCAGCCCTTCATCGAGGCGTACATGGTCGGCCTCAACCACGAGATGGCGCGCGAGCTGTTGTGGCGCGAGTACCCGACCGACCAGCGCGGCAGCTACTTCCGCCAGTTCTGGGACGTGCGCGACGCCGTGCCCACCGGCCCCCCTGCCACGCCCGCGCAGGCGGCCGAGCGCCTGCGCGACATCAAGCCCATTCACACGTGGCCGAAAACCTCCGACCTCGGCGACAACAACAACCGCCCGCAGACCTCCGACGCCGAGCGGCTCGTCTTAGTCATCCGCGGAGACCTGCTCAAGAAGTACCCTACCGCCGTCATCTACGCCGTCGAGGCCGTCTGGCCCGCGGACCCCAACATCACGCACCGCGTGCCCGGCACGCGTGAGAAGTACCCGCTCTTCAAGGCGAAGATCGAGCCCGACATCACCTTCCTCGGCTTCGACCTCACGGCCGAAGACGCCAAGGGCTCGCCCGTGCCCGCCGCGAATCAGCCCGGCTGGTTCTTCGCCATCAAGGAACGGCCCGGCGAGCCGCGCTTCGGCCTGGACGAGGCGGACGCGCCCGCCACCGTGACGGCCGACGAGTGGGACGACCTCTCGTGGGGACACCTCGCCGCGACGCAGTCGGCCTTCGACGCCATGACGAACATCAACGTCGCGGGCGCGCTCCACCACGTCCAGATCAACCCGGCGAAGAACCCCGACGGCGTCCAGTGGAACCGCCAGTCGGCCGACATGGCTCACATCCTCTATCAGGCTCCCGTGCTCATCGCCGTCCACGCCGATGAGATGCTCGACTGAAGCGCGCGAGGGAAAATTCCGATGGCTGACTTCGACAAGCAGAGAAAGGGTCTGCTCGACGCGCGCAGGCGCCGCGACGAGGCCGACGAACAGTTGCGCGCCGCGCGCGCACGCCTCGCGCAGGTGCGCGCACGCCTCAGTGCGCTCAACCGCGAGGGGCGCGCGACGGCCAAAGACAGGGCGGGCATCGCGCTGCTGCGCGAAGAGGAGACGCTGCGGCAGGAGATAGAGGAGCACGCCGCGACCTTCGAGCGCCACGAACTGGCGGCCGCCAAAGAGAGGGACTCGCTCCTCTCGCTCGACACGCCGCAGCAGCTCGCCCTGTCGCTCGACGACGCGCTCCCCTGCCTGCTCCTCCCCGTCCGGCTCGAAACCAGGTTCATGGCGGGCACGAACGGCGCGCGCGAACTCTGGGTGAGAATCTTCCCCGACGACATCGCCGGCGAGACGCACGAGGGGCCGCTCACGCAGGACGAGGTGGCGGCGGGCACAATTTTCTGGGAGGAGACGTGGCGCGCGGGCGGAGACTCCGCGCGCGAGGAGGCCGCGTGGCGCGTGCTCGTCAGTAAGTTCGGCGCGACCCGCGCGGCGTGGGTCGCGAAGGTGATGGAGCCTGCGGGGCAGCGCCCGCAGTCGCCGCTGCCCGAGGGCGAGCCGCTTGAGCCGCCGCCCGTCTTCCCCGAGCCCGCGCCGAACGAGGCGGCGTGGTCGCGCGCGCCGCACACGCGCGTCATGCCCGACTGCTTCGTCGTCACGGCATACATCGGCGGGGCGAAGATGCACGAGGTCGTCGGCCGCCCCATCCCCGACCCGCTCGTCCTCGGTCCCGACCCGAGCGCCGCCGGCCAGGGCTTCGCCGAGGGCGAGACGGAGCTCCGCGTAGACCCCGCGCTTGAGTGGCTCACGGACTTCGACAAGGCCGAAGAGGTCGGCATGGCCGTCCGCATCCCTCTGACCACGGACGAGGCCGAGCGCGGCTTCGACCGCCTGCTCGCGCTCGGCCTGCGTCTCTCCTCGGACCCCGCGGACGCGCAGCAGCGTGTCGAACGACTCTTCGACTCGCACCACTACACCGACGGCCTCGCCATCGTTCGCCAGGGCACGCCGACCAACAACACGGAGGCCGCCGCCGCGGCCCACGCCTCCGCCGACACGGGCGACGCCGACAGCTTCCGCGTCGAGCGCGGCCCCGTGCTCTTCGAGCCGCGCGATGACGACTACCTCAAAGCAGACGGCCAGCGCCTCTGCGACGCGCTCGGGCTCCGCTACGAAACCTTCCAGCACGTCCGCGACGCCGACGCCCTGGACTTCCGCGACTCCCAGGCCATGAACCGCGCTCTCTGGCGCGGCACGCTCGGCTATTTCATGGAAGAGATGATGCGCCCGGTCTTCGGCCCCGAAACCATCGGGCGCGCGCGCGAATTCTTCACGCGCCACGTCGCGGGCCGCGGCGCGCTCCCGGCCTTCCGCGTCGGCCGCCAGCCCTACGGCGTGCTCCCGACCACCGTCTTCTCGCGCTGGAAGTGGGCGGCGCCCGACGAGGTCGTCAGCTTCCACGAAGAGCTGCTGCCGGTGTTGCGCCGCCTCGACTCGCACTGGGCGCTGCTCGTCCCCGACGTGACGCGCGCCGGGTCACTCCACGACCGCGAGCGCGAGTTGCTCGACCTCCTGGGGCTGCACCCCTCTTCGGTCGAGTTCCACCAGCGCATGGCCTCCGGCCCGGAGTACCTCTGGAACCTGCTCGCCTTCGCCGGCATCAACCTCGCGCCCGGCGCGTGGCACGATTCGGCCGTCGCCTTCGCCGCCGCGCTCATCGCCGACCTCGGCTACGACTTCGCGCAGCAGACGCCGCGCATCCTCAACGTCAGCTTCTTCCGAGCGGCGGCGCAGCTCACCGGCCCCGTCGTCGACGAGAACCCGCTCTCCGAGACGCTCCCCATCAAGCCCTTCGCCGACAAGCTCAACTACGTCGACTGGCTGCTCAAGAGCAACTCCGACGCGATCCGCCGGCAGGACTTCGGGCAGGACGCCGACGGCCAGCCCATCCCGCCCCCCGCCGCGCTCCTCTACCTCATGCTGCGCCACGCGCTCACGCTCGAATACTGGGACACGGCCATCAACATCTACATCCGCAAAGGCGCGGCCGGGGCCGCAGACCGTCAGGAGCCGGAGCTGCTGAACATGCGCGGCCAGCCCGAGACGACGCGCTGGGACTACCTCGCGCAGCCGTTCAATCCGGTGACGGGCGACGTGCGGATGGACGAGTTCCTGCAATCGGAGAAGGCGCGCGAGCTCGAAGAGGCGCGCGAACTCGAAGAGGTCAAGGAGGCGCTCGGCGTCCTCGCGCGCCTGCCGACGGCGCGCCTCGAACGTCTGCTGGCCGAGCACCTGGACTTGTGCAGCCACCGGCTCGACGCCTGGCTGCTCGGGATGGTCAACCTGCGCCTCGCCGCGCAGAGGCGACCGCAGCCGCCGCTCGACGACTCGGGCGCGCCGACCGGGGGCGAGCCCGTGCGGCCCACGGGCGTCCACCTCGGGGCCTACGGCTGGCTCGAAGAGCTGCGGCCCGCGCCGCCGCGTCAGGTCGTCCCGCCCGACGAAGTGCCCGAAGGCTTCGACGACCCCGACCGCCCGCCGCTCACCTACGCGGCCGACAACGGCGGCTTCATCCACGCGCCCTCGCTCAACCACGCCGCGGCGGCCGCCATCCTCCGCAGCGCCTACCTCACGCACGCCGACACGGCCGAGGCCGAGCGCATGGCCGTTGACCTCTCGTCGGCGCGCGTGCGCCGCGCGCTCTTTTACCTCGACGGCGTCCGCCGCGGCCAGGAGCTCGGCGCGCTGCTCGGCTACCAGTTCGAGCGCGGGCTGCACGACCGCAACGCGTCGCTCGACCTGGACCAGTTCATCACCCCGATCAGGGACCGCTACCCGCTCGTCGCCGGCCGCCTCACGCCTTCGTCCGCGGGCCAGGCGGTCGAGTCGGTCGCGGCGCGCAACGTCGTCAACGGGCTCGCGCTCGTGCGCGCCGGGGGCTACCCGTTCGGCGTGGCGGGGCTGCCGCCCGCGGGCTCGGCCGAGGCCGAGGCCATCGCGGCCGAGGTCGCGCGCCTCGCCGACGACCTCGACGCCGTGGGCGACCTCGCGCTCGCCGAGGGCGTCTTTCAGGTCGCGCAGGGCAATTACGACCGCGCCGGCGCGATGCTCAAGGCGGTCTCCGAGGGCACGAACCCGCCCGAGCCGCAGATCGTCGAAACGCCGCGCGGCGGGAGCGCCCTGACGCACCGCGTCACCATCAACTTCGACGCCGACTCGCCCGCCACAAACCCCTGGCCCGGCGTCGCCGGGAGCCCGCGCGCTGGTCTAGAGCCGCAGCTCAACAACTGGCTCGGCCGGATGCTCGGCCCGCCCGCGGACGTGCGCTGCCGCGTCCGTTTCGTGCCGGCCGCGGGCGGCGCGGAAGAGTTCGAGGACGTGACGCTCGCCGACCTCAATGTTCAGCCGCTCGACTTCGTCCACATGATCGCGCAAGACCTCGCCGCCGAGGCGACCGAGGTGGAGGCGCGCGTCGCCCTCGCCACCCGCGCCGCCCGCGACCTCCCGGCCGAGGTCGAACTCAAGCTCTCCGTCTTCGAGCGCGCCCCCGAGTGGGACGACGAGGTCAAGACCTTCTTCGAGATTCTGCCGCTCGCCTCGCGCCTGCGCGACCTCGTCACCGGCAGCCGCGCGCTCGGCGCGGACGACCTTTTGCTCCCCTCGGACGAAGTCGCGGACGCGAACGACCGCCGCCGCCACGACCTCGCGGACCTGCGCGCGCGCGTCGGCGAAGTCGGCGGCGCGGGCTCCGGCGCGCGGCGCGCGATCAGTGACGCGCGCGGCCTGCTCGAAGCCAAAGCCGCG
>Ga0196962_10000174_pt1 | contig 36134 bp, 38 predicted proteins | sample S3v_20metaG_FD_183186 | JGI IMG/M metagenome (GOLD analysis project Ga0196962, IMG submission 183186) | Soil microbial communities from Anza Borrego desert, Southern California, United States - S3+v_20 | ecosystem: Environmental > Terrestrial > Soil > Desert | place: USA: California | collected...
GCTGTTGGCCGACGCGGTAGCGCTGTGGGCCATCGCCGGGCGGATCACCGAGTTCGGCTTCAGCCCGAACCGCGTGGCTGCCCTGGGCGAGAACGTGATCCTTCTGATCAATCTGGCGTGGTCCGCCGTGCTCTACCTCCGCTTTCTGAGAGGGCGCGAATCCTTCAGCGCCCTCGAACGGTGGCAGACGAATTACCTGCCCATCTATGCCGCATGGGCGGCGATCGTCGTGATCGCCTTTCCGCCAGTGTTCGGATACATTTGAGGGGTGCCGATATGCCCGTTCTCCGCACCGGCCGTCGCGGCCGTGGTGCTCGCCGTGGTGCGAGTAGTTCGTCGGCTCCGGGTAGGGTGCAACAGCGAGATGCAGCTATGGGATTTCACTTCCCTCACTGCGCCCTCATTCACTGTCCACCTACGGTTACCACGTCAGGGCCGTGGCCGTTTCGAAGTACCGTAGAACACAAGACGACAAAAGATCGCGACTTTTCGGCGCAGCGTGGCCGTAAGTGGCGCCAGGGGAGCCGTTCGACGCTCATGTGAAGCGCTAACCTCCAGGGAGAAATAACCTACGAACTTCATAGAAGGTTAAGAATCCGATATTCACTTCGACAGTGTTCACTGACGCCGAGTCGGTCGGGACAACGGCGCCGGCTGGTCCTTCGCCCGCGTGCTCGGGCGTGGAGCGGCGCACGGAGAGGCGCCGGGTCTGTAGAATCGGAGGGCATGGAGGAGGGTAGGCAACTATCGGCTCCTACGCTGCTCAAGGCGGCCCTGGCGTACGCCGGGCGCGGCGTGCCCGTGTTTCCCTGCGAACGGGGGGCCAAGAGGCCGCTTACGCGAAACGGCCACTGGGACGCCACCACGGACCGTGGAGTGATCGAGCAATGGTGGAGGCGGCAGCCTTCTGCCAACATAGGGCTTCCGACCGGCGAGAAGAGCGGCATCGTGGTCCTGGATGTGGACGTCGACGACGGCGGGCTGGGAAGCCTCGCGAAGCTCGAGCGTGAAGGCGCCCCGCTACCGAAGACGGCCAGGACACGCACCGGGGGAGGGGGTCTCCACCTCTTCTTCCGCTACCCGAGGGGGACGGAGATCCGCAACACCGCGGGGCTGCTGGGTCCGGGTCTCGACGTGAGGGGCGAGGGCGGCTACGTGGTGGTGCCACCGAGCCGCACGCAGGGCCCTTACGAGTGGGTCGACCGTTCGCCCCTCGCCGAGGCGTCGTGGCTGATCGATCGCCTGAGGGAGCTCGACGGGGCCAGGCTGTTCTGAGGTGCTTCGTCACCCCTGGGGCCTCGGTCGCGCGAGGACGACCGGCGCATCTTTAGCCTTGGCCGGCGAGCCAGCTTGCCGTTTCGCGCGCTATCGCGGGCGGGCCCACGTGGCCGCCGTCGAACTCGCGGTAGCGTACTTCGTATACGGCGCGTTCGAGCCGAGGCACGATCCTGCGGCTGCAGGAGTCGATCGGGAGCCACCCGTCTCGGGTCCCGTGCGAGACGAAGACGCGCGGCGACCCTCTCTGACAAGGAACTACGCGGCAATCGTCTTGGACTTGGCAGAATCGCCATTACCCCTCGACCGAGGGCCGGTATGCGAGGGAGACGACGCCCGTGCCGAATGTCTTCGAATCGACCAGCGTCATCCCTACTGGAACTCCCCGATCTTCGAAGAGGCGCTTGCCGCCACCCAGGATCACGGGGTGAACCAGGAGCCTGAGCTCGTCGAGCAGCCCCTCCTCGAGCAGCGACCTGACCAGGGCGCCGCTGCCGATGATCGTGATGTCCTTGCCCGCCCGCCGCTTCAGTCCGGCAACCCCCTCCGCGACGTCACCTTCGACCAGGGTCGAGTTGTTCCACCCCAAGGGTTCCTCCAGAGTCGTGGAAACCACGAACTTGGGCACGCTGTTTATGTAATCCACCATCGGCGTGCCGGCGGGCTGGTTCGGCCAGTAGGCGGCCAACCCCTCGTAGGTCATACGTCCCAGCAGCATCGCGTCGGAGGCGGCCATCCCCGCCGCGTTCGCCTCGTTCATCTCGTCGTCGGCGTAGGCGAATGCCCACTCTTCCGGCCTCTCCATGACGCCGTCCACCGAGACCAACTCCAGAGCGACCACTTTCCTCACGAAAACCTCCTCTGCCCGATCCCACATATCTTCACCTTCAGTGCCGGCGGAACCTGCTGCTTCCCGTCCTGGCGAGTTCCGCACGCTCCTCGTCGAATTCTCACCGAGGTTGTCTGTGATGATATTGCCGGTCATGTAGGATGACATCCACCGAAAGGCAGAGTCGCCTAGATCTCTCGGAAATTCCCTCGCCCGACACGTAGCGTCGCCCGGGATTCCGCTTGACCAGGGGTGTCCCGCAAGACACTGAAGGCGATCCACCCTCCACCCGCGAGCGCCAAGAGTGCTCCCGCGACCGAACCCACGAGTGGGAACGGCCCGGAGACCAGCGGGGCGTGAACGGCGATGAGTACCCCCGTCCACCCTGGCAGGACGCTTGACCGCCAGATGGCGATGCCGAAGAGGACAAAGCCCGCCGAATAGAGCAGGATGCTCACGCTCTCTACCGTTTCCAAGGGACCCGCGAAGATGGAGTCGACTATCCTTATGCTCTCCGGGTTGCCGTCCAGGAACGACCGGCTAAGGGCCGGAACGGCGTAGGCGAAGACGCCCAGGCGCGAAAGCATCAAGGCTATGCCGACGATGCTCGACATCATGGCACCGAGCGCCAGGGTTCTCTGCCCGCCGTTCGCCAGATATGCGTACAGGGCCACGACACCGAAGATCAAGACGGTCAGGGCCAACAAGTTGCCGAAAAGCACACTAACGAAGAAGCCCGTGGAGACGATGTCCCGGTTATCGCCGGTGGCCAGTATCCCTCAGGACCCCAGTTGTGCGGTGCTGTATAGACCCGCTAAGGCTAGCAAGCCCGCGAGGGGCAGAGCCAGCATGCCGAGGCGGACTAGACCGTCCGGGTTCCGCAATGCCACAGGGTACCTCCCTCCACCTTCTAACGCTCCTCCGATTCCTGCTGCAGGAGTAGAGGGCTGCCGTCCTGGTCCAGCAGGATCGCGGCGAAGCCCCACGGGTAGCGGTACGGCTCCCCGAGGAAGCGCACGCCCCGGCCGCGCAGCTCTTCGTAGGCCGCGCGCACATCGTCGGTGCCCAGCGTCAATATCGGGGCCCCGTCGGAGCGGCCCACCAGCGCCCTCTCGTGGTCGTGTTCGGCCTTCTTCAGGACGATCCGGGTCCCAGTACCCTCGGGGGAAACGGTGATCCAGCGTGCGCTCTCACCGTAGGACTCGTCCTGGACCTTTACCAACCCGAGCTTGCCGGCGTAGAAGTCCAGGGCCGCGTCTTGGTCGTTCACGAAGATTCCGACAAGCGGCACGTCCTTTATCATCGGCTCTCCTCCTTTGCCGTTTGTCTGCGCTTCGGCCCGCCCTGCGGGGATCTGTACAGCCGATGGCCGACTCGGGGCCGCGACCCCTTCTTGCCCGCGTTCCGTTCACCTTCGCCCGCTCCTGGCCCTCAGCACGACCGCGGATGCCGTCATACCTGCGATCAAGAGGACCGCGCAGAGGGTGCCCAGCGTCGCGGGGTCGGGCGAGATCACGGGCTGGCCGCGAAGCGCCTGCCAGGTCAAGACTCCGACGAGCCCCAGGTACGAGAGGCCCGCCGTCCACACCAGCGTGACCCGGTGTCCCGGACGTAGCCAGGCCGGGGCGAAGAGGACGAGAAGGTAGCCGAACAGGGGCAGCGCCTGAAGCCCGTGCAGCCCGACGAAGTGCGGTACGCGCAGATCGCCGCCGGTGGTGCTCCAACCGGTCACGGGCAGTCCGGGTCCTCCGTCCTTGACGCCCACGCTGTGGGCGCCCTGTATAGGCCATTCTTCGATCCCGGCCTTGTCCGCCGCCCGCTCTTGGGCTGGGGTCTCCTGGGTCATCGGGAAGGCGACCGCCATGCCTACGAGCGACACGAGGATCCCGAGTCTCAAGGCCCAGGCGAAGGCGGGGTCAGGCATCCGCTGGACGAGCAGCAGCGCCGCGGCGAGCAGGTTCGCCGCCCAGATCAACGCCACGAAGGCGCTCATCGTGTACCAGACGGCGGCGTGGGTCGGCGTGCTCACGTTGAAGTGGCTGGTCGTGCCCAGCGCCGCCGCGCCGGCGATCAGGACCATCTCGACGAAAAGCGCGATGGCCGAGACCCAGGAGATGAGGGCCACGAGACGCGGACGGCCCCGCACGAAGGTCAGCATCCAGAGCAGCGTGAAGCAATAGATCGAGATGGAGACGGCGAACTTCATGGGCTTGAGCCACGCCGGTGCGCCGGTTATGACGCGCTCGTCGAGAAGGAGCCCGACGACAGCCACCCCTAGAACCAGCAGCATCGCCGCCCCGACGAACGTCAGCGGCCGGCTCGAAGCCCAGGCGCGTCCCGCAAGGCTACGCCGCACGGGCGCCCTCACAAACTGGGCCTTCATGCTGCGCGGAAGTAGGTCTTCGTCCCTTTCGACCATCGCCTTCTCCTCTCTCGTTCCGCAACGTACACGCAAGGCCAAGGCCGGGGAACTTATTCGCGTTTTCGCGAAAGGAGATGAAATAGTCGTGGCGATCCCGGATAATTCAAAGACCCGAAGCAAGCGCGCCACCGGAAGGTCGTAGGACCGATGATAACGATCCCCCTCTCCACCGAAGACCTCACGAAGGTGCGTCTTGCCCCCAGCCCACTCTGGGAGACGGTCACGAGCTTCGCGGTGCTGGCGTACCGCGGACGCGACACGGTTCACGCGCCCTGGGCCGCCCGCGCGCGGCGGGTCCTGCCCGGAACCGACCTCTCGGCGCTGGTCAACGCGATGTGCCTGCAGAGGGCCTGTCCGGACTTCCTTACCCCGCCCCCAGACGCCTCGGTCGCGAGTTTCGACGAGGAGCTCGAACGCCTGAGGGCCACGCCCGCGGAGGTCGTGTACGAAGAGGTGGAGTCGCTCGTGCTGGTCGAGAAGGATCTTTTCGGTCTCTCGCCCGAGAAGGAGCGGATGCTCGGGATCTACCTGAAGGACCCCGAGGGGTCCCTGAGGCGGCTGGTGGACACCCTGAACCGCTACCACGAGCTGGCGGTCTCACCCTATTGGCCGCGGATGCGCGAGCACCTGGAGGGGGACACTATCAGGCGCGGCCAGGCCCTCGCCCTCGGCGGCGTCGAGGCGCTGCTCTCCGGCCTGAGCCCGAAGGTTAACTACAGCGGAGGCGCCATAGAGCTGGCCAAAGCCTACGAGAGGATCGTAGATCCCAAAGGGCGTGGGATCACCCTGGTCCCCTGCGTCTTCGTCTGGCCCAAAGTAGACGTGCTCGTCCAGCCCGGCTACCAGCCGACCCTGGCGTATCCGCCCCGCGGGGCGGCGAACCTGTGGACCGCCTCCTCACCGCGAGAGTCCAGCGGAACGGCACTGGGGGCGGCGCTGGGCGTCAGCCGGGCGTCGGTCCTGAAGTGCCTGCTCCCCGCTCCGACGACCACCATGGAGCTCTCCCAGCAGCTTCGGCTCGCCCCCGCGGCGGTCTCGGCCCACCTCTCGCGGCTCAAGGTGGCGGGTCTGGTCGAGCCCCACCGCAGCGGCAGGAAGGTCTACTACCGCCTAAGCTCCGCGGGCGAGTCGCTGCTGGAGATTTTCGGCGAGACCGGCTGAGGGTCATCGGAGCCGCGAAGGAGTCGCCCGGTCGATCGGAACACAGCGTCCCTCCTTCTCTACTTTTGCCTCTTCGAGCATCTACGTGTTCGGGTCCGGGCATTGCCCCGCTATGCTTCCTGGGGTGCGAAGCTTGAGCGGTACGGGAGGCATGCGGTGGCAAAGCTGATCTACTCCACCATCATCTCGCTCGACGGCTACGTTGCCGACAAAGATGGCGACTTCGACTAACCTTCATTCAGGGCACCCAGGAAAAATATGGCTTGCTGAAGCGCCGGGGCTCTTCACGTGGCATCATATGTTCTCTGGGGTGACAACTTCGAAGGAGGAGACAAACAGATGAGCATCTTTCCTACCAGGATCCTTCTGGCCACCGATGGTTCCGAGGAGGCCCGCCTGGCCGCAACCACCGCCGCCGATCTGAACAAGAGCACCGACTCTGAGCTGCACGTCGTGTACGTCGGAGAGTTGAGGCCGACCTTTCTGGCCCAGACCGAACAGGAACCCGCCGAAGTCGAACGCGAGGCGCAGCGGCTGCTCGATGAACAGGTAAGAAGAGTCGAGGAGGCAGGAGGCACCGTCGAAGAGGCGCACCTGAGGTTAGGACGGGCAGACGAAGAGATCGTCGACCTGGCCGATAGCCTGGGCATTGGCTTGATCGTGATGGGCAGCAGGGGACATGGGAGGATAAGGAGGGCCCTGATGGGCAGTGTATCTGACTCGGTGGTCAGGCACGCCCACTGCCCGGTCACGATAGTCAGGGAGTAAGTGACAGCGCGACTCCCTGGAAAACATACCTTCACCAACGTTGGATGAATAACATAGGACGTTGTACTGAGGGAAGCGAGCGAAGGGAGGAAGACGTATGCCCGACAACGAGCCAGACAACCCGGGCATCAAGGTGCCTCCACCTCTGATCTACCTCCTACCATTGCTCTTGGGTTTGATACTCCATACAAAGGCACACCTCCCAATCTTGCCGAACAGCGTGGTGCGCATGGTCGGCTGGCCACTCATAGGTTGCGGGGTGCTGATCGGGAGCTGGTGGCGCAAGACCATGAGGGACGCCGACGCGCCTGTACGCACCGACAGGCCTGTTCCTAGGCTGACCACCGCAGGTCCTTTCGGTTACAGCCGCAACCCTGCTTACCTCTCTCTGGCCATGATCTACGCCGGGACAGCCGCCCTGAGGAACTCGCTGTGGGCGATGCTCTTCCTACCGTTGGTTCTGTATGTGATCCAGCGCGAAGTGATCGGGCGCGAGGAGCGCTACCTCGAACGCACCTTCGGGGAAGAGTACCTGGCCTACAAGGCGAGGGTACGCCGCTGGGTTTAGATCATGGCCGTCAGATCTTCCGAGAGTGTGACAACCCTCTGCGAGATTCTGGTATAATCTTCGCCTGTAACGTAAGGTGGGTTTACAGTAGACGGAGCGCCACCCCGTGAGATAGAGGGTGGCTTTTCTGTTTAGTGGGGCCCAGGAACATGAAAGGTGGGCTCCGGTATATGGCCCAAGGAACGGTAAAGTGGTTCAGTGACGAGAAGGGCTACGGGTTCATCTCGCCCGACGACGGGGGTGAGGACCTCTTCGTGCACCACACGGGCATAGCAGGCGAGGGCTTCAAGACCCTCGACGAGGGCGCCAAGGTGACGTACGAAGCGACCCAGGGGCGTAAGGGTATGCAGGCGGAGAACGTTACTCCGGCGTAGAACCCGAAAAGCAAGAGAACGCAAAGGCCGGGGTACAAACCCCGGCCTTTGTCATGCGTAGGGGCGACGCAATCCAACGTAGGGGCGGGTTTCGAACCCGCCCAATCCCCGCGAACCGCCCGAGATCAACCCATCAACAGGTACAGCAGCGCCTTCTGGGCGTGCAGACGGTTCTCGGCCTGGTCGAAGACGCGGCTCCTCGGACCATCTATAACCCCGGCCGTCACCTCCTGATCCCTGTGCGCCGGCAGACAGTGCAGGAAGATGGCGTCCTCTGCGGCGAGGTTCATTAGTTCCTCATCGACCTGATAGGGGGCGAATTTCTCCTTACGCTCTTCGGCTTCGTCCTCCTGGCCCATACTGGCCCATACGTCGGTGTAGACGACTCTGGCGTCCCTGACGGCCTCGTCGGGGTCATCGGTAAGGTGCGGGGCGGCGCCCAGAGATCCTGCCAGCTCCACTATCTCTCTTTCCGGACCGTGTCCTTCGGGGTGGGCGATGGTGAGTTCTGCGCCGCTCAGGGCGCAGGCTATGGCGAGGGAGTGGGCCACGTTGTTGCCGTCGCCGACGTAGGAGATCTTCGTGCCTTCGACCGTACCGAACTCCTCGCGCACGGTCATGAGGTCGGCGAGGGCCTGGCACGGATGGTGGGTGTCCGAGAGCCCGTTGACTACAGGGACGTCGGCCGCGCCGGCGAGTTCTTCGAGGTCCCCGTGGTCGAAGGTGCGGACCATGATGGCGTCGATGTAGCGGGCCAGGACGCGGCCCGTATCTGACGGCGTCTCGCGTTTGCCGATCTGGATCTCCTCTGGGCTCAGATGTAGCGCATGGCCGCCTAGCTGGTACATCCCGACCTCGAAGGAGACGCGGGTCCTGTTTGATGGCTTCTGGAAGACCATCGCGAGCGTGTGCCCGCGCAGGGGCCTGTAGGGGATATGGCTCTTCTGCAGCGCTTTTATCCGAACGGCCTCGTCCAGGATCAGGGACATCTCCCCGGGGGTGAACTCTCCAAGCGTCAGGCAGTCGCGGCCAGCGAGGGGGGATGGGGGAGGGGCGTTCTGGAGGTCAGGGATCACCATGCTCACGCTACCGCCGCCTCGGGCACAGTCTCCTCTACGGTCTGGTAGATGCCGCCTCGAAAGGTATCGAGCGCAGCCCGAACCTCCGTTCTGCTCACGGTGAGCGGCGGCGCCATACGGATGGTCGTTCCGCCCACCAGGTTGACGAGGACGCCATGATCCAGACAGTGCTCGAAGACCTCCGCGGCAAGGCCGGCGTCCCCGAAGTCGAACCCGAGCAGGAGGCCTTCACCCCGCACCTCCGCGCCGGGGATCTGCTCCGCCAGCTTTTGGAGAGCGTTCTTCAAGACGGTCCCCTTGAAACGTACTTCTTCGAGGAAGGCAGGATCGTTCACCACGCCCAGCACGGCCTTCACGGCGGCCATCGCCAGGGGGTTGCCCCCGAAGGTCGAGCCGTGGTTGCCCGGCCCCAGCGCGGCGTACTCTTCCTTGACCATCATCGCGCCGACCGGGAGACCGCCACCAAGACCCTTGGCGCTGGTGAGCACGTCTGGAACGACGTCCGTCCCCTGGTAGGCGTACAGATATCCCGTGCGTCCCGCGCCGGTCTGGACCTCGTCGAAGATGAGCAGCGCCCCGTACTCGTCGCAAAGCTCGCGTAGGCCCCTGAGGAAGCCTTCCGGGGGCTCGTTCACGCCGCCCTCGCCCTGGATCGGCTCGACGAGCACGGCCGCGGTGTGGGGACCGACCAGCGCCTCTGCGGCTTCGAGATCTCCGAAGGGGGTATGGACCATCCCTGGCAGCATCGGGCCGAAGCCGTCTTGCAGCGCGGGCTGGGCCGTGGCTGTGAGGCCGCCGTAGGTGCGGCCGTGGAAGGACTTCGAGAACGTCAGGATCTCGTGCTTGTTGGGACCGTAGGTATCGCGGGCGTACTTGCGCGCGAGTTTGATCGCCGCCTCTACGCTCTCGGCTCCCGAGTTGCAGAAGAAGACCCTGTCGAAGTCCGTCGCGCCGCAGAGCATCTCGGCCACCTCTGCCTGAAGTGGGATCTCATACAAGTTGGAGCAATGAATGAGCTTCCCTGCCTGCTCCTGGATGGCCCCCACGAGCGCCGGGTGGCCGTGCCCCAGGGAGTTCGTGGCGATCCCGCCTATAAAGTCCAGGTACCGGTTCCCCTCGCTGTCGAAGAGCCAGCTTCCTTCGCCCCCCGTTGGCGCTATCCCCAGACGTTTGTAAGTCTCCATCACTGCTTGCATGCCGCGACTCCTTCGGATATGAGTGTTCCAACCCGCTCGCCGGCGACAGCCGCCCCGAGCGCGCCTTTCCTGTTGCCGTTGAGGATCCTGGCCTCCACCCTGCCGCGCGCGGCCGAGGCCGCGGCCCGCAACTTGGGCACCATCCCGCCCGCCGCGAGTCCGCTGTCGACGTAGGCCTCGCACCCATCCGGGTCGAGCGTCTCCACCGTCTCGCCCTCCTCCAGCAGCCCGTCCACGTCGGTGAGTAAGAACAGGTATCCGGCCCCGAGCCCGACGGCGAGCGCCGCCGCTGCCGAGTCGGCGTTGACGTTGTACGCGCCTTCAGGACCCAGCCCGAGCGGCGCGACGACGGGGACGAACCCTCCTGCCCACAGAGCCTCGATGAGCTGCGGCCCGACCCGCACGACCCTGCCGACCCGGCCCAGATCCGGGACCGGCTCGACCAGCAGCGTCGGTCCGTCGGTCCCCGAGATGCCCGCCGCCTGGACACCGAGGTCTCCCAGCCCGCGCACGAGGCCCTTGTTTACGCCCCCGGCGAACACGTTCTCGGCCACCTCGATGGTCTCCTCGTCCGTCACCCTGAGCCCCTCGTGAAACCGCGTAGCGATTCCTAGCGCGTCCAGCACCCTGGTGAGCTGGAGACCGCCACCGTGGACGATGACGACCCTGTGGCCGGCCGAAAGCAGATCGGGCAGGTCCTCCAGCGCCCCTCCAGCAAGGATGCCGCCGCCGATCTTGATCACCACGGGCCTCACGTCCTGTAGCTCCCATTGATCCTGACGTACTCGTAACTCAGGTCGCAGCCCCAGGCAGCGGCCGAAGCGTCGCCTTCACTCAGCCGGACCGTGATCTTCACTTCTCCCGCGGCGAGAGTCGCGTTGGCCTCGGCCTCCTCGTGCGGCACGGGCTCTCCACCCGAGAAGACCTTGATCGGCCCGAACCAGAGCTCTACTCCTTCGGGATCGAAAACCTCCCCCGAGTAACCCATCGCCGTGAGCACCCTTCCCCAGTTGGCGTCCTCGCCGAAGACTGCCGCCTTGACCAGGTTACTCCCCACCACGCTCTTGGCTAGCGCCGCCGCGGACTCCTCGCTCGCAGCGCCCTCGACGGCCACCTCGACGAGCCTGGTAGCCCCCTCGCCGTCGCGTGCGATCTCCCTGGCCAATGTCCGCGCAACGCCCTCGACAGCTTCTGCGAAGGCCGGATAGTCCGGCGAGTCCAGGGTGAGAGGCTCGTTACCCGCGGCGCCGTTCGCCATGAGGAGGGCCATGTCGCTCGGGGAGGTGTCTCCGTCCACGGTAACGCGGTTGAAGGTGCGGTCCGTGACCCGGCTTAGAGTCTCATTCAGGCAGCTCTTCTCGACGGCGGCGTCGGTCGTCAGAAACGCGAGCATCGTGCCCATGTTCGGGTGGATCATACCGCTCCCCTTTGCCGTTCCCCCGACCGTGACGGTCCTGCCCCCGATCTCCACCCGCGCAACCGCCTCCTTTGCACGGGTATCCGTGGTAAGTATGGACCCGGCGAAGCCCTCATCGCCCTCACCCAGCTCGCTGGACGCCGCACTTATACCGGATGAGATCCTGTCCATCGGCAACCGGACGCCGATGACGCCGGTAGAAGCTACCGCAACCTCTCCGGCCTCGAGCCCGAGCGCCTCAGCCCCTAGAGCCTGCATCGCGCGGGCGTCTTCGATGCCCCGCTCGCCGGTCGCAGCATTGGCGTTGCCACTGTTCGCCACGACCGCCCGCACGCCACCGCTCTCCACAGCCTCTCGCGTCACGACTAGCGGCGCTCCCCAGACGGCGTTGCGGGTGAACACGGCCGCCGTCTCGCAGGGAAGCTCGGAGAAGAGGAGCCCGAGATCCCGCCTCCCAACGTCGCGAACCCCACACCCAACCCCAGCCGCCACGAACCCCGAGGCAGCCGTCACGCCAAAGGAGGGAGACTTTATTCTGATTGTTGAATCTTTATTCATCACGGGGGCATATTGTCGCACCCGCCCGTGAGGGCGTCAACCGGTTTATGCAGAAACTTGAATAAATATCCGAAGGTTCTACAATGGGCGGCATGGGACTGAGAGTCGGCGTGTATGGCGGGAGTGGGTTCGCGGGTATCGAGCTCGTGCGGCTGCTCGCCGGGCACCCCGAGGTTGGGGCGATGAGCGTTGCGTCGCGCGGTTATGTAGGGTTAGGGATCGGGGAGGTGTATCCGCAGCTCGCCGTCGATGGAACCTATGTGGCGCCGGAGGAGATCGAAGCCTCCGACCTCGACGTGGCCTTCGTGGCCTACGGTCACGGCGAGAGCGCTGGGGCGGTAAAGGAGTTGCTGGGGTCGGGGACTCGCCTGGTAATCGACCTCTCTGCGGATTTCCGGTTGCCCCAGGAGGAGCTATATGTAGAGTGGTACGGGGAGCATCCCGCGCCAGAGCTTCTCGGGGAGGCGCACTACGGGTTGCCCGAGGTCTTCGGGGCTACTGAGGGGAGGCTCGTCGCCAATCCTGGTTGCTATCCGACGGCGGCCATTCTGGCTCTTGCTCCTGTGGTGAGGCGTATGGGGGCCGGGATCCGCTCCGTTACCATCAATGCTCTTTCCGGGGTGAGCGGGGCTGGGGCGAAGCCGAGCGTGAAGACGCACTTCGTCAGCGTGAACGAGAGTGCGGGCGCCTATGGGGCGCCGCGGCACAGGCACACGCCCGAGATCGAGACGATGTTGCGGCGCGTGGGGGAGACGCCCGAAGTCACGTTCGTACCTCACCTCATCCCCATAACGCGCGGGGAGCTCGAGACCATCGTGGTCGATGTGGGAGAGGTGCCTGAGGCGGAGGAGGTCCTCGGCTGGTATGAGGAGGACTACGAGGGGTGGGCCTTCGTCGAGGCGCGGGAGGAGTACCCGCGAGTCGCGCACGTGGCGAACACCAACCGGTGCAGGCTCTCGGCCGCGGTAGATGGCCGGGCGGGGAAGCTGTTGCTCTTCTCGGCGGTGGATAACCTGCTCAAGGGCGCTTCGGGGGCGGCTCTGCAGAACATGAACCTGGCGCTCGGCTACGAGGAGTACCTCGGGCTCGAGCACCTTACGTAGGAGGACGGTTTTGGGAGCGACGATGTCACCCGTGGACAAGACGACGAGGCAGGATCTGATACTGCGTTTGATCTCGGAGCGCGACCTCGGCACCCAGCAGGATGTCGTGGGGGCCCTCGCCGACGAGGGGGTCGAGGTCGCGCAGGCGACCGTTAGCCGCGACCTCGCCGAGCTGGGGGTTCTCAAGGTCGGGAACCGCTACCTGGCGTTGCCCCACGACCCCGGCTCCGCGGGTATCGAGGTCCTCCCCAGCTTCGTGCTCGGCCTGATGCCCGCACAGAACCAGGTCGTCATCCAAACCCGCGACGGGACCGCCGGCGCCGTCTCCAGCGTCCTGGATCGGGTGAAGGGCCTGAAAATAGTGGGCACCATCGCGGGCCAGGATACCGTGCTCGCCATAGCGCCGGACGCAGCCGCTGCCACCGAGGTGGCTAACCTCATCGCCGATGTATGCCGGGCGAAGACGCGGCCCGCCGGCAACGTCGAGTAGTCGAAGGCCTGACCTTCGGGGACCATTGCGGCCGAAGGCAGGCCCACCCTAACGCCACAGGCACATTTCAGGAGGAAACCCATGCTAGAAGGTAAGAAGGTCGTACTCGCCTACTCGGGAGGGCTGGACACCTCGGTCTGCGTCAAGTGGCTCGAGCAGCAGGGGGCGGAGCCCTACGCGCTGTACCTGGATCTCGGCCAGGGAGAGGCTTCGGAGGACGTGAAGGCGAAGGCTCTTAAGATAGGCGCCTCAGACGCCTTCGTGCGAGACGCGAAGGCCGAGTTCGCCGAAGAGTACGTCGCACCCGCGATCAAGGCCAACGCGCTATACGGTGGGAAGTACCCGCTCTTCACGGCCCTCGGGCGCCCACTCATTGCGAGAAAGCTCGTGGAGGCTGCGAGAGAAGTCGGGGCCACGCACATCGCGCACGGCTCGACCGGGAAGGGCAACGATCAGGTCCGCTTCGACGTGACGACGGCCTCCATCGCCCCAGACCTGACCGTCGTCGCCCCCGTCCGCGACTGGAACATGAGCCGCCCCGAAGAGATGGCCTACGCCGAGGAGCACGGCATCCCCGTCCCCACGACGAAAGAATCCCCCTACAGCGTGGACGAGAACCTCTGGGGCCGCTCTATCGAGGCCGGACCTCTGGAAGACCCCGACCACGAGCCTACCGAAGACGTCTTCGCGCTCACCACCTCACCCGAAGATGCCCCCGACGAGCCGCAGTACGTCGAGCTCGGCTTCCAAGAAGGGCTGCCGACTACCCTCGACGGGGAAGAGCTGCCGCTCGTAGATCTCATATCCGAGCTCGGCTCCGTCGCCGGCGCGAACGGCGTCGGCCGCATCGACATGCTCGAGGACCGCCTGGTCGGGATAAAGAGCCGCGAGATCTACGAAGCCCCCGCAGCCCTCGTCATCATCGCCGCCCACCGCGAACTCGAAACCCTGACCCTCACCAGGGACGTCCTCCGCTTCAAGACGGCCGTCGAGCAACGCTACGCCGAACTCACCTACGAAGGTCTTTGGTTCACCCCCCTCAAATCCGCCCTCGACGCCTTCATCGCAGAGACCCAAAAGACCGTCACCGGCGCCGTCCGCCTCAAACTCTACAAAGGCAACAGCACCGTCGTGGGCCGCACAGCCCCTAACGCCCTCTACAGCGAAGACCTTGCCACCTACGATCCCAACAGCACCTTCGACGAGGCCGCAGCAGCAGGTTTTATAGCCCTCTGGGGCCTCTCAGCCCGCCAGTGGGCAAGCGTCAACGGCAGCACAGAATACAACCAGATATCTCCACAACATTAAACCTGTGGTCCACACTACAAGGTAAATGAAGCGGATTTGCAGCATATTTATTACCCAAGAACGTGAACCCGGGTCAGACCACAGTGTAAACGTGTACAACAAGTCGAGCATGAACCTGTAGTACAGATTTATGCTGACGCGTTCGGTGTTCTGGAACGGTGCTCGGGTTTCGGGTTCTGTGGGATTCTGCGTCTGGAGCTTCTCTCCTGCGGTGAAAGTTCCTGCCTGTACTTGACACATCGATTTTCGTTGATCTATACTTGGATCAAGAAATCTTGATGTGAGAGGTGGTCATGGAAGAAGATCTCAAGCAGAGGGTACGGGACCGGTATGCTGGTGCGGCGAGGAGCGTACTCGGGGAAGCTGAGGATAGCGCGTCGTGTTGCGGGGTTGCGGAGTCTGGGGAGCGAGCGGCGTTCGAGGTGGATATGGTCTGCGGGAGCTACTCCGAGGCCGAGAGGAGTGAGTTGCCCCAGCTCGCCGCTGATGCTTCGTTGGGATGTGGGAACCCGGTGGCGCTGGCTACGCTCTCGCCCGGTGAAGTCGTACTCGACCTCGGGAGTGGTGGTGGGATAGACGTTTTGCTCTCGGCGCGGCGGGTGGCTCCTGGGGGGAGGGTCTATGGTCTGGATATGACCGATGAGATGCTCGAGCTGGCCAGGAGGAATCAGGCCGAGGCTGGCGTGGAGAACGCGGAGTTCTTGAAGGGGGAGATCGAGGACGTACCCCTTCCTGACGGGCACGTCGACGTGGTTATCAGCAACTGTGTGATCAACCTTTCCACAGAGAAGCAACGCGTGATCTCTGAGGCCTTCAGGGTTCTCAAGCCGGGAGGCCGGTTCGCCGTCTCCGACGTGGTGTTTCTCGGCGAGAAGAACAAGCTGCCACCCGGTGTCGCACGGAGCGTCGAGCTGTGGTCGGGATGCGTCTCCGGAGCGCTGGAGAAGGGCGAGTACGAGGCGCTGCTCTCAGAAGCGGGTTTCGAGGAGGTGGCGGTGGAGGTCACCCACACGTATCCTCCGGAGCAGATAGCAGGGCTCTCCGGCGAAGACGCGGAGGCACTGCGTGAGGTCCCTGCGGCCAGCGCCTTTATCAGGGCCGGCAAACCGGAGGACCTGTAACCGTGGCGCGGCAGCGATTGCCGGTCCTCCAGCAGAGTAGTGTCGCCCCAGGAACCATAGACGTCGGTGGGGAGGAGCGCGCAGGACGGCTGGTGGCGTTCGGCCGGGCGCTCTCGGACCCGATCCGGGTACAGATGTTGGGGATGCTCGCCGGAGGGCGCGGGTGCTGCGAGCTACCCGACTGCGGAGTTCCGGCGAAGGATCAGGACGCCGGCATCTGCGTCTGCGAGTTCGAGAGATTCTTCGATGCGGGGCAGTCGAAGATCTCCTACCATCTTGGCAAGCTCAAAGCGGCAGGATTGGTGCATGAGGAGCGGCGCGGCAAATGGAGCTTCTACTCGCTCGACCGCGAGGCCGCAGGACGGCTCCTCGCCGAGACCGCGGCCAATCTGGACGGAGACCCACGCGATGAAGGCTGACCGGCGCGCAGAAGATCGGACGCGTGTCCTGTTCCTGTGCACCCATAACTCTGCCCGCTCCCAGATGGCCGAAGGGTTGTTGAGGGGTATGGCCGGAGATCGTTTCGAGGTGTTCAGCGCGGGGACCGAGGCCACACGTGTCAGGCCCGAGGCGATCTCGGTCATGGCCGAGATCGGGGTGGATATCTCCGCCCAGGAGTCGGAGTCGTTAGACCGCTACCTAGGAGAAACCCTGGATCTCGTCGTCACCGTCTGCGCCGACGCGAACGAGGCCTGCCCGCTCTTCCCGGGAGCGAGGGAGCGCCTGCACTGGTCTTTCCCCGACCCTTCGAAAGCCGCCGGTGGCCGCGATGAGCGCCTGCGGGCGTTTCGAGAAGTGCGGGATGAGATCCGTGCCCGCATCGAAGGCGAACTGGCGAAACCGGGGATGTGATCCCAACCCGGCCCCGTCCGTGGCGACATCAGCGGAAGACAGACTGCTATCATCGGCTTCGTGCCGGCGCCACCCACACACGACCCCTCGGAGACCGACCTCACCATGATGCGCCGCGCCCTACTCGTCGCCGAGGAGGCCGCGAACAAGGGTGAGGTTCCCGTCGGGGCCGTCGTCGCCAGGGGACGGGAGATACTGGCCGTCGCCGCCAACGAGCGCGAGGCGACAGGGGATCCTACGGCCCACGCTGAACTCCTCGCCATCCGTCGGGCATCCGCCACAACAGGAGGCTGGCGACTGACGGGCTGCACCCTCTACGCCACCCTGGAACCGTGCCCCATGTGCGCCGGCGCCGCCCACGCAAGCCGTCTCTCTCGTCTGGTCTACGCGGCCCCGGATCCCAAAGCCGGATACGCCGGCACCCTCCACAATACCCCCACCGACTCGCGCCTCAATCATACCCTCATCGTCGAAAGCGGCCTGCTCGAAGAGAGTGCCGCCGCATTGCTCCGCGATTTCTTTCGATACCGTCGCCGGAGACCCGGAGAGGCATCCGAAAGCTCCCTTGCATAGGTGCGACGATTTACTAGACACTATACTTAAACTTAAGGTATATGGTTCTTTACATACTAATCTTAGTCTCTACCGAGACTAGAAGGCCATCTGTAGACCTGAACATAACGGTGCGTGATTTGCGGCATATTCCCGGATATTGCGTAGTTCTGAAAAATTCTTTGAAAAATTCTGTAGATGAGGACATGGGCGAGTATTCCGCTAACGAAGGGGCATTCGAGCGTTTAGTGTCAATTTAACCTCAAGTAAAGGTGAATCGCAGGGGTATTGCATCTCGAAAATATTGTGTGCTAGGTTTTCACGGTACCAGATGTGGTGTTGGCGCGATGGGGGTTATGTTATGCAGTGTCCCTACTGTGATTTCGAGGACACGAAGGTGATAGATTCGCGGCTTTCGGAGACGAAGGATGCTGTACGCAGGCGGCGAGAGTGTCTATCGCGCTCGTGCGGGAAGAGGTTTACGACCTATGAGCGCCGCGAACCGTTGAGGCTAATGGTGATCAAACGCAATGGCGGGAAGGAGCCGTTCGACCGGGAGAAGTTACGGTCGGGGATGGCGAAGGCCTGTGCCAAGCAGCAGGTCACTGACGAGCAGGTAGAGCTCATCGTCGATGAGATCGAGGCCGAGCTCCGCGAGCGGCGGCGGCACGAGGTGACCTCGAGGCGTCTCGGGGACATGGTGCTCATGCGGCTCAGGAGGATGGACATGGTGGCTTACCTGAGGTTCGCTTCCGTGTACAGGCAGTACACGGACGTGGATCAGTTCCGCACCGAGCTCGTGCGTCTGGCGGGCTCGGGGATGGGCAACGGCAGGTAGGGACCAGGGCGCCCGCGATCGGGGGTAATGCGGGCGAATTCGGGGATGGAATAAGGGCAACGAGCGGTAGAATGGGAAGGATGGGTATGGAGGTAGACCGTAAGAGGCTGGCGGAGATAGATCTCACCGAGAACGCGCGCGCCGTTCTGGGGAAGCGCTACCTGAAAAAGAACGAGAAGGGCGAGCCTGTTGAGGAGCCCATCGAGATGTTCTTGCGGGTTGCGTCGAACATCGCCGAGGGCGAGTTTCGTTTCAAGGAGGGTGAAGAGGCCCAGGGGCTCTACGAGGAGTCGAGGGAAAGGTTCCTCCAGATCATGCTCAGCCGGAAGTTTATGCCCAACTCGCCGACCCTCATGAACGCGGGCAGGGAGCTGCAGCAGCTTTCCGCGTGCTTCGTGTTGCCGGTCGAGGACTCTATCGACGGTATCTACGACACCCTCAAGCACCAGGCCATCATCCACAAGAGCGGCGGCGGCACGGGCTTCGGCTTCTCCCGGTTGCGTCCCAAGAACGATCTGGTGAAGTCGACGATGGGCGTCTCATCCGGTCCCGTCTCGTTCATGGCCATATATGACGCTTCGACGGACAAGATCAAGCAGGGCGGGACCAGGCGCGGGGCGAACATGGGTATCCTAAGGGTCGACCACCCCGACATCGAGGAGTTCATCGACTGCAAGAGGGACAACGACCAGATCAACAACTTCAACATCTCCGTTGCCATAACCGACGAGTTCATGCAGGCCGTAGAGGCTGACACCGACTTCGAGCTCAAGAACCCCCGCGACGGCGAGGTCATCAAGACCGTTCGCGCCAGGGACCTGTTCAAGAAGATCGTCGAGGGAGCGTGGCTCAACGGCGAGCCAGGCGTCGTGTTTATAGACAAGATCAACGACGACAACCCGACGCCGCAGTTCCCGATAGAGTCCACGAACCCCTGTTCGGAAGCGCACCTGCCGCCTTATGACTCGTGCAACCTGGGTTCCATCAACCTGGAGCGCTTCTACCGCGAGGATACGGGAGACGTCGACTGGGACGAGTTGAGGGAGACGGTGCACACCGCGATCCGCTTCCTCGACAACGTCATCGAGCAGAACAACTACCCGCTTCCCGAGATCGACGAGATGAGCCGGGGGAACCGTAGGATAGGTCTCGGGGTCATGGGCTTCGCCGATCTCCTCATAAAGCTCGGCATCACCTACGACTCGGAAGAGGGCCTCGCCTTCGCCGAGCGGATAATGAAGTTCGTGGACGACGAGGCGTGGGAGGAGAGCAGGACCCTCGCCGAGGAGCGCGGCGTCATGCCCAACTACGAGGGTTCGCGCCACGAGGCGCGGGGCGACAGGGTCCGCAACGCGACCGTCACCACGATAGCCCCGACGGGGACGATCTCCATGATCGCCGGCTGCTCGGGCGGTATCGAGCCGCTCTTCGCCGTGGCCTTCATGCGCCGCCAGGCTGACATGGAGATGCCCGACGTCAACCCCGAGTTCGTCAAGCTCGCCAGAGAGCGCGGCTTCTACTCCGAGGAGCTGATGAAGAAGGTTGCGCAGCACGGCTCCGTGCGCGACGTCGAAGAGGTCCCAGACGACGTGCGCAGCGTGTGGGTGACCTCCCACGACATTAGTTCGGAGTGGCACGTCAGGATGCAGGCCGCCTTCCAGAAGTACACCTCGATGGGAATCTCCAAGACCATCAATCTGCCCAACGAGGCGACGCCTGAGGACGTGGAAGACGCCTACCGCCAGGCCTACGCCCTGAACTGCAAGGGGATAGCGGTCTACCGCGACGGCTCGCGCGATGCCCAGGTCCTGTCCACGGGCAAGACGGGCGGGGAGAAGCCGACCATGACGCCGGCCTCCCCCGAGGCGCCGACGTCGCCCCCCGTTACCCCACCGGCCGGCGCGGAAGCCCAACCGCAGAACTTCTCCTCGCTCGCCGAGGCGCGCAACGGGAGGCCGCGCACCCTGACCGGCGTGACCAAGAAGATTCGCACCGGCCACGGCTCGATGTACGTAACGATGAACGACGACGAGTTCGGGCCCAGGGAGTGCTTCGTCATACTGGGCAAGCCGGGCGGTACGGCCGCCGCGTTCTCGGACGCGCTCGGGCGCATGATCACGATGGCCCTTACCCATGGCGCCACGCCCGCCGAGGTGGTCCACCAGCTCCGCGGCATCCAGGACGGCCATCCCGCCGGCGTAGGGCCGAACGCAGTCCTCTCCGTCCCCGACGGTGTGGCGAGGGCCATGTCCGAGAACTACCTGATCGAGGACACCCTGCCGGACACCCGCGAGCTCCCGATCATCGGGGCCTGCCCCGACTGCGGCAGCGGCCTGACCCGCCAGGAGGGCTGCGTCGTCTGCCACTCCTGCGGGTACTCGAAGTGTAACTAGAATACCGACGGCGGCCTGCCAGGGACGGACCTACCCGGTCCGTCCCTTTTATGCCTCTGTATCCCGGCGTTCCCTATCCAGGCTTTGATCTTCGAAAGACGCGGGGTCTTCCGAGGGTTCGATGTGGATAAAGAAGGTGCTCTGGGGTAACGCCTCGGCGACCTCGCCTTCTATCTTCTCGGAGAGGTCGTGGCCCTGCTGCACGGTCCATTGGCCGGGCACGAGCACGTGCATCGAGACGAAGCGGCGTTGTCCTGACGCCCGCGTGCGCACGGCGTGGAACCGTATCCCCTGGCTCTCATAGTGGGACAGGACTCTGGAGATGACTTCCTGGTCCTCTTGGGGCAGGGCCCGGTCCAGCAAACCTTGCGCGGTATCACGCAGCAGGCGGAAGCCCGTCCGGACGATGTTCGCGGCGACGACGAGCCCGATCAGGGGGTCGAGCACGAGCCATCCCGTGAGCTGCACCATCACGACCCCGAGGACGACGCCGGCAGAGGTCCATACGTCGGTGAGCAGGTGCTGCGCGTCGGCACGCAGCGTTATCGAGCGCAACCTCCTTCCCGCCCGCAGGAGCACGAGCGCGACGATCCCGTTGAGCGCCGCGGCAACTAGCGTGACGGAGAGGCCGAGCCCCACGTTCTGAAGCGGTTGCGGGTCCATCAGCCGGTCCCACGCCGTAACCCCGATCCAGGCCGCTGCGATGATTATCAGGGCGCTCTCCAGCCCGCTGGAGAAATACTCAGCCTTGTTGTGGCCGAAGGCGTGCTCTTCGTCCGGAGGACGAACAGCCAAGGACAGCGCCCAAAGTGCCGCCACCGCGGCCACGAGGTTGACGACGGACTCGGCCGCGTCGGAGAACAGTCCGACAGACCCTGTAAGAAAGTAGGCCCCAAGCTTGAGGCCTATAGTAGTCACCGCAGCCGCTATCGAGAGCACAGCGTAGCCGCGCGCAGTCACGCCGTTCGTAACGTTGCCCTTCGTCACCGCTGCCTCACCCGCGCAGACGCGCGCCTCGAACCGGCGAGAGTCTCAATGAATGTCGGGAACATCTCCACTTTCTACCATCTTCCAGATAGACCCAACCACAAACCACGCGACCTACAACTACGCCGGCGATCCCAAGGGTGGCGGTCCAGGCCACGGGCCGCCAGCGGGGCGACGGTAGCCGACCGTCGGGGAACAACAGCAGCACGAAGCTCGTGGGGACATAATCCACATATCCAAAGTACACGACGACCGTCTTCTGTACGTTACGAAAAGCGTTACGAGCAAGACATACTGGCGCGCAACGCCGAACAGACAGAGCTTCCCTGAAAGTTACTGTCAATGTGGCGCAAACGATCGGCAAATCTATCAGGTCCGGTCTCACCGCATAAAGTACAGGCATTTGCAGGGCTCTTGTCTCCAGTAAAGAGAGATTGCTGGTCGGGATTCGTAGTCCGGAACGAGATGACCCAGCCCGTTGGAATAAACCGGAGATCGAGGTACAGGGTTGAGGGACTTCATCGTAGAGGGGGAGATGCGGTTGAAGGAGAGGGGCCAGGTAGTTACACTCTCGCGCGGAGAGGTGGCAGAGTGGTTGAATGCGGCGGTCTCGAAAACCGTTACGTCGGCAATCCCGGCGTCGGGGGTTCGAATCCCCCCCTCTCCGCGCTTTAGAGCTAGTCAGCACGGCGCCATTGGCGCATTGTCAGCACGCTTCGGCCTGCGGCCTCGCTTGTCAGCTAGTCAGCTTCTCCCATTCCAGCCTCATCCTGCCGCGCACGACGAACCGCTACCTGCGGCAGTCCAGTTCTGCGTTCTTGGCGGGGCCACGAAACGACTTGCTGAAGTGCTGACGAGCGACAGCCGAAGGCTGGAGCGTGCTGAAATGCTGAAGTGCTTCCACACGCGTATGATGCTCCATATGGTCTGGCTTTGGAGATCTGGGCGTGCATAAAGCCGGTGACTCTAGGGTTTGGGATGCGGTCATGATCACGGCCGGAATCTGGGTGCTTGGGTCCTCGTTGTGGATGTACATCGACTACATGGGCGCGACCCTGGAGAGGATCTCTACACGGTCCATGGCCTTCCACGTGGACTTCGACAGCTTCTGGCGTTCGGCCAGGGCGATGCTCGAAGGACAGAGCATCTACGATACGGGGGTCGATCTGGTAAACCTCAATCCCCCTCTCTGGACCGTGCTCATCTCGCCTCTAGGATTGCTCGAGCCTATAACGGCGTACAGGGTCTTCGTACTGATCTCGCTGCTAATCGTCGTTGGCTATCTGGCATGGACCGTAGAGGAGCTACGCTTGAGACCGGGGTGGACGGTGGTGGGAGTCCTCATGCTGCTCCTCTCTTCGCCCCTGCTCGCTACGCTGGCGCTCGGGCAGGTCTATCCTGTGCTGGCCCTTGGCCTCGTGGCGGCCTGGGTGGCTGACCGTCGGGACGAACAGGAGATCTCCGGCGCGGCCCTTGGCCTGGTCGTCGCCTTGAAGCCTTCGCTTCTGCCTGTGCTACTTTGGCCGCTCGCGAGGCGGAGGTGGAGGGCGCTCTTGGCCGCGCTCGCCTCCGGGGCCGTGGCCACGCTCATTGGGGTCGCCGTTTTAGGACCTGGGGAGACGCTGGACTACATCGAGGTCTTGAGGGAGCAACCGGTCAGCGCATACTGGGACAACGCATCCCTGCCCTCCGCCGCGGCGCGGCTGTTTACGGAGAATCCCTACGCCCAGAACGTCGCGACGTTGCCGTGGATGGTCGTTGTCGGCTTCGCGCTTGGGATAATGGCCATCTTCATTACCGCCATGAGGGTGAGGCACGGACCCGAGGTGGGATTGTGGGTGATGGTCGCTGCCTCGCTCCTGGCCTCGCCCATCGCCTGGCACAACTATCTGGTGTTGCTCGGGCCAGGCATCCTGCTGCTCCTGGCGCGGGGCAGGGCGGCGACGGCCTTCTTGCTGCTCGCTTTGCAGTCCATCCCGGCGCAGTGGCCCCTGATCTGGAACGACAGGAGCACGGTCGCGGCATCCCTGGCGATGACGCTCTATCTGTACATCCTGATCGCGCACTGGCTCGCCCTCCTGGCAGCGACGAGGGAGCCCGCGGGTATGATCAGGCCTGCCGCAGAGGAGCCGGGATAATGGGAGTTACGAGCTTCCTTGGGAAGCGTGGCATACTTCCGTGAGGGTAGCGGATCCTTGAGGAAAGGTTGAGGAGATGGCAGAGACGCTCATGCAGCGCGTGGTCGAAGCATTGCCCTTCCTGGACGACATCGCCGATGACGTTCAGCCGAAGGTGCAGGAGGCCGTCGCAGCGGGCGGCACGACGGCACGCGACGTGCTCGACGGCGTCTGGCTCGAGGCGCCGTTGCACCCGGTCCTCACGGACGTGCCGGTAGGAGCCTGGACCGCCGCGCTCGTCTTCGATGGACTAGACATTGCCACCGGAAAGGAGCCCGTTAGGCACGCGGCCGACGCGTCACTCGTTTTCGGGACGTTGGGAGCGCTCGGTGCAGCCGTGACCGGGCTCTCCGACTGGCGGTACCTGAGTGGAGGGTCGAGGCGGATGGGAGTGGCGCACGGTCTTCTGAACGCGATCGGGCTGATTCTTAGCATCGTATCGATCATCCTCCGGGCTTCGGGGCGCAGGAACGCCGGGCGCCTGACCTTTCTGACGGGGTACTCCATCAGCGGCATGGCCGCCCATCTGGGTGGAGAGCTCTCCTACCACTACGGGCTAAGGGTGGACAGGAACGTCTTCCAGGGTACCGGTCCAGATGAGTTCGTTCCCGTCCTGGGCGAGAGCGAGCTTGCGCAAGACGACCTGCGCAGGGTCGAGGTCGAAGGGGTGGGCGTCTTACTTAGCCGCACTTCCGCCGGCGAGGTCTGCGCCATATCCGCCACGTGCAACCACTTCTCCGGCCCGCTCGAAGAAGGAGAGCGAGAAGGCGACACCGTAGTCTGTCCCCTGCACAACTCCCGCTTCGAGCTGTGTAGCGGCGAGGTTATCGACGGTCCTGCCATCTTCCCCCAATCTCGCTACGAGACCAGGGTGCGCGACGGCAAGATCGAGGTCAAGGCCGCCGCAGAAAACATTCAGAAGAAGGTCAGGTAGTCATCTGTACGCCGGCTGAGATAGTGTCAGGCACGCCTGCGGGGTGGAAGATGCCGGCCTAGTGCTGAGCGCCTTCATCTTCGGGTTGGTGGCCTCCAGCGCACTGGTGATCGGCGCGGTCGTGGGGGCCTACTGGACACCGCCCAGGCGATTGCTCGCGGCGACCCTGGCGTTCGCCAGCGGCGCCCTCATAACCGCGTTGGCCTTCGACCTCTTCCTGACATCCTTCGAGCGCGGCGGCGCATGGCTCTCCTCGATCGGGTTGCTCTTGGGTGCCGCGGCCTTCGTCGGAGCGGACGAGGCGCTCGACCGCTACATCGCAGGGGCTGGCAGCGGCGTCTCGGGCTTCGCCCTGCTGGCAGCAGTGACGCTCGACGGGATCCCCGAGAATCTGGCCCTCGGTGTCTCTTTGCTCGAGACGCCCACTGGAGGGACGTTGACGCTTCTCGTCGCCATCTTTCTCTCCAACCTGCCCGAGTCCCTGGGCGGGGCAGTGGGGATGCGCCAGCAGGGCCGTTCCAGACTATTCGCCATCGGGGTCTGGAGCGCAACCGCGCTCATACTCGCCGTCGCGGTGGTGCTCGGCAACGTGTCCCTCTCCAGCGCTGGAGAAGGAACGCTCGCAGTATTGCTCTCCTTCGCCGGGGGCGCGGTGCTCGCCTCACTGGCCGACACCCTGATGCCGGACGCCTTCAGGGAGGGCGGTAAGTGGGTCGCCTTCGCCACGGCCGCCGGTTTCCTGCTGTCGTTTCTGATCGCGGAAGTGTGAAAGCGGTATTGGAAGGTTCCCCTTCCAATACCGCGCTGGTCAGCACGCTCCGGCTTCGCCTCCGCTTGTCAGCACGCCGCCTCGCTTTGCTCGGCGGCTTGTAAGCATTTCAGCTAGTCGTCCTGTAACCTCGCTCTGAGCGTGAACCCGACCGTGGCAGACTGCTCTTCTCATGCGCTGCCGGGCGGGGCCAGAACGGGAGAAAGCTGAGAAGCTGACAAGCGAGGGCCTTATAGGCCCGAAGCGTGCTGACAAGGCGCCAAAAGCGCCGGGCTGACTAACTCCTTTCCAGCGTCTCCAGGGCTTCTGCGGCGGCGCGACGGAGGGAGCGGCTGGAGTCGACCTGGAAGACCTTCTGCAGGTCGCCACGGGCTCGGGCCATCTCGCCCAGTGCCGCGAGGGCAGAGGCCCGATTGTAGTGGGCTATGCCGAGTTTGGGATCCAGCTTTATGGCCTGGTCTGTGGCTTCGAGAGCGGCGCCGGGGTTGCCAGATGCGTCGAGGCTCGCCCCGAGGGCCGAGTAGTAACGAGGTAGAGGACGGCGGGCGCAGATCTCATCGTAGAGGTTCGCCGCCTTCTCGTACTCGCCCTTGCGGAAGGCGGTCCCGGCACGGCGTTCGTCCGGGGTGACGGCGCGGGTCATGAGCGCCGTGAGGACGGCGGCGCCGCCGAGGTAGACGAGGAGGACGGGCCCATAATTCTCGACGGTCGCTAGGTTCATCACGAAGGGCAGACCCGCGATAAAGACGCCCGTGGAGAGAGGTGGTATCAGCCGCAGGAAGAAGTCCCTATAGGCCCTTACGCGCAGCAGATCCCTGTTCTGACGGCCGATCAAGAAGGTGAAGACCATCAGGATCACCAGCGCGCCCAGCGTCGGATAGAGCAGCTTCAAGATAGTTCTTCCAGCATCCTTTTGGAGGCCGACCGGAAGCGGCGGGGGAGGTCTGTCTCCTGCGCCTTCTCCAGGTCCTTGACGGCCCTGCTCTTCTTCCCCATCCTCTGCAAGACGAGGGCGCGGTTGTAGTAGGCGAGGCCGTACTCGGGGTCCTCTTCGATGGCCTTCGTCGAGGCATCCACGGACTCCTCGTAACGCTCCGAGGCCCCGAGGGCTGCCCCCAGAAACGCTTTGTTTCTGGCGAGCGGCTTCTCAGCTGCCAGCTTCTCGTAGAGATCGACCGCCCTGGCGTAATCGCCGGCGCGGAAGGCCCTGTTGGCATTGCGCTCCAGGGAGGATGTGGAGAGGAAGCTGGCGCCGATTATGGCGACCGCGGAGACGGCCATCCAGGCCAAGAGCATCCGCCCCTGTCCAAAGCTCTGCACCAGGAACAGGCTGAGCACCAGCAAGAGCAGGGCGAGGAAGGGGAGGGCTTTGCGGGCGAGATCTCCCCAGGCCCTGGCCCTAGCCAGGTCGCGGTTGGCGGCGTAGATCGTCTGCCAGCTCACGAAGAGGAGCAGGAAGATCAAGACTATCGTTATCGCTCCTGGGCCCATGACTCCTCCTCAGGAGCCGACCGGCGCCGGCTCGAGGCTCTCAAGAACCTCTAGCGCAGGGGCGATCAGCCTATCGAAGTCCTCGTCGGAGAGTGCGGCCCGTGCTCCTTCGACGGAGACGGGTTCCTGGAGCCCGATCCAGGACTTGCATCCTCCGTACTCATCCCGGTAGGGAAGCTCGACCTTTTCGGGGAGCAGATAGGCGCGCAGGACGAGCACCGTCAAAGGCTTCTTCGGGCGCCACTTGAAGCGGCTCTCGGCGTACTCGGGCGTCCACATGTGGTGCGCATCGAGCGCCGAAAGCTCTGCGGCGTCGGAGATCTCGTAGGCTCCCTCGACCTCCGCGAACGACGTGAAGCGCAAGGGTCCATCGGCGGTGAGATCAGGGATCCCGTCCATCAGGGGACGGTATTCCTCTTTGAGTAGTTCCGGCCTCTGGTGCTCGTAACCGGGTAGAAGCAAAAAGCGCGTGCGCGGCACGGCGAAGGCTTTCTCCCTTATGCCGCCCTTTCTCACGACGATCGCCGTCTCCCCACGCTCAAGCGCCCTGACGGCGACCGCCCACTCCTTGAGCACGTGCTGTAGAGTATCCAAGACATCACCTCTCGTATAATGCAACCGTTGCACGCCAGATTATATGACGAGAGCGTTCCGGCTTCGATAGAGGAGGTACAGGTGACCCAGCAGGAGATGCCGCACCGCGTAGAACGAGATTCGATGGGGGAAGTGAAGGTGCCTCGGGAGGCCCTATTCGGCGCCCAGACCCGCCGCGCCCTGGATAACTTCCCGGTAAGCGACCTCAGATTCCAGAGACGTTTCATCCAGGCCCTCGGCGCCATAAAGCTAGAGTCGGCGAACGTGAACAACGAGCTGGGACTGCTCGACGACGAACTAAAGGACGCCATCGTGGAGGCGGCACAGGAGGTCGTAGAGGGACGGCTCGACAACCAGTTCGTGCTCGACATCTTCCAGACAGGGAGCGGCACCTCGACTAACATGAACGCCAACGAGGTCATCTCCAACCGGGCCATCCAGATCCTGGAAGGCGAGCTTGGCTCCAAGAGCCCGGCCCATCCCAACGACCACGTCAACCAGGGCCAGTCCTCCAACGACGTTATCCCGACCGCCATCCACCTCTCCGCGCTCGTGGCCATAAAGGAGGACCTGCTCCCGGGCCTGCACAAGCTCCAGGAGGCCCTCGACGTGAAGGCCCGCGAGTTCGATAGTGTGGTAAAGACCGGGAGGACGCACCTCCAGGACGCCACCCCGATCCGTCTGGGGCAGGAGTTCCGCGGCTACGCCGGCCAGATCGAACGCGGCATACAGCGCGTCGACAACGCCGTAGAAGACCTCGCCGAGGTCGCCCTCGGTGGCACCGCCGTCGGCACGGGCGTCAACACCCACCCGGATTTCGCTCCCAGAGTCTGCGAGAGACTCAGCGCCCGCTTCGGTATCGAGGTGCGTGAGACGGAGAACCACTTCCAGGCCCAGAGCGCGATGGACGCGGCCGTTTACGCCAGCGGCGCCTTGAAGACCGTCGCCGTTAGCCTGCTCAAGATCTCCAACGACATCCGCTGGCTCGGGGCGGGACCGCGCGCCAACCTCGCCGAGATAGCCTTGCCGGAGGTTCAACCTGGTTCTTCAATTATGCCCGGTAAGGTCAATCCTGTGATCGCGGAGAGCGCCGCCATGGTCGCCGCGCAGGTTATAGGCAACGACGCCACCATCGCCATCGCCGGACAGAGCGGCAACTTCGAGCTAAACGTGATGCTTCCGGTTATCGCGTACAACCTGATCCAGAGCACAGAGATACTGGGCTCCGCCTCGGCCAATCTCGCAGACCAGTGCGTCTCCGGCCTAGAAGCGACGGAGCGAGGCCCCGCTCTCGTCGAGCAGGGTCTCATGCTGGCCACGGCCCTCGCCCCCGTGGTCGGCTACGACAAAGCGGCGGAGATCTCCAAAGAAGCCTACAAGACGGGCAAGACCATCCGCGAAGTAGCCCGCGAAAGCACCGACCTATCAGAAGAAGAGCTCGACAGGTTACTTGACGCACGCAAGATGACTTAGATCCAGGACCCGACGGAAGTGCTTCGCGTAACCTCACGGGCGCCCTTGCAGTTTCATGGCCAGTCGGCAAGCGTCTCATATTTGATACCTGACCCACCTGATGTTATACATCGTGTACATACATCGGAGGTGTCGTGGAGAGGACGCAAATCTACCTTACAAAAGAAGAGCGCAGGACTCTGGCTGTCATAGCGGAGCGCACGGGACGGACGCAGAGCGAGTTGATTCGTGAAGCGGTGGACGGCTTCCTCGACCGTTATGGGGAGAGAAACCGGCTGCAACTGCTTCGCGGTGCGCGGGGCATGTGGAAAGACCGCGATGACTTGCCCGACTTCGGGGCGCTGCGTAAGGAACTTGATGAGCGTGGTGAAGCTGCCGAAGAAGGGTAGTGTGTGGCCGAGAGGCTGCTTATAGATACTGATGTGATGATCGAATACCTCCGCGGTCGAAGCGAAGCCGTAGAGTACCTGGAGGGCCTGACGTCGGACCTTTGCATCTCGGTCATCTCGGTAGCCGAATTGTTTGCCGGAGTCAGAGGCGATGAAGAAGAGAGATCCCTCAAACAATTACTCCTGGCGTTTGTCGCCCTGCCTGTTACGGAGAAGACGGCCCGTCTCGGGGGACTCTACCGGAGAGATTATGGAGGGAGCCACGGCACCGGCCTCGCAGACGCCCTCATCGCCGCGACCTCCGAAGAGAATGGCGCGGACCTCGTAACCTTCAACCGCCGCCACTTCCCCATGGTCTCCAGGATCACGGTGCCGTACGAGCGGTGATCCAGAGATCAACGAATCCATCGAAAGTCGCTGCGGGACGCGAGCGCCTCGCGTATAATTCTCGCGCAGGGAACAGGAGTGACGGGTATGATCTCCACACCATCGACGCCGGTTGATGTGCCTGAGCCGGGCTCAGCAGAGGAGCTCGAACGCTTCGCGGCTTTGCAGGCGAAGCTCGAGCCGCTGGCGCGGCGCGCGATCTCTGATCCTCGCGCCCCCCAGACGGTCGTGGTGGTACCCAGCCTCACGCTCGACGTGGAGGAGCTGGCGAAGATCCCCGGTGTACACCATTACGAGGAACGGCTCCTTTGCATGCTGATGCTCTTGCGGTTGCCCCGCACCCACCTCGTCTACGTCACGAGCCAGAACATCGCGACGGCCATAGTAGATTACTTTTTGCACCTGCTGCCGGGCATCCCCTTGCGCCACGCCCGCAGCCGGCTGACGCTCCTCTCCTGCCACGATGCCTCCGACGTGCCGCTGACCCAGAAGATACTCGACCGTCCTCGTCTGGTGGAGCGGATACGCTCTGCGATAGCAGACACGGATGCGGCGCACATGACCTGCTTCAACAGCACGGCCCTGGAACGTAGCCTCGCGGTCCGGCTCGGCATCCCGCTCTACGGCAACGATCCGCAACTCAACTACCTCGGGACCAAGAGCGGCAGCCGCGAGGCGTTCAGGGAGGCCGGGGTCCCGCTCCCCGAAGGGTTCGAGCACCTGCGCGACGGGGAGGATGTGATCGAGGCCGTCGTCGAGCTCAAGCGCCGCAAACCCGGTCTGCGAAGGGCGGCCATAAAGCTGGATGAGGGTTTCTCGGGCGAGGGGAACGCCGTCTTCGCTTACGAAGGCGCGCCAGAGGGGAGGGATCTTGCGCGCTGGGTAAGGGAGGAGTTGCCGGGGCGCATCAAGTTCGAGGCGGCGGGAGAGACCTGGGGGCGTTACGAGAGGAAGTTCGAGGAGATGGGCGGCATCGTAGAGTGCTGGCTGGAGGGGGAAGAGGTGCGCTCACCTTCCGTGCAGTGCCGAATCAATCCTCTTGGACAGGCGAACGTCGTCTCCACCCACGACCAGGTCCTGGGAGGGCCTTCGGGCCAGATCTTCCTCGGCAGCACGTTCCCAGCCGACGCCGAGTACAGCCGCGACATCAAGGAGGCCGGAGACAGGGTGGGGAAGGTGCTTAAGGACCGCGGTGCCCTGGGACGATTCGCCATCGACTTTATCTCTGTCAGACGCGGCGAGGGCTGGGAGCACGCGGCTATCGAGATCAACCTCCGCAAGGGCGGCACCACGCATCCTTACCTGATACTACGCTTCCTGACGGACGGTACTTACGACGCGAACGACGGACTTTACTGCACGCCGACGGCGAAGCCCTGCTACTACTACGCCTCTGACAACCTCCAGAGCCCCGTATACAAGGGTCTGACCCCCGACGATCTGGTGGACATAGCCGTCGACAACGGTCTCCACTTCGACGGCGCTTCCCAACAGGGTGTCGTTTTCCACCTCATCGGGGCGCTCTCCCAGTACGGTAAGGTCGGCACCGTCTGCATCGGCGACAGCCACGAAAACGCCCTGAAGTTCTATCGAGACACCGTTGCCGTCTTGGACCGCGAGGCGCAACAGTAAAGGATCGGACCGGTCGAGCCGGCGGTCAGACTCCTTCCCAGGTCCTTCCGCTAGAACAACCAGACCCTGAATAGCAAGTGATAGACGACGTAAGCGACCGCTGCGACGCAGAGCGCAGACACCAGGATCACCGTGATCTTGCCCCAAACAGAGGCTCGCCAGACCTCGTAGACGTATCCTCCGAGCTTCCTAAGCCACACCTCGAGCCAGTCGAGGAAGCGGGCCGCGGGGAGGAGCTCGCCGGCCAGGATCATGAGCCCGATAAAGACCGTGCCCCAACCGGGGCCGGGCAGGGGGGCGAGGATCAGGCTGCCCAAGGCGATAACGGCGCCGAGCGTGATCAGGAAGATCCTCCACAGAATGTGGCCCTGCTCGTCCTGCCGCCGGCGACGGTAACGGTCCTTGAAACGTTGCCCTGGTTTGCTCTCTCTAAACTCCCGCCAGTGCTCCTGCAACTGCTCGAACATAATCTAAATAATTCCTCATCTAGACCCATTTGACAACCCGGCTTGAATCCTACCCGTACCGGCGCCGTGCACCCGAGTAACGAATGCGGTATACCGAGGGCGTCCAAAAGATACGAACGGAGAGATGAGAGCCATGGCGCTTGACGATAGGATGAACGGCTCTGCGAGGGAGGTCGCCACGCTCGGGGGTGGTTGTTTCTGGTGTCTGGAGGCGGTCTACCAGGAGCTGCGGGGCGTGGAGAAGGTCGAGTCCGGGTACTCTGGCGGACACGTGCCGAACCCGACCTACAGGGCAGTATGCTCGGAGACGACAGGGCACGCCGAGGTCGTGCAGGTTACGTTCGATCCCTCGGTTGTCTCGTACAAGGATATTCTGGAGGTCTATTTCACTATCCATGACCCTACGACTTTGAACCGTCAGGGTGCGGACGTGGGGACGCAGTACCGGTCTGTGATCTTCTACCACGACGACGAGCAGAGGCGTGTCGCGGAAGGGGTGATCTCCGACCTGGAATCCGAGGGTATCTGGAGCGCCCCGATCGTGACCGAGGTAGAGCCGTTCGACGAGTTCTACGTCGCCGAGGACTACCACCAGAATTACTTCCGCAACAACGGTTTCCAGCCTTACTGCCAGGTCATCATCGCGCCGAAGGTGGCCAGGTTTCGCAAGGAGCATCTCGACCGCCTGAAGGCGTAGGCTCGTAACGGAGCTCGTTCGAATCTTGAAAAGAGCCATTCTGGCGATCCTGTTCGCTGTGGTTCTCTGTTCCTGTAGCACGGGGTCGACGGCCTCGGATGGAGCAGCAGGGGAAGACGCTGGCGGGCCGGCCACGACCGTGGAACAAACCGTCCGGGAGACGACCGCCGCGCCGGACGAAAGTAAGTCCGAAGAGACCACCGAACGGGGGTCTTCTGCGACCACCGCAGAGCCGGAGGTGTGGGAAGGCCCCGCGAGCCGGAACACGGCGGTCCGCCCGGCGGTCGGGACCAACGGCATGGTGAGTTCGGCGCACCCGCTTGCGACACGGGCGGGGTTGGAGATCATGGAGGACGGTGGAAACGCCTTCGACGCGGCGGTGGCGGTCGCCGCCTCGCTGGGCGTCGTCGAGCCGATGATGAGCGGCGTCGGCGGGTACGGGGCCATCGTCGTCTACAGCGCCGAAGAGCGCCGGACCCGCTTCCTGGAGGTCGGGAGCCGGACACCCGCCTCGCTCGACCCTTCCGTGTTCCGGCCCCCGACGCCAGGCTACGCGGAGAATCGTTGTGGTGCCAGGGCTATCGCCACGCCGGGCAACCTGAACGCCTGGGAGACGATGTGGGAGGAGTACGGGGAGGCGGAGTGGCCGCGCCTGTTCCGGCCCGCTATCGGGTACGCGGATCGGGGCTTCCCCCTCGACCGGGAGACGGCGGCCTGGCTCGGCTCCGAGTACGCAGCGTTCCCCGCGCACGCGCAAGAGATCTACGGCCCCGAGGGTATCCCACTGGCCGCCGGCGAGAGCCTGGTGCAGGACGACCTAGCCGACTCTTTGCGCCTCATCTCCGAAGAAGGCTCTGAGGCCGTCTACGAGGGACGGCTCGGCTCCGCGATGGCCGCCGCCGCGCAAGAGGGGGGCGGCTTCCTCTCGGAAGAGGACCTGCGCCGCAACCGTGCCGAGTGGCGGGAGACCATCGGCCTGGACTATCGAGATCACCGCGTAGTCACGGCCGCCCCGCCTTCCACCGCGTGGGCCGCGCTAGTGCGGCTGGGGGTGATGGGCCGCTACGATGCGGTACCGGCCGGCCACAACACCACCGCCTACGTCCACGCGGCGACGGAGATCTCCAAACGAGTCTCTAAGGCGACCCGCCGGTTCGCCGCCGATCCCGAGAAAGCACCGACTCCATTGGACCGCTTGCTCTCCGACGAGTACCTGGAGCGCGAGGCAGCAAGTGTGGACCCGAACGCCGTCGCACCCTACGATCCGCCCGCGCAGTTCGACACCGCCGCGACCTGCTCTCCCACAGGCTACCGGCCGACCGGGTATCCCGAAACGCAGCGACACACCACGCACTTCGTCGTCGCCGACCGGGAGGGTAACGTCGTCTCTGCGACGCAGACCCTGGGCAACGTCTTCGGGAGCAAAGTCATGCCGGAGGGGACCGGGATCTGGCTGAACGACGCCCTCGCGTGGTCGCGCTTCGAGCCCGTGGGCAACGTCTTCGACGTGTATCCGGGCCGCCAGCCCCTCTACGCGCTGTGCCCGACCATCATCATGCGCGACGGAAAGCCTCGCATCGCGCTCGGCACCCCCGGAGGACGAACCATCCAGCAGACGACGCCGCAAATGATCGCCAATATGCTCGACTTCGATATGAACGTACAACAATCTATCTCCGCGCCGCGCTTCAGCCACATCGTCCCCGACCTGCTCGTAATCGAGGAGGGCATCCCGCAGTACGTCAGCGACGACCTCTCTGCCCTCGGCCACGACTTGATCCCCGCCGAGTATCCCCTGGGCAACGCCCACGCCCTGACGATCGAATACACTCCCGGCGGAGAGACGACCCGCTTTACCGGCGCCGCCGACCCGCGCGGCGGCGGCTCCGCTGCCGGATACTGACAGCGCCGTGCATAAGGGCCCTTATGCACGACGAGCCATCAACATCCCGCAACAAAAAGCTGACGGCTGAAGGCTGAGAGCTGACAGCGCGAGTTGGCGGAAGGCATGCCTTCCGCCAACTCGCTATAGCCCGAAGAGGTCGTCTTCCTGGCTCGTCTGGAGGGCTTCGATTAGTTCCTCGAGGCCGCCCATCCTTACCTTCATGGGTCCCTCGCCGGCCGGCGGCGGGTTGATGGCGACGTAGTCGACCTCGTACCCGACGGACTCCAGCGCCCTGACGAGACCGGCGCCCGAGACCTCGACGGGCGTGAGCGCGGCGCCAAAGTCCGTGGAAGCCACGAACGCTCCTGCCTTCACCTCGGAGTCGAAGAGCGGCACGGCGCCGCGGTCGTCCACCAGTATGGTGAGCGGCCTGGCGTCAGGGACCACTTCCTCGAAGAGGAGCACGTAGGGAGGCTGCGGCATCTCGTTCGAGATCACGGCTCAGGAGGGGCGAGGGGCCATCGTCACGAGGATGACCAGGTTTTCCCGCGTCTCGTTTCGGACGCCGTGGGGGTCCCCGGCGCGGGCGATAACGGCGTTGCCCTCCCCGAGATCCTGCTCCTCCTCGCCCACTCTAAAGCGTCCCGTGCCCCGCAGGACGTAGTAGACCTTGTCCGAGCCCTCGTGCGCGTGGACCTTTTGCGACTGGCCGGGGAGTAGGCAGTAGGCGTCGTAGAAGAGATGAGGCGAGTCAAAGAGGGCGTTCTTCTTCATCTTCTCTTCAGAGAACGCTACCGCGTCTGGGATGGACCTGATCTCCATGAGGTTTCCTCCTAACGAGTCCGGACCGAGGCACGGCTGGTCACTCCTCGATCCGTGAGGCGTACGATTGCCCGTTACGCTTCTACTGTCTGATCCGAAAATCCTTCGGGAACTTCGTCAGGTTGCGGCAGCCATCTTCGGTCACGACTACCAGGTCTTCTATGCGGACGCCGCCCACGTTCGGGTCGTAGACGCCGGGCTCTACGGAGACTACGTCGCCGGGGATGAGCTCCTCGTCGGCCAGGGAGACGCGGGGGGCCTCGTGGAGCTCCAGCCCGACCCCATGCCCCGTGCCGTGGAAGAAGCCCTCCGTGAGCGGCTTGCCCTCCTCCTGGTCGTGAACGTTCGTCTTGTAGCCGGCCTCGTGCAACACCTCAGCGACCTTGCGGTGGACGTCCTTGCCGTTGACGCCAGACCTTATCATGGAGAGGGCCGCCTCCTGGCTCTCCAGGACTGCGTCGTACATCTCCTGCAGCCCTTCGTTCGGTTCGCCTTTGACGAAGGTGCGGGTCATGTCCGAGTAGTAGCGGGTCGAGAGGTCGACGGGGAAGATGTCGACGATGATGGACTCTCCCGCCTTCAGGGGGCCGTGGCCGCGCTCGTGTGGGTCGGCCGCCTGCGGGCCGCCGGCCACGATCGTGCCGTCGGCCGCGCAGCCTCGCCTGAGGAGCTCGACGTCTATCTCGGAGCGCAGCAGCTCGCTCGTGAGGGTCTCGCCGCGCCAGTCGAGGACGTCGTCCTCCCCGACCTCGGCCTCCTCCAGGATACCGACGCAGTGGGCACAGGCGGCCTCGATGGCGCGCTGGGTCCCCTCGATGTAGGAGATCTCCTCCTCCGTCTTGGCGCGCCTGAGGCCGCCGAAGAGTTTGCCGTCGGGCGTGAGGGTGATGCCGCGGGCGCGCAACTCGTCGGCGTAGACGATGCCGAAGTGGGCCGGCACGACGACCGGGGAGTTCGAGGCGCCGATCTCGTCCAGGAGGTTGGCCACGGCGGCGCCGTAGGCCCTGGCGCCGCTCTTCAGTTCGCGGGCGAGGTCGATAATCCCCAACTCCTCATAGGAGAGTAACTCGTCCACGGGAGCCTGTTTCTCGGCCCGCCCGTATTCGAGGGAGGAGACGGCCAGATA
>Ga0196962_10000176_pt1 | contig 36013 bp, 28 predicted proteins | sample S3v_20metaG_FD_183186 | JGI IMG/M metagenome (GOLD analysis project Ga0196962, IMG submission 183186) | Soil microbial communities from Anza Borrego desert, Southern California, United States - S3+v_20 | ecosystem: Environmental > Terrestrial > Soil > Desert | place: USA: California | collected...
GTCTGCAGGGAACGGCAGCCGCGCAGGGAGCGGGAGGCGCCGGGAGCGAGAGCAGCACCGGCGCCGAGGGGGCGAGCACGCGGCAGGGCGCCGGATCGGCGGGTGAGGCGGAGGGCGGTGGCGGGTCGGGCCCCAACGAGAAACCGCCGCGACCGGCCGCCGAGCCGCCTGGAGGGAGCGCGCCGGGCGTCGGCGAGAAACCGCCGCGACCCGCGCCCGACCCCCCACCCGCTAAACCCGAGAGGGGAGCGAAGCCGTGAGCGTTCGCCGCTACCGCTTCGGGCCTCTCGAGCAGCGCACCGTCGTCGGGCCGCTTCGGGCCGGCCAGGTGGCGGTCGTCGCGGTCGGCGCCCTGGTCGCGTTGGGCTCCCTGTACGCGATGCGAAGCGTCGTCGGCCTGGTCTTCGGGGTGATGGTGCTGTGCGCGGCCGTCGCCGCGATCTGCGTGCCGTTCGAGGGCCGCACGGCGGAGGAGTGGGCCCCGGTCGTGGGGCGCTGGCTTCACCGCCGTCGACGCGCCGAACGCGGCCATCGGTCGGCGGCTCCGAGCGGCGGCGCTCGCCTCGGCGAGGAGGGTGAGGCCGAGCACGAGACCTCGCTGCCGCCGGCGCTCGGCGGAATCGAGCTCCTCTCGGTTCCCTACGGCGCCGAGGAGGTCGGCGTCATTCAGGACCGGCACAAGGGCACCTTCACTGCCGCGATGGCGGTCAGGGCCGGGGCCTTCGGGATGCGCGACAGCGCCGAGCAGGAGCGGATCTTGGACGCCTGGGGCGCGGTGCTCGCCAGCTGCGCCCGCGACGGCAGTCCGATCCGCCGCTTGCAATGGGTCGAGCAGACCCTTCCGGGCCAGGGCGACCAGCTTGCCGCGCACTTCCAGGCGCAGCGCGACCGTGCCGTGCCCCTCGACTCAGACCTGGTGCGCTCCTACATCGAGCTCGTGGAGTCGGCGGCACCGCAGACGACCGAGCACGAGGTGCTGATCGCCGTGCAGATCGACCAGCGGCGCGGCGCGAAGGAGCTGCGCCGCCTGGGCGGCGGCGTCGAGGCGGCCTGCGATCTCTTGCTGCGGGAGGCCGAGAGCCTTGCCGAGCGGCTGACGATCGCCGAGGTCTCCGTCTCCGGGCTGCTGCGCCCGCGCCAGTACGCGGGGGTGATTCGCGACGCCTTCGATCCCTTCGGTCGCCAGGCGCGCGCCCGGGCGGCGCTTGGGCAGGAGGGGCGTGACGGAGTCGAGCCGGCGCTGATGGGTCCGCTGGCCGACGAGACCCGCTGGTCGACCTACCGCAGCGACTCGGCGCTTCACACGACGTACTGGATCGCCTCCTGGCCGCGCTCGGACGTCGGGCCGATGTTCATGGCTCCGCTCTTGATGCAGACGAGCGTCCTGCGCACGGTGGCGGTGACGATCGAGCCGGTCCCCTACTCGCTGGCGATGCGCCGCGCCGAGGCGGCGCAGACCGCCGAGGTCGCGGAGGAAATCAACCGCAGCCGCCAGGGCTTCATGTCGACGGCGCGAATCCGCCGCCGCCAGGACGCGGCCTCGAGGCGCGAGGAGGAGCTCGCCGACGGGCACGCGGAGCTCCGCTGGGTCGGAAGCGTGCGGACCTGGGCAGGCTCAGCCGACGAGCTGGAGCGCTCCAAAAGCGAGGTCGAGCACGCCGCTCAACTGGCGCGCCTTGGTCTCGAGCCCTTCTACGGCGAGCAGGACCTCGCCTTTGCCAACACCCTGCCGATCTGCTGGGGGCTGCGGTGAGGGGGCGGGTCGGAGAGCGCCCGGGGCACTCAGGAACGACGGCGCACTTTCAGGCCGTCTACCCCTTCCTCGGTCAGGGCGGCCTCGGGGCGCCGGGCGCCTACATCGGCCGCGACGCCTACGGCGGCGCCTGGATGTACGACCCGTGGACGCTCTACCCAACTCATCTCCAGAGCCCCAACATGCTGTTGCTCGGCGACCTCTCGGCGCGGAAGTCGAGCCTGGTCAAGACCTACATCTACCGCCAGGCCATCTTCGGCCGCCAGGCGTGGGTGCTCGACGTCAAGGGCGAGTATTGGGCGCTGGCGAGGGCGCTGCGGGTGCAGCCGATCACCCTCGCTCCCGGCGGCGATGTGCGCCTCAACCCACTGAGCCCGCGGGGAGGACGCGAGGGGCAGCTCAGGCTCTTGCGGTCGGTGGCACAGGCGGCGGTGCGGCGCGAGCTGAGTCCGGAGGAGGACGCGGGACTGCGGGTAGCGCTAGAGGTGGTCGATGAGGAATCAGGCAGCGGCGAGCCGACCCTTCCCGAGGTGGTCGACGCGCTGCTGCACCCGCGCGAGGCGATGGTGCAAGGCGTCTCAGCAACCAGCCGGGAGGACTTCGCCGAGGCGAACCGCTCCGCGGCGTTGGCCCTCCAGCGCCTTTGCGCGGGCGATCTGCACGGCATGTTCGACGGGCCGACGAGTGACGGCCTCGACCTCGACGCCCCCCTAGTGGTGCTCGACCTGAGCGCCGTCTATGACTCGGCGGCGCTGGGGATCCTCATGACCTGCGCCGCTGCCTGGCAGCAGGCGATCCTCCTAGAGCGAAAGCACGCTGCCGAGCAGCGCGGCGAGGAGAGCCCGAAGCTGATCTCGGTGGTCGAGGAGGGCTGGCGGGTCACCAGCCACATCGGAGTTGCCGAGTGGCTACAGGCCAACTTCAAGCTCTGTCGCTCGCTCGGCGTGCAGAACGTCGTCGTCGTCCACCGGCTCACCGACCTCGGCGCCTCCGGCGACGCCGGCTCGCGAGAGGCGCGTATCGCTGAGGGGCTGATCGGCGATGCCGACACGAAGGTCATTTATCGCCAGCCGCACGACCAGCAGGAGCTGCTTCGCTCCCGCCTCGGGCTTAGCCGCACCGAGGCGGAGCTGACGACGACGCTGCGCCTCGGCGAGGCGCTGTGGATGGTCGGGCGCCGCTCGTTCCTTGTGCAGCACCGTGTCTCGGAGATCGAGCGCGAGGTCGTCTACACGGACTGGCGCATGGTCGAGCAGGTGGCGGCGTGAGCGGGTCGGAGCGCCAGCTCTACCTTGCGCTCGGCGGCGCCGGCGCGGCCGTGCTGTCTGTGCTCTGGCTGACGGGCGCGCTCGCGGGCCTCCTCTTCGGCGACGGTTGGACGTCGATCGGTTTGAGCGAGGTGGCGATGGCGGGGCTCGACCTCCCCTCCCACCTCGGGAATCCTCGGGCGGCGTGGCCGCGAGAGGCGCGAGCTTCCCTTCCTGGGGCACCGGGCTTCTACGCGAGCGGGGTCCTCGTTGTCGGGCTGGGCTTCGGTGTCGCCCTGGCCGCCCACCGCATCCTTGAGCCGGAATGGCTGCGCGCCATCTGGGCCGATCGGCGACGTGCGCCAAGCGCGCGTTGGGCGGGCCGGCGCGATCTTGCGCCGTTGCGGGTGCCGGCGCCACAACCCGGGCGCTTGACGCTCGGGCGCAGCGGACGGACGCTGCTCGCCGCCGAGGAGCGCCAGTCGGTAATCGCGTTCGCGCCGACCCAGAGCCACAAGACCACCGGGCTGGCGATTCCGGCCTTGCTGGAGTGGCCGGGGCCGGTCCTGGCGACCTCGATCAAGAGCGACCTGCTGATGGATACCGTTGCCTGCCGGCAACGGCTTGGCGAGGTGATGATCTTCGACCCGGCTCTGGTGACCGGCCTAGAGCCCTCGAGAGCGACGCCGTTGTGGGGTGCGGGAACCTGGCGCGGCGCGATGCGGGTCGCGCATTGGCTCGCCGCGGCCGCGCGCACCGGCTCGGGCGGTCTGCAAGACGCTGACTTCTGGTTCACGGCGGCGGAGAAGCTGTTGGCGCCACTGCTGTTCGCGGCGGCGTCGAGCGGGCGCACGATGGAGGCGGTGGTGGCCTGGCTCGACGAAGGGCCCGAGGCCAACGACGCCCAGATCGAGGAACTGCTCAAGGAGGCCAGGGAGCCGGCCGCGCTGCGTGCATGGCAGGCGACGCAGAACCGCGAGGAGCGCCAGCGAAGCTCCGTCTACACGACCGCCGAGATGATTGTCGGGGCATTCGCAGATCCGCGCGTCGCCGAGGAGACGAAGGGCGCTGACTACAGTCCGGCTGCGCTCCTCGACGGTGGCGCCAACACCCTGTACCTATGCGCTCCGTTGCACGAGCAGGAGCGACTGCGAACGGTCTTCTCCATGCTGGTGCAGGAGTTGCTTGCCGTCATTTACGAGACGGTGGCGGCGACGGGAAGACCGCTTGACCCGCCGCTCCTCCTTCTGCTCGACGAGTGCGCGAACATCGCACCGATCCCCAACCTCGCCGAGATCGCCTCGACCGGCGCAGGTCAGGGAGTGCAGCTGCTGAGCATCTTCCAGGACATGGCCCAGGTCAGCACGCGCTACGGGCCGCGGGTGTCGACCATCGTCAACAACCACCGCGCCAAGGTCTTCGGCACCGGGATCTCTGACCCGGACACGCTGTCCTACGTCTCCCGCGTCCTCGGCTCGGGAGAGTTCGAACAGCGCTCGCGCAGCACCGGCGAGAAGGGCCGGCGATCGGAGACCGAGGGCGAGACCTACCGCGACTTGGCCCCCGCCAACCTCGTTCGCGAACGCGATCCCGGCACTGGCCTCCTCCTCTACGGACACCTGCCTCCAGCGAAGATCAAGCTCCGGCCCTGGTACGAGGACGCGGGGCTGCGGAAACTGCGGCACGGGTCAGCCGCAGACGTGGAAGGAGTGGAACGATGAGCCGGACCTCCGAACCGAAGCCGCCTCACGAGGGGGCCGTGCCGCTCAGGGGTCGAGCTCACCAGGAGGACGACGTGAACAGCATGTGGTTATCCCGCGACACGGTACCGCTGTGCCAGGGCCCCGAGCGGGCCGAGTTGGAAGAGCGGGCTGCGCGCCTTGGCCTGATTTTGGGAAGGCGATCTCGCTTGCGTTGATCGGGATCAGCCGCGAGAGAGGAAATGTCGCGATGGTTTGGCAACACGCTTTGGTTCCCTCTAGCGTGCTTTCGCCTCAGCGACTCGCTCAGTGGCTGTACTGGCCGACAAAGCCGAGTAATGGACCAAATGATTGTCTATTGAGCCAAGGATGGCTGAAAGGAACGAATGCTCGGTCCATAAGATGGCTGCCCCGTAACTTCGAACTCAGCCAGGAGATCCTCACCCTGGAGTCCAAATGCGGCAAAGCGGAAAAGACCCGGCGTCTGCTCAGCGGGAACGAGGTAGCGAAGGCAGCCTCGATTTTCCGTGCCAGGCGGAAGTTGCCAGGAGCCCCCCCTCTTGGGGACAAGCCTCCGAGGATTATCGGGGACCCGAAGCCATTTTTCCCCAGTAAATGCCTGCACTCGGAATCCATAGTCGTAGGAAGGGGTAATGAGGGGGACAGTGCCCATGTTGAGGAGCGTGGCCCTAGCAACCTCCCCCGGCACCACGGACGGCGTCTCGATCTTCACGCGCAGGTCGACGCGAGGCTGCATGACACGGGTGTAGAGGCTGTACGCCGCCAGGGTGCGACCCGACCCGCTGCGAGAAAAGCGGATGTCCACGCGGTAATAGGCCGGAGTGGCAGGGACGCGATACAAGAAGTTCGCGGAGGAATCTCCCTCCATCGACTCGAGGTTGCGTCGTTTGACACCGAGGCTCGCAAGTACCTTCCCGCCTGGACTGACTTTGAAATGCTCGCTCTCGACCATCACACCGAGCCTGCGTGACGAGACTGACCTGTTAGTGAGGTTGAAGCCGATTCGCTCGCTCTGGGTCGCCAAGCCAGACCCGACAGCCTCAAGGTGGAGGCGGGCAGGCCCGAATGGCAGCTCTCCCAAGGCTGGGACCTCGCGGATTGGAGCGGACCGCTTGACCCCTGATAGGTAGTCGCGGACGACCGTCGATTTCCCACAGAAGGCGGAGGCAACCGAGGGCACGCTGACTGCCGCAGCGAGTATCCCAACCAGTGCCCCCAACACCACGGCGGTTCTCTTCCTTGATCGCATGCCGTTCATTTCCCTCCCCTGACCATTCACGCCCATGTCACGACTGCGCATTGGTGATCGTCACCAAGTGTAGCGGCGCAAGATCGGGATCGCCAAAGACCGTTCCGCCGGGTTCGCCCCCGGGCGGAGCCTTGAGCAGGGTGAAGCAGGTGCGAGCGGCCAATTTGAGCCGTTCAATTTCTTCCGCCACTTCTTCAGCTTCTTCTTCGGGGGTTACTTCAAGTTCTTCTTTGGCATTGAATTCTTTTAGTTCCTGTTCGAATTCAGCTTTCCAGCCTGGTTCGGTGGGGTCCTGTTCCCCGGTGACGGCGATCCCGACAGCTACACCGGTTCCCTCTACCCACACAGGGCTACCGCTGTCGCCATTCATGATGGGCGCTTTGAAGCACATTTCTCGCGTGCTCGTTTCTCCTTCTTCTTCGACTTCGGCGCCGCTGATTACCGGCCCACACCGCTTTTCCTCGCTCGTGCGACCCGAAAAGCAGAGGCTCGATCCGAGCGTGGGCGACCAGACAGAGGTGACCTTGATGCCTGGCAGGTGCTCGTCCTGGTTGATCCATCGCGGAGTCTGCACTCCGTTATCCATTCGGATTGCGGCGGCGTCGGTGTCAATGCCCGGGCCTTGTGCTTCGTTGAATCCCCAGCGACGGACTTCGCCGAAACGCTTTTGGGTGGCCCCTTTATCTTTGCTGTCTCTGCGGTAGATGATGGGGTTTTCGAGTCCTGCGCAATGGGCAGCGGTGAGGGTGAACATGCGCAGCACGTACTCGCCCGTGGTCGGTTTTTTCGCTCGCTCAAAAGCGCCGAAAGCCGACGTGCAGGGGCCGTAGAAGAGTTCTTTTTCGCTGGGTTCTTCTTTCGGATAGGTCATCATGATCTCGTCACCGGCTCGAACGTGTCCGACAATTCGCTGTCGGGAATCCTTGCGCTCGCGACCCGTGAGGTTGCGATGGACAGTGATTGGTGCCTGGGCTCCGAAGCTTCCCTGGAGGAGACTCTGTGCCTGTGAGACATTCGCGGCTCCGACTTGAACCGTGTTTGAAGGGACGTCAACGCTGATGGTTTTGATGAGGTCCGCCGGATAGCCACCGGCGGCCGTGGTTACCTGCGACTCCAATGCCAGCAGCGCGTCTAGCGTGTTTTTCGGTGCCGGGCTCATAGGCACGATTCGATCCGCTCCGGCGATGAGACCAGCGGACTGCTCGAGGGCCGAGAAGGTTGCGCCCCCTCCGGCTCCGGTGAACCCCGCGACGATCTTGCCGCCGGCTTCTTCATCGAGATAGAACCCGGCGAAGGTCGAGGAGGCATTGGCGGCGACCCACGAGGGGATTACCTCCGATGCCTGCTCCGAATACTGGAGTCGCCATTCGAGCTCCGCGACGTCAACGGGCCGCAGCGGCACGCCCCATCGTTCCTGCGATGCGCGGGCGACAGCTCCGTCCGGCGTATGCGGATTGTGCCAAGCCCCGATGGAGTTGTAGATGCGATCGTTCAGCTCCGACTCGTCCTGGACGGGATCGAGGTCGACGTCGAGGCCGCGTCGTTCGCGGAACTCGAGGATTTCCGCATATTTGGGCGGCACGACGGCACCGGGCGGAGGCGGCGGCGTGTAGGGGATGTTGACCCAGAAGCGCAAGGTTTCAGTGTGCCCAATCCGATCCGTGACAATGACTTCCAGGGTCAAGATCCCGGGCGGTAGGTCGGCCGTGTTGGTAACCCACTCGTTCGTCACGACTTTGCACTCGATCCCTGGCACTTCGAGGTTCTGCTCGCAGGTCTTCTCGTCAACCAGCAGATCCCCGTTCGCGATGAACTGGATCTCCGCGATTCCCTGCGAGGAGCGCGTTTCGACGGCGAGGTTGTGGTCGCCTATCGAGATCGGGGCTTCCGTTTCCTTGAAGGCGAAGAGAGTGCCCTCGGCGTCAACGAGATGGGGAGTGGTCGTGACGTCCCACCAGCGGAAGATGCCACCCGCATCGTCGTCTATGTCCCAGCCCCCCAGCTCATAGGTCATGACCTCCGCGTCGGGAGGCACCACGACCGTCCGCCGCGGTTCGTCGGAGTATTCGAAGCCGGTCGTTTTCGCCGGGTCGGAGCCCGCCGGATCGACGGTCACCGATTTGACCCGCTTGTCGGCGAAGTAGGCGACCGTGCCAACGGTGCCGTTGGGCAGCGTCACTTTCGTCAGCTGCCCGTTGCCGTCGTACTGGTATTTGGTTTCGCCTTCGGGCCCGTCGTAGGCAACGAGGTCGTCGCCGGAGTGGTCGTAGCTGTGTTCGCCGGCCTCCTCGCCCTCGACGCTCGTGACCAGGCCGCCCGGCGTCTCGATCTCGACGGCCGGGTCGTCTTCGACCGGTTCGGGTTCTGCGGGCGGTTCGTAGTCGGGCATCTCCCAGCGCTGGAGGCGGTCGTTGCTCGAGTCGGTGAAGTAGATGTTGCCGGAGGTGTCGGTGACGATCCCCATCGGGTTCGCCAGCTCCATCTGCCCGGTCCCCGAGCCTTCGGTGCCGAACTGCGAGAGGTAGTTGCCGCCCTGGTCGAACTGCTCGATCCGCTCGTTTTTCTCATCCGAGACCCAGACGTAGCCGCCGGAGTCGACGTCGAGGGCGACGGGGCTACGGAACTGGCCGCCGCCGTAGCCTTCGATCCCGAACTGGCGGATGTAGGAACCTTCTTCGTTGAAGACGACAACGCGGTCGTTGTCCCAATCGGCGACCAGCACGCCACCGCCCGGGCCCACGTCGATTCCCATCGGTTCGTCCAGCTGGCCCTGTTTCCAACCGGCCGAGCCAACCGCTTTCAGGAAGGTGCCGGAGGAGTTGAACTTCTGGATCCGGTTGTTGAGGGTGTCGGCGACCCAGATGTTGCCGGCGGCGCCGATCGCGATCCCTTCGGGGCGTTTGAACTGGCCGTTGCCGGTCCCGTTCGTGCCGAACTTGCTCTGGTAGGTACCGCTCGAGCTGAATTTCTGGATGCGGTCGTTGTCGGTGTCGACCACGTAGATGTTGCCCGCAGCGTCCACCTCGAGATCGACCGGCCGTTTGAACTGGCCGTTGGCGGTCCCGTTGCTGCCGAATTTGCCGAGGTAGCTGCCGTCGGCTTTCAGATGCACGATCCGGTGGTTCTGGGAGTCGGCAACCCAGATCGTCCCGTCGGGCGCCAGGTCGAGGCCCCCCGGGTGGTTGAACTGGCCGTTGCCGGTGCCGTAGGAGCCGAAGGTGGCGGCGTAGGTCGGTGGCGGCAGTTCTTCGCCGCCGAGCCGCCAGCGCTGCACCCGGTCATTGCCGGAGTCGGTGAAGAAGATGTTACCGACGTTGTCGGTGACGATCCCCATCGGGTTCGCTAGTTCCATCTCGCCGTCTCCGGTGCCTTCTTCGCCGAACTGCATGATGTAGTTGCCGTCCTGGTCGAACTGCTCGATCCGCTCGTTTTTCTCATCGGATACCCAGACCAGGCCGGCGGCGTCGACCTCGATCGCGACCGGGCCGCGGAGCTCGCCGTCGCCTTCGCCCTCGATCCCGAACTGCCGCACGAAGGCGCCTTCCTCGCTGAAGACGACGACGCGGTTGTTGTCCCAGTCGGCGACGAAGACGTTGCCCGAGGGCCCGACGTCGATCCCCATCGGTTCGTACAGCTGACCTTCGCCCGAGCCCGCCGAGCCGATCGCTTTTTTGAACTGGCCGGCCCAGTTGAACTTCTGGACGCGGTTGTTGCCGGCGTCGGCGACCCAGATGTTGCCTTTGCCGTCGACCGCGACCCCTTCGGGGCGTTTGAACTGGCCGTTGTTCGAGCCGAAGGTGCCGAACTTGCCGAAGTAGGCCCCGGCGGGCGTGAAGACCTGGATGCGGTCGTTGTTGGCGTCGGCCACGACAATGTAGCCGGTGGCGTCGTCGACGTGGATGTCCACCGGCTTGTCGAACTGGCCGTTGCCTTCGCCGTAGCTGCCGACTTTGCCCAGGTAATCGCCGTCGGCCTCGAAGTGCAGGATGCGGTCATTCACCGAGTCGGCGACCCAAAGCGTGCCGTCCGGCGCCATGTCGAGGCCGCCGGGCGTGTCGAACTGGCCGTTGCCGGTCCCGAGTGAGCCGAAGCTCATCGAGTAGGAGGGCGTGAAGTCCCCTTCCTCAGCGTCGACTTCATCGGGCAGCAACGTGCTGCTGGCCGGGTCGTCGACGGCGATTTCCTCCAGCTCGCCGCTGTCATATGAGTAGTCGATCGAGGCGTAGGTGCCGACCTCGACTTCCTCGAGGCGCCCGCTTTCGTTGAAGACTTCGGACGCAGCAGCCGCGTCGGCTTCGTCCTGGATCACGTAGGCGCCCGTCGCCTTGCTCACCGCGGACTGGAGCTTTGCGTTGAATTTGGTCGTGCCATTGGTCGTCGGCAGCGCCACCTTGCGCACGAGCTCCCCGGTCGCGCTTCGCACGACGGCTTCGGAGGGAGGGCCTTCGGCCGGAACGGGGTCGATTTGCGGCGTCTGGGCGAGGGTCCAGCCGTCGCCCCATTCGGTGTCTTCGTTCGCTGGCAGCTGCGAGTTGTAGAAACGTTCGACTTCTAGGTCAGCGGCCGTGCCCTCGACGTCGACGTCAAGCTGGTGGTAGACGAGGTTGCCGTTCAGCAGGTTGACCGCGAGTTCCGGCCCCTGGCTGACCGTTTCGCCTGAGTGGTCTTTGCCGTCCGGCAGCGGGAAGCGCCGCAGGAGTTCGTCGTCGGAAATCCCGGTCGCCGGGACATATTCGAACTCGATTTCGCGCGTTTCTTTCTGGCTGAGCTGATCGAAGGCCACCACTTTCAGCGTGTGTTTGCCGCTCGCGAGATCGTCAACGAGGTCGAGTTCGAAGGTCTTGGTCATTTCGCAGCTGGTCGCCGGGCATTCCTGCGGGCTCCAGGAGACCGACTGCTCCTGCCCGTCAAGCCAGATCTCGATGTCTTTGACCCCTGAGCGCTTCGCGAGGTTGTTGGTCGTGCTTCCGTCTTTCGCGGTGACCGAAAGGGCGTAGACGGGCAGACTCAGTTCGTCCCATTTGTTCGGGTCTTTTTCTTCCTCTTCTTTGGGGCTGCCGGCGATGAAATCCTCGTCGGTGGCGATCGCGAGCTGGCCGTTGAGGTCGATCGTCGGCGGAGTGCGGTCGACTTTCAGTTGCCAGGCCTGCGTGTTTGATTTTTCGCCGGTCGGGTCACTTGCCGTCAGCGAGACGTTGCTGATTCCCTGGCTGAATGCCGTCACCGAGGTATTGAAGTTGGCCGTGGTGTTGGCGGGGCAGGGACTGACCTTGGTGCCCGGACACTGGTTCTGTTCGGGCGTGTAAGAAAAGGTCAGAGCGCCTTCGGGGAAGACGTGGAAGTTCTGCACACCGAGGCCGGGGTCGGAGGCGGAAGCGCTCACGGAGACGGTCTGGCCGGCTTTCAGCCAGCCGGAGGGGACACCCGTCGGCGCGTTCAGCGTCGGTTTCTCGGGGTCGTCGAGGCGGATCGCGACATCGCCGACCATGATGCTGCGCCAGCATGGAACCTGGCCGCCAGAGCCGGTGTTGAGGCCGAAGCCGACGCCCTTTGCCTGCGAGTACATCGTGGCGTGGCCGTACCACTGAGCACGGTCTTTCTCCCACCACGGCCATTCGGCAGCGTTGTTGAACATGCCGTTGTAGTCGTAGGGCCGCGGGTAGGTGCTCTGGCTGCAGCCGTGGTTGTTGCGCCAGAACGGATTGAGGACGGCGCTCGTCTCGGGGTAGATCGATGGGATGAAGGTCGTTGCGCCCGGGACCCAGTATTTCCACTCCCCGTAGAGGTTGGCCGGGAGGTTGCCGTTTACGCTGCTGACGAAGAGGCCGCGCCCCGACGGGGAGCAGAGGGCCGCCGTGAGGCAGTTAGTCCCGCCGAGAATCCATTTCATCGTCGGATCGTTCGTCTCGTACTGCCAGACGTTGAGCGCAGCGAGATTGGCGCCCCAGTACCAGCTACCTCCGTTTTCGTGGATCGCCGGGTCAACGAGGATCGGGTAGGCGAAGTCCCGGTCGCGATGAGGGACTTGTAGGACGAGTGCGTGGCCCTCGACCTGAAGATCGACCGGAACCGACGTCCCCTGCGCGTCGACCGCGACGGGAGGCGAGACGTCTGCAATGACCTCGCCGTCGATGCTGATCCTGGCCCCGCCCGCGCCGTTGAGGGTCAGCTCGGCACCGGGCTCAAGGCCCAGATCGAAGCGAAGCGTCTCTGGGCTCGCTGGCGAGCGCAGCTGGTCAAAGATCTCGACTCCGTCGCCGATCGGCGCGACCAGCATGTCGGTATCGGGAAGGACGTCGCTGTACTGGACAGCTTTGTCGCCGACCTGTTGAGCCGTAGCCGCACCGGCCGTCGACACGGCGATCTCGAGAGCGCCGTCACCAAGGATGATCGCCTCGTCGGCCTCGTGGGGGATCTCGACGTCCGAAAGCGCATTTTCGGTCTCGAAACCCGAGCCGGTCGCAACCAGGCTGAGGTCGACCTTTTTCAGTTGACCGGTGTCCGTCTCCGTGCGGACGGGCATACCAGCTTCGAGGAGTGACCCTTCCCCTTCGTCGCTGATCGTCGCCGCAGTTTCACCAGCGGGAAGGACGAGTTTGACGTCACTGAGGTAGCGGGCGGGGTCCGAATTAAGGATCGCCAACTCCTCTGGGAAGGTTGCTTGAAGAAGCTCGGCAGCCGCCTCTCCGGTGTGATCGGCGAATGCGGTCCGCGAAGCCAAGCGCTCCGCCGTGGCCTCGGGACCTCCTAGCCACGCCATTCTGGTCGCTTCCCTTTCCTGCTGGACCGCGATGGCCTCGCTGGCCCCGCCAGCACCAAGGGAGAGGGGTTCCGGCATTGATTCCGGATGAGATTCGGCGGCTACCACTGGCACGGCCGCGAGGAATAAGAAGACGACGGCAAAAAGTGGAAGGTGGAGCTTGGACCTCTTCGACACGATTGGCGACCGCGACGGCGATCCTTGCTTCTTCGACACCCACATTGATTGGCGCACGCTCCACTTCCTCCCTGCTTCTGGTTTCGTTTGCCCCGCTGGGATCATTAACACGCACTGTCACTTCCGAAGTACCAAGTTTTTGAACAACCCCCCTGCAACAAGTGGTGGTGCGAGCCAATACACAGCAGTTCGTTATTGGACGTTCATCACGAACAGCCAGCAAACAGGGCCTAATGGAGCGGGGCTAACCTCTGCCGATGCAGCACTTCAAACTTGCGGCGCCTAAGACGTGAATTTCGCCGATATTGAGCCGTGTTTCAACGGTCCTGCCTCAAGTGCAACTGCTGAAACTCCTCGGTGACAGGATCGAAGCTCGTTTGTCAGCTGACCTTTCGGAGGACGAGCGGATCCGCCGAGGTCAGGAGCTAGTAGAGGCTGATCCGGAACTCGCCGCCGCCGTAACGGAGCTCGAAGAGTTGGCGGAAAAACGCGCCGGGCCAGCGCTATGGCAGCGTCAACCTGGGCGGTCAAACGATGGTTGCTTAGAGCCAGGCGCCTGAACCCTCCCCAGACTCGGGATTACGCCTGCATGTCTAGCAATTCGTTTGCCTGGATAGCGGCAAGAGTCGGTTCGACCACCTCGCCGTTTAGGCGGAGGAGCCCGTCTCTGCGCAAGTCGGTGATCGCCTGTTCCCACGGTTCAGAGCCCTGGTCCCCAAGGCGTTGGGTCGCCTGAGTCCGGACCAGTTCTTCTACGGTCAGCGTCACCGGGAACTGTTCCAAGACCTCTAAGAGGATTCCCTGCTGGCGCCGGCGATCTTCTTCTCCCGGCAGACGTTGCTCGTCCTCGCTCATTGGGGCAGGGGGTCGGGGTGCCATGTGCGCCCGGGGGTGACTTTCCCGCCTTCAATCGTCAGAAGGTGTTCCCCCACAAGGTCGCGAACCGCCAGCTCCACCGCGGCGCTTTCGGGTCCAGGCGAAAAGATGAGGGCGAGGCCGAAGATCGTCTCGTCGTGATGCCCCTCACCGACGACGTAGGCGAGAACGGCAGAGTGAATGCGTACTTCGTCAAAGGACGGACAGGCGAGTTCACCAGGTACCGGGGGCCGGGTGGATTCCTCGAGTCGGCGGCGCAGCACGGCGTCGACCGCCCCTACCGACCTTCGTCTTGACGCTCGTCTGCCTCTAGAACCGAGCGCACCCAGTGATCATCTTCTACCGTCGAGGCATAGAAGTGCTCCATCGAGCCCCGTACCGGCACGGCGTCCGTAAGGGCAAGAGCGTGAGCATCCCTAAGAACCCTGACGTGGTAGCTGATGTTCGACAGGGGATAGTTGAGCGGGAGCGACAGCTCACGCGGGCTTAGAGCCTGTCCAGCCTTGTGGAGCTCTCGAAGGATCTGACGGCGCAGCGGATGCACCAACGTCCTCAACAGGTGGTCCCGCGCGGGAACGATCTGGGGACGGGATTCGATGTGACGCCGTGGCCGGGTTCGGGCACCGGCCATCACCGCAGCCGCCCCAGGTCGGCGCAGAACAACCGAACGGGACGCCGCGAGAGAGATCCCAAACGGCGCCCCGCCCGATTTGATCCCGCCGAGTGCCAGACGGGCAGGGTAGGCACTTCATGCGTGGGTGGCGGGAAGATCAACCTTAGATCGCCGCCCCAGCTGCACCCGGAGGGGGCTCGAACATGGCTATCGCGAGTTCGACCGGGACTACGGGAGTGTCGGTAGCGATGTTCAGCTGGCGCGAAAGCTCGTGAAGAACGCGGAGGTTGGCGACGGTCAGCCGAAGCGCTTCATTGGCGCTGAGACGATGTGGTGCAGTCAGCGTCAGGGTCTCAATCGCGAACGTTGAGACCATGCTGTCCTCGGCCGCACCGGTCTCCAGTGCAGAAATGGCACGACATGCAAACCGTCGCATGGCCTTCTCGCTGACGGGCTCGCCGTCGGGCTCAAGCCGTCCAGCGGGGAGCAATGCGCCAGCCTTCGCCGTATAGAAGCTGGTGTCACGTCCGTTGCGCTTTCGCGTCGTCGCAAGTTCAACACACTCGCACTCAATAAGGATCTGAAGATGATAATTGACGAGACTCTGAGACAGGCGCAACTCGCGTGCGAGTTCTGGCGCACTACTCAGGCGGTGGTCGAGGATCTGCAGAATCCTTATCCGGGTCTCGTCCGCGAGCGCCTTCAATCGCTTCGGGTCGAGCGGCGGCAGTCCTTCGGGCATCATGCGCCTCTCAATCGCCTGATTGATAGCAACTGGGGGTCCATCACTTCAGCGTTTTCCCAAAACTACTTTGATGTAGGGCGGGTGCGGAGCTCGCGCAAGAAGGCCAAACACATTCTTGTTCAACGAGCCCTGGTAGCGGCAGGACTTAGACCCCCTGTGCGGCAAGACCGAGGCGATGGGAGCTAGTGACATGCGCTTTGTGGGCGCGTCACTCGGTCGCCGCCGAATGTCATGCGCTTGCTGGCGCTGGACATCGCGGGGGTCAGCCTCTGGAGTCTCTTTGCCTTTTTGTTCCACACTCGCCCTTCGACCGTCACTACTTGGAGTGAGTGGATCGCTAGGGATCCCCTGACAGGACGAGTTTTAGTTAGGAAAGACAGTCTTTCAAACCCACTTAGCGAAATGGGAAACGCGGCGATTCGAATACCGCTAGATACACAGTGGTTATGACTGGTGACTCCCCCGACCTTTGCATTCGCCTCTTTGCGTCGTCTTGCTCGCGCAACAGCCAATGGAAGAGTCCGTCTACGGCTGCAATGACTTTTTGCCATCCCTCCTCGTCAAGAACGAGGGGCGTCCAGGTATGGTGCCGCTCCGGGCGAGCATCGAAGGTCCCTGCATCAAACGCTTCTCGGACCTGCTCGGCTAACTGTTCGAAGATTCGCCAGCTTGAAGATTCCCTCATAGCGGTTGGCGCCTTAGACCAATTGCAGCTGTCGAAGATTGCGGGCTGTCGAGCGAAGAAGTAGGTCTCGGTTGACCCCCTGCGCTTCCCGCCGGAAAGTTCCTCTCCCCGCCCTAGCCAACCCCAGTCCTCCAGCATTTTGAAGTTGCGATAGACAGTCGACTTCGAGCCGCCAAATCTGTCGTGAAAACCGGTGGGGCTCATAGGACGCAGATTCAGCTGGGTCATGATCTTGAGGTTCATCGGATCGGCGAACACCTTGGCAAGCTTCATGAGGTCCGAGGGAGAAGCGGCATATCTCCGTGAATCAGGCTGGGGCAGGTCCATCAACCCTGCCTCGTTGCGCTCGAAACGTGGAGATTCGAACGCTGCGAGTCCGACCGTCGCCAGCATTGGTTCCCTTGCGGATCGAGCCAAGCGAAGCTTGGCATCGTCCTGCTCTTCGAATAGGGATTCGAAGAATCCATCAAGGGCAGCCACCACCCGCCTCCAACCTTCCTCGTCAAGAACTAGCGGAGTCCAGGTGAAGTGTCGATCGAGCCGCGCGTCGAAAGTCCCTGCTTCTAATGCCTCGTTCACGCGCTCAGCGAACTGCTCGAAGATCCGCCAGCTGAACTCGCTCTGAATTGGACGCGGGAGTTCTTCCCAGGTCGCCGTATCGAAGACGGCGAGTTCAGGTGCCCTGTAAAAATGCTCAAGGCCCCCTCGACCGCTACCTCTTGCCTTCCTAACTAGCCGGAGCCAGCCGAACTCAGCTAGCCGTTTGAAGTGTCGATTCACTCTGGTGGGGGAGCCTCCGCCGAAGGCCTCATAGAACTGGGTTGGGCTCATTTCCCGCATGAACAGCTCGGTAACGATCTTCAGCCGAACTGGATCCGCGAACACGACTGCGAGCCGAGTCAGAAACGACTCGGTAGAGCCTCGGACCCGCAGTCTGCTCGCTACCACGCCATGGCCTCCTAATAGTCGTTAATTACTGAGCGCAGAAGACCTAAGTAGTTATCAGACAATGCAGCTTGCCGCGGCTTCTGAGGGAAGCCCCTGTTTATTTTGGTTCGTCTAAGCGATCTGAAAGGGGGTGAAGCATGAAGATCAAGGAGACGCAGCAGACTGCACCGGTCCTTTCGATTTCGAAGTCCGGCTAGGAAAAAGTTCGGTGCCGCCCCACCTGGATTGGTCCCGGGGCGGCACCGGTTCATATCGGGGACCGTTTCTCAGACACGAAATAAAAAGGGAAACTAGAAGGCAACTCTCGGCTAGTCCGTCTCAGCATGGCTGCGCGGCCACCCACCCGCGCCTAGCGAGCGATCCGTAGGGATCGCTCGGCGCTTCGAGCCCGTTGCTTGCCGAGCTGCTTCTGTACACGGGCGAGTCGCCGCTGTGCCTCGCGACGGTCTCGACGCTGCGCCGCGTCCCGGGGCTTGCCTCCGAGCGGGTCTTTTCCAGCTGAGGTGATGCCGTAGCGCAGGCGGTAGCCATAGATGGCATCGACGCCGTTGTTCCAGGAGGAGCTATCCAGGGCGTCCTTCGGACGATCGCCAAGGGCGCTCTTGATCAGCTTGCTTGGATGCGCGCGCTCAGCTGCAACGGCGCGGCGGCAAAGGACGGTCATGCGATCCTCAATCAGCGCTAGCTCTGCGCGCTCGGTGCCGGAGAGAGCGGGTTGCCTCGGCGCGGTGGCCACCACCTCAACCGTGAGGGGGTCGCGATCGCCTTCGAGCCGGCGAAGCTGTGCTGCGCCGATGTCGGCGCGTGGGCCGTCCGTCTCGAAGAGCCGAGCCTTCGCGGCTTCGATGCGGCGCTCCAGGTCGGCGAGGCGCTGTTCGGCCGGGGTGCGCTCGGAGGATGCCGCCTGGCGGCGTTCAAGCTCTGCCCGCCGCCGCGCCAGGTCGAGTGGTCCCATCGCCTCGACCCGCTTGCGGGGTCCAACCTCGACCGCGGCGTACTCATTGGCGGCTCGCTCGGCGCCGAAGCGAAGGTCGTCGGCGGCGTCCACGACCTCCCGCGTTCCCGGCCCGAAGTCCTCGTCGGTCAGCTCCGAGGCGGCGACGCCGTAGGCGGTCGTCGGACCCGAGGAGCGGGAGATCGCGACGAGGAAGTCCTCGCGGCTGATGCCGGAGTCGAGCAGGGCGAATGCGGAGTCGAAGGTCTTTGACTCGGTGCGGTAGGTGGTGAGGGCGTAGCCGTGCTGGATCGCCGGCTCGCGGGAGGGCGTGACTTTCTTCAGGTAGCGACGGTCGAGGCGAACGCCCTCACCCGGGACGCCGAGCCGCTGGAGGTAGAGATGGTGCTTGGCCTCATCGACGCCGACGACCTCCCAGCGCTCGCGATTGGAGACCTGGGGCGTGTTGATCCTCGTCACGACGCGGTCGCCGACCGCGAAGTGCTGGCCGCCGACGGTGAGCGACTGAGCCCCCACCATGCCCTCGGCGAGCAGGAGTTCGCGGGCCCGCTGGTTCAGGTCGGCGACGTCGCGGGTGCGGCGGGCGATCATCACCGCGTCCTCGCCGGCGGCGAAGCGCTTGTGCCAGTCGAGCACCTGGGCGTCGAGCGCCTCGGGCAGGGTGTCGGCGATCACCAGGCGGTCCTCGGCGCGGAGGACGTCGAGCGCGTCCGAGCCTCGGCCAGCGTGGGCGAGTTCGACGATTTCGCGGTCTACCGGGTCGCGCTGGCGGCGGATCTCCCTCAGCACGATCGGCTCGATCTCGTTGGTCAGGTTGCCGTAGAGGCCGCCGGGGCCGACGGCGCCGATCTGGCGCGGGTCGCCGATCGGCACGAGCTTGCCGTCGCAAGCCTCGGCCAGCTGGGCCAGCGCCGCCATCTGGGGGGTCGGGGTGGTCGAGGACTCATCGAGGAAGATCACCGTCCCGGGCGGAAGCGGCGCGATTCCCCGCTCCGCAAGCTCCCCGGTGCGGATCAGGAAGTCGGTAACCGAGGTCGAGGGGATGCCGTTCTCCTTGAGCTCGCCCGAGGCGCTGCGGGCGGTGGCGACTCCGATGCCTCGAATCCCGGCCGCGGCCCATACCTCCTTTGCGGCGACGAGCGCGGTGGTCTTGCCGGCTCCCGGCAGGGCCGCGACCGCGATGATCCGCTCCCCTCCCATCGTCAGGCGAGTCACCATCTCGACCTGCTCGGCGCTGAGGTAGCGGTGGCGATCGAGGACGGCGGCGAGCGTGGCGCGCTCGACCACGGCGGCGCCGGCACCCTCCCCCTTTCGCGCCGTCGCCATGACGGACTGCTCCATCTGCCAGAGACGCGGAGTCGTGTAGTAGGTCGCCTCGAGGGGGCCAGCGCCCTTGTGAATCTGGATCAGCTGCGGACCGTCGAGCAGAGACTCGACTGCCGCCTCCAGGGCGGAGGCGTCGGTGCCTTCTGGAAGCTGGTTCGCCACCGCGCACAAGAGGTCGCGGCGGTCGAAGTGAGAGTGATGGTCCTCCAGGTTGGTCAAAGCGCGCTCCAGCTGCTCGGCGCCGATCGGACGAGGCTCGCGGCGCCGACCGCGGGCCAGCATCCGGTCCACCGACGTCTCGGTGAGGTCGAACTCGGCGGCGCGCGAGATCCACTCCTGGCGCTGGGTGTCGGGGTTGACCCCGTAGTCCTTCCCGTCGCGGGTCCGGTAGGCGGCGACCACGGCCGCCGCCGGGGAGGTATCGCCCCGCGCGGCCATTGCCTCGACGATCTCCGCCCGCCGCTGGGAGAAGTGATCGATCACCGGCCGCTCGATGCCGGCGAGGTCGGCGTAGCCGTTGAAGACCGGCTGCCATTCGGTCCCGAGCGCGCGGGTGACGTGGGCCCGAAGCGCCGCCTGGTAGACGTGGCCCGCGGCCTTCGCCTCGCGCAGCAGCGGCGACTGGCGGCGAGGGTTGGCGAGGCTGAGCCAACGCCCGTCGGAGGCGGCGCGGGTCATGTTGGCGGTGACGAGATGCGTGTGCAGGGCGGGGTCGCCGGCGCGCGAAGAGCGGTGGCGGAAGCTCATCGAGATGAAGCCGGCGCCGGGCTCGATCTCCACGCCGCCCCTGCCGCGCTGGACGAAGCAGGCCGTCCGTTCGAGGTAGCCGACCGCCTCGGCAACAGCCTGGTCGTGGGCCCGCAGGATCGCCGCGCGGACCTCGGGCGAGCCGACCGCGTAGAGCAGCGAGATCGACTTCGGGGCGGCGAAACGGATGTCGTAACCGAGGATCGGGTCGAGGCGGCGCTCGCGCCCGTCGGCGTCCACGAACTTGCGGGGCTCGGGTCGGGAGACGAGCACGTCGCCGCTGACCGGGTGCTTGCCGGCGAGCACGGCGGCATAGGCATCGCGGTCGACTTCGCCCTCGAGACCGAGCTCCGCCGCCAGATCTCCCATCCACTCGCCGGGTGCCTCTCCCGGCTTCGTGTAGTAGTCCTCGCCGCCTTCGGCAACAGCGTTGATCCAGTAGTTGACGTTGGCGCGGCCGATCTTCGTCACTCCCACCACGCCCTTGCTGTCCATCGCGCGGCCCTCGTGCATCGGGGAGAACCGGAGGGTCGCTCCTATATTAAGAACACCTCTGAGAATCAGCGGTGCTTCAGGAATCTCTCAATCAGGATAAAGAGAAGAAACTGCACCGCCGATAGGTCTACCCGTGGCCAGAGGAAGCCCCAGCGAGATGTGCGGCTAGATTTTGGAAATGACTCAAGGGTGCGCGATATGCGGCGCCGACAGCGCAGCCACCTGCCCGGCCTGCGATGCCCGGGTTTGCAACCGCCACATGGTCATAGAAGTGAGGGAGGTTCCGCCTCTTTCCATTGACAATCTGCATCGCCCTCCCCCCGGCAAGCACCTTCTGGAACTCAAGCATCCAGCAGGAGAGTCGTTCGCGACCCTAGACACCGACTTCGCGAGTGCGTTCCTAGGAGGTGGGAGTCGTTGCCTCATATGCCGCGACAACGACGGCAAGGCCGTCGTGAAAGCGGTCGCGCAAGCCGCTGCGGAGGCTGACCGTCGGCGACCTCAAGAACAAGCTGAACTCAACTCCGCCGTAGAGCCTGCAGACATAGCACGTCGCATCCTCGATGGCGACGCGCGCATCCCGATAGCCGTCTATCAAGGCGCATGGGTCAAGCTAGTCGCTACCGGCGAACTTGTCCCTTCTACGGAGCTTGTCGTCATGGGCGAGCCCTCGCGATTCTTCGGTAGAACTCCGCGTGAGACCGGCCGTCGCCCTGCTTGGAAAGTGCCGGAGGACTATTGCTGGCTCGACGAAGCGGGGGCCTGCTGGGGTAGGACCGTAGCGACCACCAACGTCTACGCAGTCAAGCCCGGATGCACCGTGTACAAGGCGCGCATGTCGCCCGTGTACTACGAGACGCGCCGATCTGAGGTCAACGTCGAGGGAGTAAGGCAGATAATCGACGTCGGCCAGCTGCAGCCCAGGGGGGTCGCCGGGATCAAGGGCATCGTTTCGGCGTCCAGGCTTGGGCAACGCAGCTAGAGGAGCGGTTCGGCGCTGCTGCTCGAGCGCTAGGAGATCCCCGCTTCCGCCGCCGGGGCGGGAGGCGCCAGCAGCGCGCTCCATACGAACCGCACCAGGTGCCGTTTTAGGTCACGCCGTCGGTCCTCGAAGCACGGCGGGCGACAGAACCCCTCTCGGTCAGCTTCCAAAGGCGACGAGATAATACGGAGTCAGCCCGCCGCGCCGAGGACGCTAGGCCGGGAGTTGGACGTCAACGCCGCGGCTTCGTGGAGGCATGGAACCACCCGGTTCGTAATGTGTCAGGGGTCGGGGCTGGTGCCTGGCTAGGGGTTCACGGACTGCTACTTCGGCCTGCGCTCTGGGTCCTGCGCCTGGAGCTACGGGTCTAGGACTTCTGAGGTGCTCGGGCTCGTACTGCTCTGAGGTCCTGGTGGCTGTTCTGGATCAGAACTGGGTCTTTGTGTGCTGGGCGGCTGCTTCGACGGCGATGCCGGGAGGCCGGCGCGCCCGAGCGAAGCGAGGGAGAGGGAGCGCAGCGACCGGCGCGCGAGGCCGACCCGGCGAGCCTGTCGCCGACGCCCCTCGGGTGGAGCAAAAAAAGGGGAGCGGCCTGTCCGGCCGCTCCCCGTCTCGGGTCGTGCTCTGCCTCAGCAGGCGACGCGCTGGCGCGCCAACTCCTCCACGGCCCAGAGCGAAGCGCCCGCGAGAACGTCGCCGTGGCAGCAGGCCGGAGCGCACCAGCAACCCAACGTCCTGCCGGCGAGGGACGCGATCCTTTCGAGCGACAGCTCGCCGCTCCTGATGCGTTCCCAGAGATCGGTGCGGTACCGCGCTACGGCTTCCTCGGCCGTCTCGACGTAGACGACGTTTTCAAAGCTGCTCTTGCGGTGGGAGTAAATGTTGCCCCACACGCTGCGCTCGTCGGTGTTGGGGTCTTTCCCGCGGCCGACGTAGATCTCATACGGCGACTTCATGCAATGGACGACCAGGCCCCGGAGGAACCGCTCCGGCTCGGCAGAGCTCCGAGGAACGGGACGCCCGTCGGGCCCGAGCACCTGGACGTCGATCGCCTCGAGCGACGTCTCGCGCCACCGCTTCGCCACCTTGCCCTTCGTGCGACGGTCCCGCTGGCGCTGCAGGCCGGTGACCTGGACCAGCTCGCCGACCCGCAGGCCCCCGCACTCGAGAGCCAGTCGCCTCTGACTTTCGGCGGGGCCGCCGAAGATGTAGACCGGCATCAGGACAGGATTTCGCGACGGTCCCTCCTCCGTGGTGACGTTGAACCGGCAGATCGGGAAGCCGGCTCCGGTCCTTGCCAACTGCGGCTTGTTGCTCACCTTCGCGACCGCCTTCGATTCGATCCTCGTCTGCGTCTCATTCATGGCACCGCTCCTTTCGCTCGCCCGTGATTGGCCACGGCTGACTTGCGCCATCAACCGCCCCCGGTAAGGCGGTTCGCGCACCGAGCGAAGCGAGGGGAAGGGAGCGAAGCGACCTTGCGCGGTTCGCCGTCCGGGGTAAAATTGGTCAGCAAGCAAGCCCCCCCCCTCTCTCTGCCCCTCCGTTTCTCGAAGGACCTGCGGCGCGCCGAGGATGGCGCGCGAGGGAGGTTCCCTTAGGCGGGCATGAAGACGTGGCCCTCGGCGAACCAAGTGCCCTCGCAGTCGAGCGTGTTCTCGAAAGCGCCGTAGTCGATGTACGGAGCGAGGGCGTCGGGCACCTCGAAGAGTTCGTGGAACCGATCTTCGGCGTAGTCCTTCAGGGACTCGAAGCCGGCGCCGACGTAAGCGGATTCAAAGCGCTCGACGAAGTCGTCGACGTCGTCGACGGCATCGAAGCCGGCGTGTGAGGCGTAGAGCACCAGGGCCTCACCGTGCTCTTCGATGGCTGCTGCGATCTGCGCGACCCGCTCGAGCTGGGTGTATTCGCCGATCATCTCGCCGAAGTTCTCGAAATCCATCAAGGCAATCTCCTCCCCGCCACCGCGGCGCAACACGCGGGCTGCCACCTTCCGAAGCTGATCGAGGTCGGTCGCCTGCGTCCACTCACCCACCAGAGAGCCGCAGTTGTAAGCGTGCAGGGAGCCGATCCAGACGGCCGGAGTGGTCGTCGCGGCCGCGGTCGTAGTCGTCGGTTTCATCATCAGCGCTCCTTTCAAATGAAAAGAGGCGCCCGCCTTGCGGCGGACGCCTCCGGGGTGGGGAGGAGAAGACCTAGAAGGGGATGTCGTCTTCGCCTCCGGCCCCCGCCGCCACCGGCTCCTCCGGCGGGTCCTCGCTGGTGCTCAGCTGGGCGCTGCCGTCAGAGCTTGCCGTGCCGGTGCTGCCGTTTGAGCCGTCTGCCTCGTCTTTTTTGTAGCCGAGGAATTGCACGGTGTTGGCGATGATCTGCACTCCCTGGCGTTTGCCGGAGCCGTCTTTGGCCTCCCACTCGCGCCAGTCGAGCCGTCCTTCGACTGCGACGGGCCGTCCCTTCGCGAGGTAGTTCCCGCAGTTCTCGGCGAGCCCGCCGAAGACCACTACGTCGAAGTAGTTGGACTTGTCGACCCACGCGCCGCCCGCGTTCTTGCGACGGCCGTTGACCGCGACCCGCAGGTTGCAGACGGCGGTGCCGCCTTCGCTGTGGTGGAGCTCGGGGTCGCGCGTCAGGTTTCCGGTGAGGACGACGACGTTGACGTTCTGGGCTGACATCTTCTGTGCCTCCTTTGAGAGGTGTTCGATTGACGAACCCAGCTGGGGCGCGTGACCGGCCGGGCGTCACCGAGCCGGAGGCGAGGGCAACCCCTTCAGGGGTTGACGGTTGGACGGCGCGTGCCAGGCTGGGGTGAGGAATCGGCGGACACCTCGTTAGGAGTGCCGCTAGCCAACGTTCTGGTCAGCTGCCCCCGGTGGCCCGACACCGTTCACAGCCGCAAAGGTGGTCCCGGTGATCTCGAAACGCTTGCGCTCAGGGGCCGGCGCACAGCCACTCAGCTTTCGAAGATGGAGGCGCATCATCTGCTCCGCGTCGCCGCGAACTTGCCGCTGCTCGTCGTCCCCACCGAAGCCGAAACCTCAGATACCGATCGCGTGATGGTGACCTGCCCAGGCTGGTTGGTGAGCGGCCCGGCGCATCCCAGCCGAGACCGAGATCCCGATGAGCGTCTTGACGTGACCTTCCAGGATGCGGGCCTGTCGCTGGAGCTCCTGCCCGGCAGGAGGCAGCCGGCTCCCGTCGGATCCGTCTTCGAGTCGCCGAGCGATGCGCTCGGCGAACAAAGCGACGGGGCCGGTGCAGGTGGTCAAGCGCTCGACGGCTTCCCAGATCGCATCGGCGCGCAGATAAGGTCCTCGATGGCTGCGGCGCGGTTCAGCGTCAGGGCGGCGTCGCCAAGGTCTGTGGCGAACACAAAGGAGTCTGGGCTCATGGCTATCTCGCCAGACCCTCGCCTTGTCCCGGAAGGCAGCCGGCGTAGCGGCCGACATTGCTCCGGCCGCTGGCGGCGTAGATGTTGCCCTCGAGTCGGTCGCCGGCCTCGATCGCGTCGGCGGCCTGTCGCAACCCATTCACGACGTCTGCGGGGGTCTGCATCTCCGGGTCTCCGAGCCTGATGCTCAGGCAGAAACGAAATGGGGCGATCGCGTCGGCCAAGTCGTCGGGGATCGCCTGCAGGGCCCTTTCGACGGCGCGCACTGATTCGGCGTCGGCGTCTGACTCGAATGCGCAGAACCAGTCGACTTCCGCTTCATTCCCGCCCATGAAGGAGCCGGGCTCGGGCACCTCGACGATGCCGTTGGAGAGGATGGGAACCTGGACGCCCGCCGCCAGGTTCGAGGTAGTAGGCCGACCCTTGGTCGGGAACGATGGCGACGAAGCGAATCTTGCTCATGTCGATTTCCTTTCAGATGTGTTCGAGCCCGGGCGCTAGCTCCGGGCTGGGGTGTTTGGTCGCGGGGCGGCTCGATGCAGCGCGCGAAGGTGAGGTGCTGGGGATCGCGGCTAGCGACTGCGCCTGCGATCAGGGAGCGAAGAAGGCGAGGTGCTCGAACTCCCCGTTGAGGGTCGGCATCAGCTCCGGCCGAAGTGCCGCCGCCGAAGAGAGTTCCCGCAAGGTGTGGCGTTCGTAGAGGCGGAGGCGGGAAGTGAATTCAGGGGTCTCGGCAAGCCTGAGGGCCAGCGCTTCGAGACGGCATCGGCGCTCCTGATTCGACAGTCCCGCCTCGTCAGCGCGGAGCAGAGGCAGGTGACGGGGGCGATCGGCATGGGACTGCTCCTGCGTCTCGGCGACCTCAGCGGGGGATCGGTCCTCCTTGTCGATCGCGACCTCTGCGCCTCGCTCGTGCGTTCGCCGCGGCGACCGCGGGCGTTTCGGCGGTAAGCGGAGGGGAGGGGATGCCGGTGCGGCGTCGGGCTTCGGCAGCGTGGCCGTCGAGGAAGACGATTCGGTCAGCTGGCTCATTTGAGGCTCCTTTTCGTCCTGGCGCCCGCGCTTCGCGGAGATCGGGACGGCTGCGCCCAACTGCGGCCCGGCGTCAGCACCGGCCTCTGTTGGAGCGGCGGGGTCAGTTGCGCCGGCTTCCGGCATGGTGTTGTTGTCCATCGGATGCCGCGCTGCATCGGTCGTTGGGTGAGGCCCGGGACAACGCTCCGGGGTTGGTAGGTCTGGCTGCTCGAGGCGCGGGAGGCCGGCTCCGTGTGGGCGAGACGGGCGGTCTCAGCTGACCTTCTCGACGCAGCTGACTGGGATCGACTGACGCTCGGCGATAGGTTTGCCCCTCTCGCGTTCGATCCGGTCGCGGTCGCCGGGGTCGAGGTCGACTTCGACCTTTCCTCCACCGACAGAGACGACCTCTCCCCTGGCGTTCATGTACGCCTTGGGACGGATCGCGGGTCCAATGGCGATCTGGTCGCCCCTGGCGAGACCTTCGGCACGGTTGACCCGTTTGGCCTCGGAGTCGTCGAAGAGAACTCGCCCATTGGTTTCCTGGAGTCCGATCTTCGATCCGACCTCGTAGTCCCTGAGCCCTTTGTTGAGATGGCGCAGGTGCGCAGCGAGACTTTTGCCGCTGACAAGGCGGTCATCCCTCTCGACTGCGGCCGCATTGACTGCGTCGATAATCGGCCCTTCGGAAGATTCGGCGATCACTCCCTTCTTGGTTGTCGGGATGGTCTCGCCAATCAGCGTTTCGAAGGTGACCTCGCCGCGCGAGGACGGGACGAGAATGGTGGCCGGGGTCGGTTCGGCCGCGCCTTCCTTCAGCAGTACCTTCATGGTGAAGCTCCTTGTGTTGTGCCTCCGCCCGCTGCGGGAGCCATTGAGCCCCGCCTCCGCACGCGGAGCGTGCGACCCTGCGGGGCGGCTCCCGCAGCGGGGGCTCGGGCTCAGCCGACACGGCCAAGATCGGCCTGGAATCAGCTGGTTTACGTCGAAGCGCTGAAGGTCGGGCTCGGGGCGATTGCTGGAAATCCATCGCGCTCGCTCCTTCGATCACCAGGAGGGCTGATCGAGGGTTCGGGAGGCCCAGCGTGCAGTCGACCCGAAGCCGTCGATCTCGTCCTCGCGAATCGCGCACGCGCCGCCGAAATCTCCAAAGCCCTCCTCGACGGCCTCGCGATCTTCGATGCAGTCGCCGTTCAGGCGGGGTATGGCCAGGAGCGCCTTGATCCGTTCGTCGGCCTGCCGGAAGGAGGCAGGCGGGCCGTCGAAGGAGACGCCGCGCTCCTGGCAGAGCTTGGGGATCAAGGCGAGTTGAGGATCAGTAGGTGGCTTTGCCTGGATTTGTGGTGAGGAGGTCATGGGGCCCCCAAAAGCAGGCCGGAGGAGGACGGCGAAGCCGGCCGGGGGAGGTCTGCTAGGGGGTGAAGCCCGTGACCTCCTCACCACGGCTGTCGTTCAGGTACTCGTAGATGGTGAGTTCGCCCCCGCTCGCGCCGGCGGGCGTCCACGCGAATGTCGAGGGCGTCGCGGAGTCGTTCGTTGCCCTCGTCGACGGTGACGACGTGGGCGCCGAGTTCCAGCTGCAACGTCGCCATGGCCGCCGCACCACGGCCGCGGGTGGGTCGTCGGCCGCGTTCCACCAGGAGTCGAATGATGGAAGCGCCTTGGATCTTGCACCTGCCGGACCGGCGACAAAGAAGTGCTCACGGCCGGCAGGTCGGCGCCGCGCCGGAGGGGGAGACACGCTCGATTCCGTCGGCGGCATTGAGCGGCCCTAGCTCGGTCAGCCGCTCGCGGCACGAGGCGCGGATCGCGTACCTGGAGGTCGCGGATGGCGTTGGCGACCTTTTCAGGGTCCTTCCTCGACGAAGGTCGGCGGCATGGGAACCGGGATTACAGCGGTGATGTGACCGAAATGCGACCGAGAGATGCCGTCGATGATGTTGCAGAGCAGTCCTGCAAGCACCTTTTGCCGTCGGCTCCGATTGGCAGCAATCAGCCGAGCTTGATGCTGACCCTGCTGCCGGTGGGCAGGACCGTGCCGATCCTGACGTCCTGTTTGACGACCTTGGCGCCTCTTGCGCGCTTGCCCCTCACTTTGCCTAGCTTGCAGCCCCCGCCGGCGAGGCGTTTGGCGGAGGCTTTCAGGGACCGACCTTCGAGCTTTGGGACGCGGCAACCTTCGAGGGCTTCGAACCGATTGCGTTCTTCAGCTTCACGCCGTTGACGTTCTGTTCGGACCTGCTCTTCATCGGGAGGGCCCACGACGCGGTGTGGCTGAAAGCCGCCGTCCCAGCCCTCTCCTGCGACGATGGGATAGTCGAACAGGGCCCCATTTGCTACTGGGTTTCCGGCCCGGTGGTGCACATTGAGCGTGACGACATTGCTGCCCGAGACGCTCAGGCTCGTCGGGACGGTCGTGCCGATGGCGTCGTGGGCTTTCTCGGCGGCGATCACAAAGGCAACGTGTACGTCGTCTTCGTGGTAGACGGCCGCATGCTGATCGTCCACCTGTTTGAGCTCCTGACCCTCACCCAGCGTCACTTCCCAGGAGAACTGCTCGGGATCGTCCGGTCCGTCTATCTCGCCGAAGCTCAGCAGACCCTCGTAGGGCGGAAGGGCGACAGCGCTCGCTGGAGTGAGAAAAATGACCCCAGCGACAAGCGCGGTGAGAAGGAGAACGCAACGCAGCAGCCGCCCTCTGCCCTCCCTGATGTTTGTGACGCCTTCCACCATTGAGCACTGGACGGTACCGAAATGCGGCCGACGGGCGTCGAACCCCGCGACCCGGGGAGCGGGATTGTGGTGGTGATGTGACCGGCATGCGACCCGGATCTCAGCCAGCGCCGACCTAGTCGCCACCGGCGAGGATCCGGCCCCCCGAGACGGCGGCGTGGACAAGGCCGCCGCGCACCTCACGCCAGCGGTCGGCGTACTCGCGGCTGACGACGATGATGTCCGCGTTCATGGAATCTCTGCGGGTCGAAGGGGGTCGGCGAACCGGCCCCCCGCCATTTGACGGAGGCCGGTCCCGGGGGGTCGCTAAGCGGCTTTCCTTTGCGGCTTGCGAGGACGCCGTGGCCGCAGTTCTCTGATCTCGGCTTTCAGCGTCCTGGCCAGTAGCTCGGTCGGGCCGTGCCAGTGCGGACGGCGAGACTGGGGCTCCGCTTTGTTGTCGGCGAGGATCGCGGCGATGATGGCCTCGGTCAGAACCTCCATGACCTCGGCTTCACTCCTCGCGTTGTCGATCCGCCGCAGCAGCTCGGCCGTGCAGGCGGCATCGTCCGCGTAGGTGACTTTCTCTTTCTGGCCGCCACCTTTCAGCGGTTTGGTCTGCACGTCGCGGAGGCCTTCGATGGTGAACCGGAGCCCGCGTCCAGCCAGGTCCGGGTTGTCCTCGACGACGAGATAGGCGACCGCCTTGGCTCGCGCCAGGCCGTGTCTGGCGGCCTTCGTCCCCCGTCGTTTGAGGAGATTGACCCCGAGGTCGTCGTTGAAGCGGCGGGCCAGTTCGGCAGCCAGCTTCGCTGCGGCCTGGGGCGTTTCTTCGCCGTTGGCCTCTCGCTCCTCGCGTGCTTTCTGATTGGCGGCTTTCTTCTCCGCCTTCCGCTGGGCCTTGGCCTCCGCCTCGGCTTTCGCTCGTTCGTCGGCTTCCTGGTGCCGGCGCTCGATGGCCCGCTCGACGAGATCGGCTCCGAACTCCTGGTCGATGATGAACTGCGGCCCGAAGCCATTGCTGTTCAGATGCTCGACGAGGCATCCGGCCGCCTTAGCGGCGTCGATCTCGTGCTCGGCGAGCTCGATGCGCGGATCCTCGGTTTCGATCCCCCAGGAGGGGAACACCTCGTTCAGCCGGGCGATCAGCTTCTTGTGCTCGGCTTTCTCCGGGTTTAGGTCAGGAATGACGTCGCTCAAACTGAAGCGGGGCACGCTGACCATCGTCGGCATGTTTTTCAGGTCGGCCTGGGCGGTCCTCCCGATGATTTCGCTGAAACGGTTGACGAACTGCTGGCCGCGATGCCCTTCGGCTTTGCCGACCTCGCAGATCGCGGCGGCGACCCGCGGCGACGTCTCGGCGATGGGGCGCAGAAGTCCCTCAGCGGCCATCGGCACATCGCCGCTGGCGATGTAGGTCTGGACTCGCTTCGGGAGGCTGAGGAGTCGCAGGTGCTCTCCCACCCACTGCTCCGACTTGCCGGCTTTCGCCGCGATCTTCTTGTTGGTCTCGAGGTTGAACTCCTCGGCCAGGGCTTTGAGGCCGAGCGCCGTCTCGATCGGGTTGAGGTCGACGCGCTGGTTGTTCTCGTAGAAAGCCTCGGCGTGAGGGTTCCCGCCCGAGACGGTCACCTTCACCTTTTTCAGGCCAGCCTTCTTCGCGGCCTCGAGGCGGCGGTGACCGGAAACGAGGTCGTAACGGCCATCGTCCCTCGGCGCAACGGAGACGGGCTGGACAAGGCCGGACTCTTTGATGGTGTCGGCGAGCCTCTGAAGCTCGTCTTTGTCCATCTTTTTGCGAGCGTTGAAGCCGTCGACGACGTCAATCCTGTCGATGTCGACTTCCGGGGTAGCTATTGCAGTGGCAGGTGCCATGAGTGAGAACTCCTTGCTTGAAGCCCCCGCCCGATGCGGGAGCCGGTAGCCCCGGCCCGCACGCGAAGCGTGCGAAAATCCGGGGCCCGGCGACCCGCCGCGACCACCTCCCAAGGTGCGCTGCCTGGGCCTACTCGCGCACTACTTGTCTTGCGGCATGAGCTTGATTCCGAACAGGTCGTACGTCACGTGCCGCAAATAGTCGAGGGTCGCACCGGCTCCCATGTCGGCCCATTCGAGTTCGGCGAGGAGACGGCCGGTCACCCACGCCCAAGCCTTCTCGTCCGTAAGCCCCTCCTCCGAGATGCCTTCTGCTTTGAGCCAACGACGAGCAGCTGGGATGGCCCTCCGCTTCATCGCCTTTGCCTTGGACAGCGGCAATGCGTTGTCGGGCACCGGGCCGTCCCAGCCTTGGTTGATCCGTGGATCCGTGACCAGAGCGCGGAGTTCGGCATAAACCTTCTGAGCTGCGACGAAAGCTTGGTGCTCGTTCTTGGTCATGTCCGCAACGCGGATGGAGGCAAAGTCGTACTGGCCGTCTCCGCGGTGAACGTAGAGACACATATTGACCTGCACCATGTCGGTGGAGGCGATCGCCGGCATCGGCGTGTCTGGCACATGCAGAAGCTCTAGATACTGCGTGTACTTCCGCCCGCCGGTATGAGCGGCTTTGCCGTCATGCGGCCCTCCGTGGAGGTCGACCGCCGGCTGGTCGTGAAGATCACGGAGCATTGGAGGCTCCTTCATGCGCTCAACGTAACAGCGCGCTGGAAGGCAGAGCGGCACTTGACCGTTGCTCGGGCGCGGCATCACAACACTAGCCCCACATCGTGAGTTGATGCGGCCCTCCCACGGGGTCGTAGCAGTCGTCGGCGCGGGTGTCGCCTGCGCGCCGTCGTCAACTTCCTCACGCCCCGCCACTGCACCGGGGCAGAGCTGGTCGAGCACACGCCGCCGAGATAGCTGCCGCCGGCCCCCGCCTTCGGCGCTGGTCGAGGCGTTAATCCGTGTCCCCTCGCGATCATCCTTACCCTCAACTTCGACCTCTTCTTACCGGGCGGCTTCGGGATGAGCCTCGATGGCACGCCGATGATGACCATCAGGGATGCCCAACTGGTGATGTGGGAGCTAGGCCAGGGCCGGCAATCCCCTCTCAGTGGCTAGCCGAATGCGTCCCTAAGAATGCCGCATGGAGTCCCTACCTCTATTTGGCGGTCCCGGGGTTCGTTGAGTACGCCGGGTTTTTGGCTGGATCGGCGTTTGTGCCTGTGGGGCGGCTGTGCTGATGCGCCCAGTGACGCCCCTCAGTCGGCGACTCGGCGGCGAATCTCGTAGAGCAACGCAAGCTTGGCGCGGGCCTCCCCGCGCAGGTACTCCCGACCGATCTCCTTGCCGGTCCAGTCGCCGCGGGTGTCATCGTAGGTCTCGTGGTAGCTCGCGGGGATCGCCATCCGACCTTCGAAGATAAAGGTGATCACGGCGTGTTCGTATTCGTCATCGCGGTACACATCGTCCAGCGCAGCCACTAGTTCGTCGCCCCTGTCGATGAGGGCATCCAGCTTCTCGACGACACCTTCCTCGCCTTCCAAAGGCTCAACCACGATCCCGAAGTCGTGTTTAAGCTCCTTATGGAGTACTGGCGAATTGACCTTGAAACGGAACCGGTAGCGGCCCGGCCGCGAAATTCGCAACCGAAACCACAATACGACCGAGTTGCCGGCCGGAAAGCTTCGGGTGATGGCCCAGTAGTCCTTGTAGGTGTCGGGGTCGCCGTCGCCGATCCGCTCTGACGTTGGGCGCATCCAACGTCCGTCGTCCTCTGGACGCCCATGATGGTCGCACTTCCATCGGCGGATGCCCTCGCTCATAAGGAAGTTGACGTGGGCGGGCTGCACGTCCTGGCCGGAGTCGTTTCGGATGCCGATGCAGAGGAGAACATGGCGCGGTCCGCTCTCGGGTATACGAACCGTGAGATCGGAGCGACCATCCACAGACGGGAAGACCAGGAGCCGGGGTGCACCAACGAGCGGCAGGCGGTGCAGGACGGGGATGCGGTTCGCGAAGGCGGCGACGAACGCTAGCCCGGCGCAGGTGAGGAGCATGTACCCGAGCAAGCAGCCCCAATGCTGGTTGAAGGCCAGCGCCGCAAGTGCGAGGAAGAGGCCACCCACTGCGGCACCAGCTTCGATCCGGTTTCGCATAGCAGTCTCATCTTGAGACCCGTTCCGGCCGGACCAAACTGCGGGCCGCGAGAATCGCCGAACTTGAAGCCGCCCCGGCTCGGTTCCTCGATCAGTAGAGGAGCTACGAATGGATTTTTTTAACGAGCAGCTATCTGCGGGGCGATCAACCTAACCACGCGGGCGTCGGAAGCTCGAGGCTCGAGGCCGTAGAGCTAGGTGATCTGGATCTCTCCGCTGGTCTACATGGCACGATTCTTGTCGATGCGCGAATACCGTCGAGGACCACGCGGAGAGACGATGCCGGAGAGAGCGGTTGACGCTCCTCCGGATTCCGAATCCCAAAAGGGGCTCTGTCCTCGCTGCGAGCTTCGTGCAGACTTTGAAGTGATCGTAGACCCGTCCCCCGTGTCCTTCGATTACGAGGATCGGGTCGGCAAAGGACCTCGCGGGCTGCCCGCCATGGAGCCCAACACCCTGGATCGCGTCGTAGTGCTGCGCTGTTCGTCCTGCAGTCAGGGAATCGTTGTGATCGAGGAGCAGATATTCGGCGACCGGCTTACTCGCGATATCCCTCTTCAAGAGCTTCGCGATCGTCGCAACCCGCCAGATAGGGTCGGGCCTTCCGTTAAGTACCGGGGGATTCACTGGTGGCCGCATCCAGGCGCGGCGCATTTGGACAACACGATTCCCGAGCCCCTGCGGGAAGCCTTCTCTGAGGGCATGAAATGTCTAGGAGTAGAGGCACCCCGCGCCGCCGCCGTCATGTTCAGGCGAACGGTCGAGGCCATCGTCCGCGACATCGGATCGAGGAAGGCGACTGACCAGCTTGACTCGAACGATCTGGCCGGATCCCTGAAGATCCTCGCGAAGGAGAAAATTCTAGATTCCACGCTCGGCGAATGGGCGGACGACATTCGCCTTCTCGGCAATACGGGCGGTCACTTTGATCCGATATCGGATGTCTCGATGGAGCAGGCGAATGACCTAGCTCAACTAATTCGCCAGATCCTTCGCTACCACTACGAGGAGAGGGCGCGGCGAGACCGGATCAGGAGCGGTGCTCGCCCATCGGCCTGACGGTCAGAGGCCGCGAATGAGAACTCCCATCCTCTCCTGAGCTTTTTGGGCGAGCGTCCACGCGTCACCCAAAATCTGCACTGCGTCTTCCGCGCCCGGCATCACGAAGCGGCTCGTTGGTCTCGGCGTCTTCGGGGCGGGGATTCGCGCAGGCGAGGGCGATCTCGGCTTCGCCCCGCAGGCCAGGCGATTGAGGACTTCCAGGAGGTCGTGCGGCGGCATCGTCTGCGATGCTCTCGTTCTCGCCCCATCCGAGATCCTGCATCAGGCGGATGTCTTCGGCGAGCTCAAGGCCGAGCTGCTTGCCCCTGCCCCAATCCTTCTGCTTTCTTGGTGTGTATATGCTCCCGCGAATGTTGACTAGCTGCACGACAGGGGTTCTGTGCGGGCTTCTCGTAGTTGTTGCGCTATCCCCCGTTTCGGCCTCTGCCGCAGCGACCGAGACGGTGGCGATTCCGACGATGGCGACGATCTTCAAGGGAAAGCTCATCGACAGAATCCCCGGCCCTCCGGCGACGCGGCCCGGCATAACCCGACGGCCGACCGGCGTGAGCATCCCCTTCTACGGGCGCATCTCATCACCGCATCCAGCCTGCGCCACCGAAAGGCACTACCAGTTCGGATCTGGAGAAGAAGGCAAGTTTGTAGAAGAAGCGGGAGTTCTTGTACCGCAAATTGTTTACGGCTCCGCGAGCCCCGTGCCGAACAGTGGCAAGTGGCACACGGAACTGGAAAACACGTGGTCCCAGCCGATCCGTTTTGTCGTGCGTGTGCTCCCCAGAGACACTGTCTACAATGGGATTTCCTACCACTGTGAGGAAACTGTCTCGCCCGAGCTCGTTGTGGACAAGAGCGACTTCTCGCCCTGCGAGCTGGCTCGGGCTTCCAAGCGCGGCTACGCCCCTTCTGTCCGTGTGCTCAAGCGGCTCATCAGTGAGGCCGAGTCTCATAATTGGCCTATCGCTCAAAGGTACCGCGGGGAATTGAAAAAGGCTAGACGCTCCTTGCCCGCCATTAGGCGAGCGGCAACCGAGCGCTGCTGATTCCATACGGGTTTCGGTTGCTTCTCCGCAACGACGCAGAGGCCGCGCGGAAGTTAGCTCTCAACGGCTATAGGCTTGTCAAGGACGCCTCAGCCGAACTATCAAGGCGGTGTGACCCTTCGGAGCTTCCTACACCATGTCAGGCTTCCGTTTCGTGGTCGGAGTTGCTGGGGACAACCCAAGGGCGCGCCGAGGTCGAGTGCCTCGCCGCCACGTCGGCGCCGAGGTCGCGCTCGCTCAAGCTGTGTTGCCCTCGGCCGGCAGCGGGGAGGCAATCGGCAGTCCCCGCCTGCGTGGCGCGACCAGATCACTATGGCGCTGCGCCTCGGCGGAGCGGATTCGTCGCACGCTAGGCAGCGCGAGGACAAGAAGTGAGGTGGCGATGAGGAAGGCGGCGCCGCCGAGCAGGCCGCGCGAGGCGCCAACCGTTGCCTGCATCCAGCCGCCGATCACGAAGCCGAACGGCACCAGGGCCAGCGAGCCGAACTGCTCGATCGAGCTGAGGCGCGAGCGCTTCCCCGCGGGGACGTGGGTCTGCACGGTGGTCTCCCAAAGCACGCAGAAGACCGCCTGGCCAACCCCGGCGAGCGCGACGGCGCCGGCGATAATCGGCAGCGGTGCGCCCGCGGCCAAGAGCATGAGCGCCGGCACCCAGGCGGTGAAGGCGGCGATCGCGGCGACCAGCGGATGCGCGGGACGCAAGACGATCGCGACCGCGCCGCCCAGGGACTCTCCGAGCGCCAGCATGGCGAGCAGGAGCGCCCAGGCGTCGACACCGCCGAGCGAGTCCGCGGACAGCGTCGGCCCGAAGACGAAGAAGGGCGCCAGCACCAGCGCGTTCACCGCGGTGAACTGCAGGGTCACCGATCGCATCCATCGCAGCGCCCAGAACTCCCGCCATCCATCGCCAAGCTCGGCACTGGCGGCCCTCAGGTCGGCGGCGAGGGAGCGCCCGCTCACCGCCGCCGTCGGGGATCGGGGCGCCAGCCCCATCAGGAGGACGGCGCTGGCCAGGAAAGTCGCGGCGTCGACGCCCATCGCGGCGCCCGGGCTGAGCATGGCGACAGCCAGCGCCCCAAGGGCGGGGCCGCCCGCCCCGGCGAGCGCCCTCGCCACCGCCTTCAGCCCGTTGGTCGGCTGCACCGCCCGCTCGGAGACGACATCGGGCACGATCGCGCTCGCGGCCGGCATGTAGAGGCCGGTGCAGATCCCGTGCACCAGCTGGCCGGCGATCAGCTGCCAGTAGAGGGCCTCGCCGCTGATCAGAGCGGCGGCGATCAGCGCCTGGGAGCATAGCCGCGCCAGGTCGGCGCCGACCATCACCGAGCGGCGCGCGAAGCGGTCGCCGAGCACGCCGCCCACCGGCAGCGCCAGGGCCACGCCGAGGCCCTGGGCCGCGAGCGCAAAGGCGATCTGCGAGCCGGAGCCGCCGATCGAGAAAA
>Ga0196962_10000178_pt1 | contig 35739 bp, 29 predicted proteins | sample S3v_20metaG_FD_183186 | JGI IMG/M metagenome (GOLD analysis project Ga0196962, IMG submission 183186) | Soil microbial communities from Anza Borrego desert, Southern California, United States - S3+v_20 | ecosystem: Environmental > Terrestrial > Soil > Desert | place: USA: California | collected...
GCTCACGATGGTAGGGGAGGCTCGCCGGCCCTCCTGCAACGGGCGAAGGATCAGTTCGGAGAGCCCGAAGCGTTGAGAGATCTCGTCTACAGCTCACCCAATCCCGCAGGCGAGGTGGCCAGTTTCGCCCGGGAGGTCGCGGAGGCCGCGCGTGAAGGGGATTGCGTGGCCGAGGAGATCTGGACCATCGCCGCACGTGAGGTAGCGCAGACGGCGACGGCCGCGTTGGGTCGGGTCTTCGCTCCCGACGCTCCGGTGAGCGTTTCGTGGTCAGGTAACCTGTTCGAGGCTCGGGATCTCATGCTCCAGCCCTTCCTGCGGCAGGTAGCGGCAATATGGCCGAAGGCAGGCTTGCTTGCGCCGACGGGCACAGCCTTGAGCGGCGCGGAACTACTCGCGCGTTCGAACTCACCTCCCATGTTCGAAGATTTGCTGCACGAGTTTGGGCTTCCCCCGCATAGACCGTAAGCGTCCAGGGCCAGTTGAATAACTTTGTAGGGGTAGTTATGATCCAGGCAACATGTATCTACTTCATTCTGAGTGAGGCGTTTAGATGAACTGTCCCCGCTGCCAGATGCCCAATCCCGAGGGTGCGAAGTTCTGCCTGAACTGCGGCAACCCGCTCGAAGCCCAGGTTCGGGTGGAAGGGGAGCGCAAGTATGTGACGGTACTTTTTGCCGACGTGGTCGATTCGACCGGGCTTGGCGAGCGGCTCGACCCCGAGCAGGTCGCGGAGATAATGAACGGCGCGTTCGCTTTCCTCAACGCTTCGGTCAAGAAGTACGATGGGACGATAGCAAGATTGCTCGGCGACGCGATCCTCGCCTTTTTCGGCGCACCGGTAGCACACGAAGACGACGCGGAACGGGCCGTACGTGCGGGTCTGGATATCCAGGCTGCCGCGCGCGAATACGCTGAGGACGTCAGGCGGAACTACGGGGTCGACTTCGCCGTACGCGTCGGTATAAACACGGGGCTCGCTGTACTCGCCTCTGTCGGGGATGAGATCAGGACGGAATACACGGCGATGGGCGATACCACGAACGTGGCCGCTCGTCTACAGAGCGCCGCCGAACCGGGTTCCGTGCTGATCAGCTCCGATACGTATCACCTCGTCAAGCAGCTCTTCGAACTGCGACCGCGCGGCGGCGCGATGGTCAAAGGCAAGTCTGCGCCCATAGTGACCTATGAAGCGCTTGCTCCCAGGGTCGTGCCAGGCAAGATGCGGGGCCTCGAGGGATTGACCTCGCCGCTGGTAGGCCGCGCTGCCGAATTCAAGGTCGTGAACGACAAGATGAACGAGGTGCGCGAGGGACACGGTGCGTTCGTGGCGGTGATCGGCGAAGCGGGCCTGGGCAAGTCGCGACTTATGGCAGAGGTCAGTGGGTCGGCGAAGTCAGGGCCACAGGTAGCCTGGCTCGAGGGACGGGCGCTCTCCTATGAGCAGGCCGTCACCTATTTTCCGTGGCGACAGGTGATCCGCGCGGCTATCGGTGCCAGGGAAGGCGAGGCGCCCGAGGTCGTGCGCGAGAAACTGCATCGCGATCCAGCTTCCGTCGCGATGCCTGAGGGTGATTCGCAGTACCTCGAGGTGATACTCTCCGTGGAGAGTGTTGCGACGCGTGAGGCGGTCGCGGCGCTGGAGGGTGACGCGCTGGTCGAGCACATCGCGGCGGCCACCCGTGGCTACCTCCGTGCTCGCGCCGACTTGATGCCGACGGTGATCATGCTCGACGATCTGCACTGGGCGGATACAGCGTCCCTCGATCTCTTGCTGAGCGTGGCCGGCCTGGTGGAGGACTTGCCGCTTCTGATCACCTGCCTGCTCAGACCCGACAAAGACGCGCCGAGCTGGTCGGCCATAGAGAAGGCGCGTAGCCAGTTGGGAGCCAGCTACACCGAGATCTTGCTCGAGCCGCTCGACGCCGCACATTCCAAGGAGCTGCTCGGCAACCTGCTCTACATCGAGGACTTGCCCGAGAGCGTGCGTAGTTTGATCTTGAACAAGGCAGAGGGTAATCCATTCTTCGTCGAAGAAGTGATCCGGACGCTGATCGACTCCGAATACATCGTCCAGGAGAACAATCACTGGCGAGCGACACGGGAGATCGTGAACGTCTCCATCCCAGATACGCTGACCGGCGTGCTGAGTGCACGCATCGATCGCCTACCGGAGAATACGAAGCATGTGGCCCAGACCGCCGCGGTTCTCGGCCGCATCTTCGCGCAACGCGCCCTGATGGCGACCTGCGCGGCCGCGCCGTTGCCTGAACTAATCGAAGACGTCGAGCCTCACCTTGGTGTGCTGACCTACGAGGAGCTGGTCCGCGAGCGGGTACACGATCCCGAACTGGAATACATCTTCAAGCATGCCCTAACCCAGGAGGCCGCCTATGAACTGCTGCTGATCAGACGCCGCAAAGAGCTACACCGCCGCGCGGGCAAGGTGCTCGAAGAACTCTATCCGGAGCGGCGGGGCGAGCTGGCATCGGCTCTGGCTTATCACTTCAGGCTGGGGGAGGATTGGCAACGGGCTGCTGACTACGCGATGGGCGCGGGCGCGCAGGCGGTGAAGGTGTTCGCGATGAACGAAGCTCTGGCATACTATGACGACGCCTACGAGTCACTGAAGAAGGCCTCCGACGCCTCGCCCGAGCAGTTGTGTGACGTGATCCTCGGCTGGACGCCGGCCGCTCTCAAGCTCAAGCCCTACCAGGAAGTAGTGGGGCGGCTGGAGGAGGCGGAGAAGATCGTCCGTGAACTCGGAGATGAAGCGCGCCTCGCGAGGGTGTTGCACTGGATCGGCAACGCATACATCTCCAACGGTTTTCCGTCGCGCGGGATGCCGGCGCTGTTCGAGAGCTACCAGATTGCGGAGCGCCTCGGCGACGAACGGCTGACTCTGGTTGCTACGTTCTGGATGACGGCAGAAATGATCGATCGAGATCCGCGCGGCGGGCTGGAGCAGATGGAATACGTGATCGAGGCAGCGCGCAAGTATCGTAGGCCCGAGGTAGAAGGGCACGCCCTTGCCAAGAAGGCGGTGGCCCACGCGCGGCTGGGGGAGTTTGCGGAGGCGCGCGACGCCGTAGAGCGGGCCTACGAAGCGTCGCGCGAGGCCGACTCGGTGGTGAATGGAGCCGACGTGGCGCTGATGTCGTCGCAGGCCTTTTTGGCTATGGGAGATTTGCGGAGCGGATTGGAACATAGCCAGCGCGGCACGGAGCAGGCCCTGTCGGCAAATGGCCTGGAATGCGCCATGTATGGTAACTACTGTACGGGGCTCGGTAACCTGCATTCGCGCAACCCGGCCGAAGCGCAGCGGGCATTCGAATCCGCCCTCGGGCTACTCACGGACAACTTCTTCGAATTGCAGGGCTCAGAAAGGATAGTGAACGAGGTACGCGCCGGACTCGCTATTGCCCGGTTCTTGGGTGGAGACACCGGGGCGATCAATGATATGGAAAGTGCGTTGGCGAACGCCGATGCGGTAGGTGATGATTATGACTTTGCATTCATCGCGCAGACTCTTAGTGAAGGGTACACGCAGCTGGGCGACTTCGAGCGGGCTGAACAACACCTCGACGCCGCCCTGGATTACTACCGTCGCAACGACATGAAACCCTACGTGGCGAGAGCACTACAATCTTCGGCCAAGTTGCATGAAGAGCAAGGTCACATCGCTGAAGCGGAACGAGACCTCGCAGAAGCCGGACGAATCACTGAGGAACTGTCCCTGTCTCAGGTTCGTCCACCCAGCGACTTACAACTCGATGCCGATGAGCCTGATCCGCTAGGACCGGCCGATCGCTGAACAGGGACCGGGCAAGGGCGTGCTGATGCTAGATGAGCTGCGCAGGATCCCCCTTTTCGCCGACCTCTCCGAAGTGGACCTGGAGCGCCTGTATCAGATGGCCGAGACCGTCTCCATCCCCGCAGGGGAACTCGTGTTGCGGGAGGGCGACCAGGGCGACTCGCTCTTTGTCGTCCTCGACGGCGAGCTGGAGGTTACCAAGCGTCAGGGCAGCCAGGATATCCTGCTCGCGTTGTACAAGCCTGGGCAGTTCTTTGGCGAGATGGCCCTGCTCGAGCAGGCGCCAAGATCGGCCTCGGTGCGTACATTGCAAGAGAGCCGCCTGTTGGTGATCAGCCAGGTCGCCTTCCAGACGCTGCTCTCGTGCAGCCCTTCGGCGCCCATGAAGATCCTGCACACCGTAACATCCAGGTTGCGCAGCACGGAATCGGCCCTGATCCAGAACGAAAAGATGGCCGCCCTCGGTACGCTCGCCGCAGGCCTCGCGCATGAGTTGAACAATCCGGCCGCCGCCATAAGGCGCAGCGCCGCACAGCTGCGTGACGCGCTGGCCGAGCGAGACAAGTTGGCGGCCTGGCTACACTCGCTCGCCACCGACGAGCACCAGAAAGAGGCGCTCGGCGCGCTGCAAGTAGAAGTCGCGGAGCGCAAGATCACAGCCCCTCCGGACGACCCGCTGGACCGCTGCGAGCTAGAGGATGGGCTGCAAGGGTGGTTGGAAGATCGTGGCGTCGATGAGCCCTGGGAACTCGCGCCGGTGCTGGTTGCCTCCGGCTGGGATAGCGATGAGTTGGAGCGGTTGACCGAACGATTCACTTCCACCCAGTTGCCCGTCGTAGTCGGGTGGTTGGGAGCCAGTTCATCGGTCTACGGCTTGCTCGAGGAGGTGGGACAGAGCGCTGAGGCCATGTCGGAGATAGTCAAGGCCGTCAAGACTTACTCGTATCTGGATCAGGCGCCGATCCAGGAAGTCGATGTGGTCGAGAGCCTGGAGAACACCCTGGTGCTCCTGCGACCCAAGATCACCGCGGGCATCACCATCACGCGAGAGTATGCCGACGACGTGCCGCTCATAGAGGCCTACGGGTCCGAGCTCAATCAGGTGTGGACCAACCTGATCGACAACGCGATCGACGCTATGGCGGGCCGGGGAGAGCTCACTCTGCGCGCATTCGCCGCGGAGAGTACCGTCACTGTCGACGTTATCGACGACGGACCGGGGATACCCCATGAGATTCAGCCGCGCATTTTCGAGCCCTTCTACACGACGAAGGATCCGGGTGCAGGCACGGGCCTTGGCCTGCACACCGCCTACAACATCATCGTCCACAAGCACCGGGGACAGCTTCAGGTCGCGTCCAGAGCCGGCGAGACGCGATTTCGAGTAGTGTTGCCGATAAGGCTCGCCAAAAACAATGCTAGTGTGGCCTAGCGAGCCCGTGAAAAACTCGGTGCAGACCTCTACAGTTCGAATATTCACCCGACCGCATGGAAGTGGGCACGAGCGGCTAACGCCTGCTAGCTGTGCCATTACCTGGAAGGAGTTGCCTAATGCGCGATACGGATCTCATCGACACCAAGGAGTTGAAAGCGAAGCTCGACGGAGGGGTTGGTGTCACGCTTGTCATGACCTTGGGCGAGTGGGAGTACCGCACCATGCACATCCCCGGCTCGATGCGGGTCAGCACGGTTCAGGAAGCGCTCGAAGCGCTCGATCCCGAAGAAGAGATAGTCCTATACGACTCCGGTCCCTCCTGCCCCGCGAGTCGGATGGCCCTCAGGATCCTGAAGGACCACGGATACGAGCGCGTACGACGCTACCCGGGCGGCCTGGAGGAGTGGGCAACCGCAGGCTATCCGCTCGAAGGCGAAAGCGTAGAATAGTAAGCGAGCAAAGACCGTTCCCGACTACTATCTTACGAAGACCTCTCGGGCCGTCTCCAGGAACGCTCTCAGGGCCGGGGACTTCCACCGTTTCTCGTGCCACACCATCTGGGTGAAGACCTCGAAAGGCTCCTCCCACCGCAGTGCGGCTAGTTGGCCGTCCTCGATCTCGACCTCCACGGCCGCGCTGATCAGGACAGAAATGCCCATGCCGGCGGCCACACACTGCTTTACGGCCTCTATGCTCTGGAATTCCATCCGCTCCGGCGGCACAACACCACTCTCCCCCAGCTGGCGCTCGAACTGGCCCCGGTAGGCGCAACCTGACTCCGGAGCTTCGGGCAATAGCATCGTCTCACCGGTCACATCCTGCGGAACCACCGACGTCGACGAAGCCAGCGCGTGGTCGGAAGGAGCGATGACGGTCACACCCTCCTCTATCAAGGGTTCTACCGATAGCCCGGGAACCACAACGGTCCCATCGAGCACGAATGCGACGTCCACCCTGCCCTCATCGACAGCCCGGCGCATGCTACCCACCAACCGGCCGATAGCGCTCGGGCGCACCGAGAGCCTGACCTTGGGATGCCTCTCATGGAAGATGGCCAGGAGCCTCGGCAACCTGTAGGTAAGGAGCGTCTCGGGGGCGCTCACCGTGAGAGATCCCGTCACTTCGCCCTCGCCCGCACCAGCGTCGATAACCGCCTCCCGCGCCTCTCCCGCGAGAACAAGCAACTCCCGGGAGTACGCGAGCATCACAGATCCCGCCTCCGTGAGCGAGATCCTCCGCCCCAACCGGTCGAATAACCGCACCCCGAGCTCCCGCTCCAGCGCCGCAACCTGGGCGCTCACACTCGACTGAACGTAACCCAACCTCGCCGCCGCCCGCGAGAACGAAAGCTCCTCCGCCACCACCCGGAAAGTCCTGACCTGCCTGAGCTCCAAGAGATCCCCCTTACTGCCGACTTATCGGATACATCGATACTTCAAATCATTATATTTCGTTGGACACGATATTAGCACGGTATTAGGATCTTCTCGAACGACACGAAGAACAGATGGAGAAGACGTGGCGCGAGACGAAGGCGAAGTACGAGGGGAATTGCGGAGCGGTCTCCCCGCTGTGGTGTTGTTATTGCTGGGAACGCTCGGGATCTCGACGGCTTTCGGGATGCTCTTGCTGTTGCCCTTGTACGTTCAAGAGCTTGGGGGTGACGAGGCGGATTTCGGCGTGGTCCTGTCTGCCGCGGCGGTGCCTGCGGTCCTCTGCATTGGGCTCCTGATCCGCTACCCCGAGGCCTTGAGGCCGCACGTGGTGGTGGCGCTAGCCATAGCGACCTACGGGATCGGGGCCGTCGGCGCATCGCTCGTTACCGGAGGCTGGACACCGCTCGTCGGGGTCGGGGTCCTGCTCGGCACCGCCTGGGCTGTGGTCTACGCGGCCACGCCGATGGTCATGAGCGCGATGGTAACCGACGAGGGGAGGGCAGCGTACTTCGGCTACCTCACGGGCACCCAGCAGGTCGGAATCGGCGTCGGACCAGTGATCTCCCGTTTCCTGGTCGAGACACCTCTGGGCTTCCGTGGGACGTTCCTCGTGGCCGGCGCCCTCTGCCTCGTCTCCATGGCGCTTACGTTCGTCGTCGGTGCGCTCGTCTCTGACGCCGGGACGGATGCCGGACATGGGGGTGCGGAAGGAAACGTGGCCTCCACGGTCTCGTTTGGCGCGGCGATGCGGCGTATTTTGGTCTCCGAGGCCGCCTTCTCGCTCGCGATGATCCTGCTTTTCGCCTGCCTCTTCACCACGATGACGAGCTTCCAGCCTACCTTCGCCGGCGAGAGAGGGCTCGACTACTCCGTCTTCTACGTCACCTACACAGTAGCGGTGATCTTCTCCCGCTTCGTGCTCGCAGGACTCGCGGCGCGCTTCGATTCGCGGCTCGTGATCGCCGGGGCGGTAAGCGTCATGGCGCTCGCGGTAGCGTCGTTCCTAGTGGTGGATTCCAACACCCTCTTCTACGGGATTTCCTCAGCATTCTTGGGCTTGGGCTACGGGCTCGCGCTGCCGAGCGTGCAGGCGCAGGCGGTCAACGTCTCGGAGGAGCAGGTAAGGCCGCGGGTGCTTCCGATGGCGGGCATGCTCTTCGAAGGTGCGATCCTCGGCTTCCCGCTGGTCGCCGGATGGGTCATAACGGGTTTCGGATACAGGACCCTGTTTGCGGTTCTCCTTGCTTTCGCGCTTGTACAGGTCGCCATCGCCTGGTGGCGCTTCCTGGTCGCCGGTAGGTCGAAGGGTACGCAGGAAGTGTAAGAACCCTACCTTACGGTCCTCATCTTTGTGCTGATCTACAGCACCGTGCATAAAGGTTGGCCCTCATGAACGACGGGCTATCAGCGCTCGACTCCCAGCTTTCAGCCCTTGCCCTGGCTGAAAGCTGAAGGCTCCAGTTTCTTGACTACGGCCCGTTAGCCAGGAGAAGCCGATCAAGGTTATACTCACCCCGGGCGAAAGTTTTGCGCAAGGAGAGGAGCACCATGCGCGAGGATCAAAGCGTCGCCGAGATGGCGAACGAAGTGTTGATGCGACAAGCTCGGATCCGGTCGGAGCGGAGTGGTGAGCCCATCGAAGTAGCGATGGAGGCCGTTCTGAACACCGAGGCCGGCAAGCAACTCAGGGAACTCAGGGACGGCCCCCATGCCGAGGAGAGAGTCGAAGAGGCGCAGGTGGGCGCAGCAAGGGAGCGAGCACAGAAGCGAGTGGAAGATCTCGGCAAGCTACTCGCGGAGTACCCTGAGGTCCCCACGCACGGTTAACGGGACGAGCGAGCGGGGAACGGCCTTGTGAGCACGGTCTTGCGTCTCCGGAAGGAGCGATCAGAAGGTTGCCAAGAACTGGAGAAATAGTTCATCCATACGATACCCTCGGCAGCTTGGGTCTGTTATTGTGAGCGCAGAGAAGCCGGAAAGGTCAGTGCAAAGAGGAGGTTGGTCGATGAAACGGATGATCAAAGTCCTGTTGGTGGCGGTGCTCATGGCGGTGATCCTGGTAGCCAGTATCTCTCCCGCGATGGCCGTTCGCAGAGCGGGCGTGTTATTGTCGTCGCCCCAGCCCTGCCTCGCGAACACCCAAAACCCGAACCTGGTCCTCAATCCACCTGGTCGGACGCCGGGGTGCTGGTTTTTGTTGCCGCCAGGTGCCGCAAGTAACCCACCGGTAACGATCGACTCGGGGGGCGTCGTACTCTGAGTGCTACATTCGTTCGGGTGCCGGGAGGGAGCTCTCTAGAAGGCTGAGCCGGCGGACAGATCAGCCGTTAGAATCTTCGAGGGCGTAGCCTATCGTGTCTTCGAGCTGCATGGAACGCCCCTTCTCCCACGCCGCAGACCAGGCCGCCTCGCCTAACTGAGCGTGGGCGGCTGCCAGGTACGGCTCTCGTAGGGAGCGATCTCTGGGAGCTTGCTCGTAGCCTTCTGCCTCACGCTGTCCTTCTGCAGCCCCGAACAGTATCGCCGACCGCTCGGCTTCTCCTCGAGCCCCAGCAGTGCATGCCAATCCCTCCACGCTATCTGAGGCGACTAGCTTGTCGCCCAGATCCTGGGATACCCTTAGGCTTTGTTTGTGCAAGGTTTCGGCCCGTTCGAAGTCACCTCGCAGGAGCGTTGCCCATCCGAGGTTGCCGAGAGTGTGCTGCAGACCGCCCCTACGCCCTCGCTTCCGAAATAACTCCGTGGCCTCCTCATTTAGCGCTATCGCCCTCTCAGGTTCGCCTTCGAGCAGGGACTCGTAGCCCAAGTTGATCAAGTAAGCGCCGAGCAGTTCCGCACCGTCCAATTCTCGGGACAGGGCCAAGCCCTCTTCATAGAGTTCCTTCGCCTGCTCGTAGTCGCCGCGGTCGCTCGTCACGTTGGCCAGGTTGCACAGGGACCACGCGATGCCTCTAATGTCCCCGGCTTTGCGGTGCAGCGCCAGACTTTCTGTTAGCAGCTTCGCCGCCCACTCGTAGTCGCCCCGTTGTCTCGCGACGGCTTCCCCTAGCACATTCTGTAGGTCAGCTACGACTACGTCTCCCAGCACTGCCTCAGCGCTCAGCTTAAGCCCCTCTTCGGCAGCGGCTTGCGCCCGATCAAGGTCACCTTGCCCCGACGCCAGCCAGCCTACCCCCTCCAGAGCTTTGGCACGGGCCTCAGCTGCCGCCGCGCGCCAGTCCTTGCCCAGCGTTGCCTCGAGCCATCTCCTTCCCTCACCGTAGTATCCTTCCATGTACCAGAACCAGCGCAACGCTCCCCCTAGTCTCAGGGCAAGTTCGCCCTCATCATGCTCTATGGCCCAGGAGAGTGCTGCCCTCATGTTGCCGTGCTCTCGTTCCAGCCGGTCCAACCACGCCGCATCCTCTGCTCCCCACAACATGGGCTCAGCCACTTCCGCGAGGATCAGGAAGTACTCAGCATGGGCACGCCTTACGGCTTCTACCTCCCCGCTCTCCGCGAGTTTTACGTTCGCGAACTCATGGATGGTCTCGAGCATCGCGAAGCGCGGTTCGCCCGCTGCTCCTTCCTCCTGACGCAGCAGGCTCTTGTCGAGGAGCGAGGAGGCGCCATCGAATACGTCCGTGGGGAGATCTCCTTCAGCGTCGCACACCGCCTCGATGGCCTCCAGGGTGGCCCCACCCGAGAAGACTCCCAGCCTCCCGAAGAGCAGCTTTTCGCCCTCGTCGAGTAGCTCGTAACTCCATTCGATAGCGTTCCTTAGGGTTCTCTGCCGCTCGGGCAGGTTTCGCGCGCCACCGGTGAGGATTTTGAGCCGGTTGCCTAGCTTGTCTAGCAGCACCCGCGAGGGGAGCAGCTTTATGCGTGCAGCGGCGAGCTCTATGGCCAAGGGTAGCCCATCGAGCCTCTTGCAGATCTCCACCACCGCAGGTCCATTCTCCTCCGTCAGGGAGAAGTCTGGCCTTACGGCCCTGGCCCGCTCCACGAAGAGCCTGATCGCCTCGTACTCGGTGAGGTGTTCCAGAGGTGGCAGGGAGTCGGGATCGGGCAACGAGAGAGGAGGTACTGGGAACTCATACTCACCGTAGAGCCCGAGCGGGATGCGGCTGGTGGCCAGGATCTTCAGGTTCGCTGCGCCCGAGAGCAGCCTCTCCACGACCGGCGCCGCTTCTATGACCTGCTCGAGGTTGTCGAGCAACAGGAGCGTCTGTCTGTCGCGCAGGTAGCCCTCGAGCAACTCCTCCGGTGGCTGGGCGCCTTCACTCAGCCCCAGTGTCCTTGCTATGGTCGGGGCCACGAGCGCGGGATCCGTGATGGCGGAGATCGGCACGAAGAAAACCCCGTCTTCGAAGTCGTCGGCAAGTTCTGCTGCTACCTGCAGTCCCACACGGGTCTTCCCCGTGCCTCCGGGTCCCAAGAGGGTCAAGAGCCGTGTCTCGGAATTGCGCAACAGCCCACACGCCGCTTCCACCTCCCGCTCACGCCCGATGAGTGGTGTAGCCTGCAAGGGCAAGTTATTGGTGCGAGACTCCAGGGTTCTCAAGGGGGGGAACTCTGACGGCAGGTCGGGAGCCGTAAGCTGGAAGACCCTCTCTGGTCTGGAGAGATCCTTGAGGCGTCTCTCCCCCAGGTCCCTGAGATGTGTGTGAGGCGGCAAGTGATCCCTCACCAGGTCCTGCGTCGAGGAAGAAAGTAAGACCTGCCCGCCGTGACCGGCCGAGAGCAGCCTCGCTACCCGGTTGACCGGAGGGCCGAAGTAGTCTCCGTCCCTTTCGTGGGTGGTTCCTGTGTGCAGAGCCATCCGCGCCTTGAGGGCACCGATCTCCTCTCCCCATGCTTCCGAGAAGAGACTCCTCTGGGCCGCAAGCGCCGCCTCGAGGGCACCGAGAGCGGTGGGGAAGACCGCGCAGAAAGCGTCGCCCACCGTCTTGAAGACGAAACCACCGTGCCCTTCTATGGCCTCCCAGAGCAGGGCGTCGTGACGGGTCAGGGCGACCTGCATGCCTCTAGGGTTCTCCTCCCACAGCTTCGTCGAACCCTCTATGTCCGTAAAGAGTAAGGTGACGGTGCCGGTGGGCTGGTCGGCCATAAGCTTCTGAGCAGTCCTCCTTGTCCTGGACTCCACTTATATAGCATCCCCGACAACATGATGCACAGCTCTCTGACGACTTGGAACAGCGTTTCAGCACGTCGCCTGTTCCAGGCGACTTGTCAGCACTTCAGCAAGCCTGCTTCGCAGGCTTGTCAGCATGTCAGCTTTTACGTGGGATCAAGAGCACTGGCTGACGAGGCGGCGAAGCCGCCGTGCTGACAAGCGAAGGCGTCAGCCTGAGCGTGCTGAATTGCTGAAATGCGCGGGTATGGGAAGGCTACAGCCTTCCCATACCCGCCTTCAGAACTCGATCGTGTCGAGGTCTTGCGCCGCTCTTACAGGTCCTCCGAACGCGGTTTCGGCCTCGGCTGCAAGCGCTTCTGGATCGACGAACCGGCTCGAGCGCAGGTGGGTGAGGACGAGCCGCCGCACGCCGGCCGCGCGGGCCGCCTCTCCTGCATCGGTCGCCGTCGAATGTCCCATGGCGTGCGCCTGCTCCGCCGCGTCCTTCGGACCGTAGGCGTCGTGGACGAGGTGATCCGCCCCGCTCGCGTTCTCGGCGATCTCCCGGGTCGGTCGGGTGTCTGTGGAGAAGGCCACGACGGCACCAGGTTGGGCGATGCGGAAGCCTACGCACTCCAGGCCGTGGTCGAGCGAGAAGGGTGTAACCACGGTCTCGCCTACCTCGGTAGGCTTCCCAGGGATCAGCTCACGCCAGCCGAGGCGTTCGCCGAGCCAGCCCTCTGCGCCGGGAAGGGTCAGGTCTAGGAGGTTCCGCAGCGCACGGAGCGTGTCGGGTGCGGCGTGAACGACGAGCGAGGCGTCAGGGAGGGAGGCCAGGGCGGCGATCAGGGGAGCGAATCCGCCGACGTGGTCGAAGTGGCGGTGGCTCAAGAACAGGTGGCGCACGTTCTCCAGCGGGATCCCGGCCGCCTCGAGGCGACCGAGCAGCACGGTGCCGCTGGAGGTATCGATCAGCATCGTCTCCCCACCAGAGAGCGGTAGGGCCAGGCTGGACTGCGCCCTCTCGCCGTTGAGGGCGTCGCCGGTACCGAGGAAGGTCAGACGTCTCAAGCCGGCCTCTCCCGAGCGTTGCAGCCTATCTCCTTCGTTCACCGTGGGAGCAGCGCCCGTCGTAGGATCATCGCTCATGTACGCCTTGCGTATAACACAAGTAGCAGGCGGACGCGAGCATATTATCAGGCAAATCTTGAAGCGGTTCACGAACCGCCCTTTCCGGCAAACCGCTTCCAAAGATGCTACAAACTACTTTACTGCCTCTACAAGGGCAGAGTTCAGGGACGCCAATCCCTCAGGATCTACGGCATCTGAAAGGTTTCACTTGGGCGCGGAACACAGAGGTACGAAGAACGGATTGGCCTTCGATCTCGGCGCCTTCGACCTCGACGGGACCGTGTTGCGGCGGAACTTGAGGATTACACAAGGCACCGTTGCAGCCTTGCAGCGTCTCAGAGAGCGGGGGATGAGGCTCGTCGTGGCCACGGGGAGACGCTTCGAGAGCGCCAGAGAGTACGCAGGGAGGCTCGGCTTTGCGGATCGTGACCCCCTGATCTGCTACGGCGGTTCGATGGTGAGGAGGCTGAACGGGGAGACCCTGCTCCACCGCACGCTGCCAGGGAGTCTGGGCATAGAGGTGCTGGAGTGGGCAGCGGCGCGAGATCTGCACGCCCGTGTCTTCCTCGATGGGCGCATCATCACCCCGCCGGACACTCCGGTGGCGCGCCCCGAGTCCGACGCTTCCATCGTGGACTCGCCGGCGGATTGGCTCAGAGACAGCGGGGAAGAACCGACGAAGCTCGTGATCGTGGACCGCCCCGACGATATACAGGGTTGGCTCGGGGAGGCTCAAACGGTTTTCGCCGGACGGCTCTTCGTCACGCGCAGCCTGCCGCACTACGTCGAGATCGGCAGTCTACAAGGCACCAAGGCGTCGGCCCTCGGCTTCCTGTGCGAGCGGTGGGGGATCGAGCCGGAGCGCGTCCTCGCCTTCGGCGACGCCGACAACGACATAGACATGCTCCGCTTCGCCGGGCACGGGGTCGCGGTGGGGGGTATGACCGGCGAGGTACGCGAAGCCGCCGATAGGGTAGTACCCGGCGTGGACGATGACGGTGTCGCCGGCTACGTCGAGACGCTTCTCGGAGGACCCTGAGATGCCCGAGCTGCCCGAGGTCACCGTCATCTCGGAGGATGTGGCCGCGCTCGCGGTTGACCGCGAGGTTCTGCGGGCCGCCGTCTTCAGGCCCGACGTGACCAACGTAGAGCCCCAAGAGTTCGGCAGGCGGCTCGTCGGTAGGACGCTGCGCGCGACGGGAAGAAGGGGCAAGATCATCGTCCTCGACTTCGGGGAAATCGTCGGACTCGTGCATCTGGTCATCTCGGGAAGGGTATTGCGCCTGCCAGAATGGACGAAACCGGACAGGATGAACACCGCGATCCTCGAGTTCGAGGGCGAAGGGGAACCTTTGGTGCTGGCTTTCACGCGGCTCTGGCTCGGTTACTTCGACCTCTACGAGCCGGGGGAGGAAGAGAGACACCCCCTGATCTCACGCCTCGGCCCCGATCCTCTCTCCGAGGACTTCACAGTAGAGTACCTGGCCTCCGCTTTCAGTCGCAGGGCCAGCGTTAAAGCCCTGCTTCTCGACCAGTCCGTAGTGGCCGGCCTCGGCAACATCTACGTGGACGAGATCCTCTTCTCGGCCCGCGTCCATCCCACGCGAAAGGCCAACACCCTCACCACAAGCGAATTACAGAGTATCCACGCAGCAACCCGCGACATCCTGCGTCGCGCCATCGAGTTGCGCGGCACCACCTTCGACTCCTACCACGACGCCTTCGGGGAGACCGGCAAGTTCCAGCACCAGCTCCAGGTCTTCATCCGGACAGGCGAGCCATGCCCACGTTGCGGCACGAAAATCGTAAAGGCGCGCGTCGCCGGTCGAGGAACACACACCTGCCCAACTTGCCAAATGGCAAGTTAGCACGCCGCCCTGCGGGCAGCTAGTCAGCACGGCGGCTGCGCCGCCTTGTCAGCACTTCAGCATTTCAGCTTCTTCCGTTCTGGCTTCGCCCTGCCGCGCACGACGAAGCATGGATCAGGGAAATAGGTTCGACGCTCGTGGCGGCGCTTCGGGACGACTAGCTGAAATGCTGACGAGCCGCCGAGCGAAGCGAGGAGGCGTGCTGACAAGCGACAGCCGTAGGCTGGAGCGTGCTGACAAGCTGCCCGCAGGGCGGCGTGCTGAAATGCTATTCTGGCGCCGCCTCGATAAGCTCGGGGTTTGAGTTGGCCAGGTTCTGGGCTTCATCGTAGGTTTGCTCGGCTCTCTGGTAGCCTTCCCCGACTTCGGAGAGCAGGGCGAGGGCTTCCTCCCGGTTGTTCTGCAGGGTGGGATCTTCTTCCAGGATGCCGTAGAACTGTATCTCCTTGGCCTCGGCGGCGAGTTGGGCGTCCATCGCCTTTGAGAGCAGACCGGCGTACTCCTTTACCGAAGGGTCGACGTCGAGGTCGGCCACGGTCTGTAATGATTCTCTGGCGTCCTGTAGATCCTGGCGTGCCCGTTCGAGGGTGTTCTTGGCCTCGGTGATGTTGTCCTTCTCCTTCGAAGGGTCTTCCCCGGATTCGATCTTCTGCTTGACGTCGGCGTAGGTCGAGCGGGCAGCGTCGAAGAGCTGGTTGTGCTGGGCGATGGATTGGTTCGCTTCGCTGATGGCCTGGTCGGCCTGCTCACGGGGGTCCTCCCCGAAGACGACCGAGCATCCGGCGAGCACGAATGCCGAGAGCAAAATCACAACGACGGGCGCCAGGCGGTATATCATGTTCCTCATGAGTGAAAGCAGTCTACCTCTCTTGAACGCACTCAGGCTACGGTCCTTTCCCGGAGGCGCCAGGCGCGTGCTCGCCCGGCTACTCGGTCGTCGAAAAAGGGAGCCGGACCTGGCCATGATCTCGCTGGCGGCATCATCCATCCGGGAGTACGCAGGGAAGCACGCCGCGCTTTTCGAGCGGGCTGAGCGGCTGCAGGAGAAAGCCGACCGGCTGGAGAAGGCCGGGACCCCGAGCGAGAGTGCCGCCAACCGCGCAGAGCGCGCCAGAAAAGAGGTCGAAGCCGGACTCCGCGCCCTCCGCGCTTCTTTCGCTTCATCCGTGGGAGGGAGTGCTGGAGAGCGGGCATTCGACCACGAGGTCGAGCGTCTTTACCCGACGCTTGGCGTCCGGGGCCAGTAACTCCGGCGCTCCTCGCGAAGCGTTCGTTCTTTTCCGCTCCTATTCTCCTGAGGTCAGAGACCCGTAGGTGTCCACAGCGAACTTGCGTGCCTGGGGTCCTGTCCTCGGGTGCAAGAACAGGAAGCCTACGGCCGCTACCAGGAGGAGGAACAGCAGGCGACCGCCCCATCCACCGCGCTCGCGGACCTTCTCCCCCCTTATCCGCTTGCTGCCCTGGCTGGCCGCTCCCGCCGCAGCCTCGACCTGGCCGCGGAGCTTATCGTCGTCCCACAGTTTGGTGATGATGTCGGCGGGGTCCTCGCCGGAGAGCTGGTCCACGATCGAGCGGGCCGACTCGATAAAGGTCCGGATGTTGTCCCTGAGGTCGTCGTCGTAGAGCAGACGCTCGAGAACCGGCATGGCGCCGGTATAGACCGCGGCCAGCGTTGCCATCGGGACTAGCGAGTTGGACTCTGCCTGCTCCTTGAGCCTCTCCGCCCGGCTCTTTCTGCCAAACACACCGAACCTCCCTCTGCTGAATCGTCTATGCCTGTGACCCCTACATCATACCCGTTTCGCCGGGCCTCTACCCTGCCCTGCCGAGCGGCTCCATTCTCACCCATAGAGCCTCCCCGTCGACCGTTACCCTCTCAGAGCCTTCACCAGGGGCGCCCGAATCGATGGAGAGCTCCTTTGCCAGTACCTCGCTCTTGAAGTAATCTCCCCAGCGACCCTCCAGTAGCGACGAGACCCTGGGGTTCCCAAAGAGGCCGACGCTGATGCTCTCCTCTATCTCGAAACCTTTCTCGCGTCTCAGGTTCTGCATCCTGTGGACCAGCTCCCGCACGAGTCCCTCGTCGACGAGTCCGGCGTCGAGTCCCGTGCGGAGCGCGACGGAGAGACCTCCCTCGCGCTCCAGGGCGTAACCCTCCCTCTGTCCCGGCTCGACGAGCAACTCCTCGGGAGAGAGCGTGATCTCCTCCCCTTCCACGTCCACGGAGATGCTCTCTCCCGCGGCGGCCCGGACGCCGACCTCGGGCGCAGCCTCAGCGAGGGCCGCCCTGAGGCCGGGTACGAGCCTGCCGTACCTGGGCCCAACGACCCCGAGGTTGGGCTTGAGGTCGTAGGAGATCACATCCTCAGCCGTCCCGAAGGCCAGCTCCTTGACGTTCAGCTCGTCGAGCACGATCTCCTTAAGGCTCTCCACGCCTTCTTTGAGCCGCGAGCTTCCCTTACCATCAGGGGTTTCGTCGACGACGACTACCTCCCTCAAAGGCTGGCGGGTCTTTAAGGCGGCGGCGTTGCGGGCGGCCCGCCCTAGACCGACCACGCGCCTCGCCGCGGACATCCGCTCCGAGAGGTCGCGGTCTACGAGTTCCTCCCTGTGCTCGGGCCAGTCGGCGAGGTGTACGCTCTCGGGAGCCTCTTCGCTCACGTTCACTACCAGGTTCTGGTAGAGGGCTTCTGCTATGAACGGGGTAAAGGGGGCCGTGAGCCTGGCGACCGTGACCAGACACTCGTAGAGGGTGGAGTGTGCGGCTTTCTTGTCCTGATCGTCCTCTCCCTTCCAGAAGCGCCTGCGGCTCCGTCTCACGTACCAGTTGGAGAGCTCTTCCACGAACTCCCCGACGGCCCTGCCTGCCGCAGTTACGTCGTAGGCGTCGAGTCTCTCGCTCACGGTCCTCACGGTGAGCTGCAGCTCGCTGAGGGCCCACCGGTCCATCAGGCTCCGTCCCTCGGGCTCGACGTAGTCCTCCTTGGGATCGAAGCCGTCGATACGGGCATAGGTCACGAAGAACGAGTAGGTGTTCCAGAGGGTGAGCAGGTATTTGCGGACGGCCTCGTCGACCTGAGTTCTGGAGAAGCGTCGCGTATTGCCGGGACTCGTGGCAGTGTACAACGCCCAGCGCAAGGCATCGGCGCCCTGCTTCTCGAAGACATCCCAGGGGTCTATGACGTTGCCGAGAGACTTGCTCATCTTCTTGCCCTCGGCGTCGAGTATATGCCCGAGGACCAGGCAAGTCTCGTACGCGCTCTTGCCGAAAAGCATCGTCGAGACGGCGAGCACCGAGTAGAACCATCCCCGGGTTTGGTCGACGGCCTCGCAGATGTAGTCGGCCGGGAACTGGCTCCGGAAACGCTCCTCGCCGCCCTCCACGTGCGGATAGCCCCACTGGGCGAAAGGCATGCTCCCCGAGTCGAACCAGGCGTCCAAGACCTCAGGGACGCGGGTGGCCTCCTCGCCCGTCTCCGGGTGTCTTATGCGCACCCTGTCTATGTAAGGCCTGTGCAGGTCCTCGGGGACGGAGTCTATGGCAAGCTCTCTCAGCTCTTCAGCACTACCGACCACGATCGTCTCACCCGAGGCGGTGCGCCAGATCGGGAGCGGGGTACCCCAGTAGCGCTCGCGGCTCAAGGCCCAGTCGATGTTGTTCCTTAGCCAGTCCCCAAAGCGACCCCATTTCATGTGCTCGGGGACCCAGTTGATCTCTTCGTTCTCCGAGAGAAGTTCGTCGAGCACCGCGGTAGTCCGCCCGTACCAGGCCTTCTTCGCGTAGTATAGAAGCGGTGTTCCGCACCGCCAGCAGTGCGGGTAGGCGTGCTCCAGTACCTCCGCCCTGAACAAGAGCCCCTTCTCCCTCAATTCCTCGACGAGACCCGGGTCCGCGTCCTTGACGAACTGCCCGGCGAAAGGCCCGACCCGCCCGTCGAAAGTGCCGTCCGGCCTGACCGGGTGGATCGTGGGCAGCCCGTACCTGCGGCCCGTGCGGGCGTCCTCCTCCCCGTATGCCGGAGCGGTGTGCACCAGCCCCGTCCCTTCCGTGGTCGTCACGTAGTCTCCGAGAACGACGCTCCAGAGGTTCTCCGTCTCCTCCACGGGTACGTAATCGAAGGGGCGGCGGTACGCCTTGCCTTCGAGGTTCCGTCCTTCAGTCGTAAAGAGCACCTCGTAACCGTCCTGGCCGAGAACCTTCTCAAGTAGCTCCTCGGCCAGGATCACACGCTCGCCATCCACCTCGACGGTTGCATATTGCACCTCAGGCCCTACGGCGACGGCGGCATTGGAGATGAGGGTCCACGGCGTTGTTGTCCAGACGAGGAGGCTCGTGTTCTCTTCGTCTATCAGTGGCAGCCTCACGTAGACGCTCGGGTCAACCACGGGATCAGGATACTGCTGGTAGCCGAGCGCTACCTCGGCGGAGGAGAGGGAGGTCTGGTCGCGGGGGCAGTGGGCGCTAACCTTGTAACCTTCGTAGAGGAGGTTATTCTCGTATAGCTCTTTGAGTGCCCACCAGACGCTCTCGATGTATGAATTCTCCAGGGTCCAGTAGGGGTTGTCCATATCTATCCAGAAGCCGAGTCGCTCGCTCGTCTTCTTCCAGTCCTCCACGTAACGGAAGACGGACTCGCGGCACAGGCGGTTGAACTCCTCGACGCCGTAGCGCTCGATGTCCCCTTTGCCCTCGAGGCCTAGCTCTTTCTCTACCTGGATCTCCACCGGCAGACCGTGACAATCCCAGCCACCCTTGCGCTCGACCCGGTAACCCTGCATGGTCTTGTAGCGGGGGATGAGGTCCTTGAAAGCCCTCGCCAGGGTATGGTGGAATCCCGGTCTCCCGTTGGCCGTCGGTGGCCCCTCGTAAAAGACGAACGGCCTGTCCTCGGGCCTGCCGTTTACAGACTTCTCGAAAACGTTCGTCTCCCTCCAGAGACCGAGGGTCTCCTCCTCGAGCCTCGGAAAGTCTACCTGCGGGCTGACCTTATCGAACTTCATGCCGTCGACCTCCTCATACAAAAGCTCCCGCCCCCTGGGCGGAGTCTCGCTCCACCGCAGGGACGGGAGCCTGCATAAGGCCCTCGCGGTACCACCCTACTTGCCCGGAACCTCACGGGTCCGGTCCTCTCCGTGGCGTCGCGGTCTCCCGGAACGCGCGCGCTGTAACGGGCTCACCCGGCCGGTCCTACTAACCGTCTAGGCCACTCTCGCCTTCCGCTTTCGGCCGGCGGCTCGGGGAGGATGTTCGGGCCGCGTCCCGCGCCGGGCTTCCACCGTCCCCGGCTCGCTCAGACGGGGGTCTGCGACCCTACTCGTTCCCGTCATCGCCTGTAGGAGACTTTGTAGCGAAGAAGAGCGGTTGTGTCAAGTCGGACGATGATCCGGTCCGCAAAGCAAATTCGTAATGTAGTTGTAAGAATTTTTGAGGCCCAAGCAACCATCCGAGGTATAGACTCAACGGAAGGTCTCACAGCGAGAGGTATTGGAGAACACCACCATGAGCAAGAAGAAGACACCAAGCGGGATGCGCGCGGGGATCGCCGGTGTGGTCGGAGCCGTGGTCGCGTTCGGGATCGCGGAGTTGGTGCACGGGCTCTACTCCTCTGTTCCTTCGATCCTCGTGTCGATAGCCCAGCGGATAGTGGAATTGACACCAGGCGGGCTCGTGACGGCAGGCATCGAGCTCCTCGGCAAGGCGGACATACCGACGCTTATCGTTACGGTGCTCCTCGGTACCGTGGCGATCAGCTTCTTCCTCGGTAATCTCGCCGTCAGACACCCTTCTCTGGCGCTCGCCGGCGTCGCCGTCCTGTCGGCCATAGCCGTGGCCGCGGCCCTGGCAGATCCGTTCGTGGCCCCGGCGCCGACCATAATCACCATCGCCGGAGCCCTCCTCGCCGGTGCCGCCGTCACGGAACTCCTGTTGCGCGCGGCGGGCCTCCGGGCCGCCATAGAACCTGCGGAAGAGCCTCCCCAAGCGGGCGAGCCTGGCAGCGCGGCCTCGCCCGTCGCGAGGGCGAGGGAGGCAGGCTCGGACGGCAGCATCGCCGTCGGGCGCGGCGGGTTCCTGCTGCTAGGCGGCGGCGCGGCCGTGGCCGGTCTCGCGGCCGCCGGCGTGGGACGCCTGCTTGGCGGTGGAACCGTCCAGAGCGCGGCCAGACCCAAAAAGCTGAACCTTCCAGAAGCGCAGGACGAGAAACAGCCGGCAGGGAAGGGTGAGGCCGACAAGAGCGCCGGAGAGGCCGCGACGCACGAGTCGCTGCCGCAGCCTCCGGCGGATGCCTCCATAGACGTGCCCGGCATGCCGAAGCTAATTACTCCGGCGAGCAGCTTCTACCTCATAGACACCGCGCTCAGTTCGCCGAGGATAGACGTGAACGACTGGACGCTCTCCGTCAAAGGCGCGGTAGACAACCCCGTCGAGTTCTCTTTCCAGGACCTCCTCGGCATGTCCACCCGCGAGGCGGACATAACGCTCTCCTGCGTCTCCAACACCGTCGGCGGAGGCCTCGTCTCCAACGGACGCTGGACCGGGGTCTTGCTCTCCGACGTTCTGGCGGAGGCCGGTATGAGCCGGGACAAGATCACAACCGCCTCCAGGCAGCTCGTCGGCCGCAGCGTCGACGGCTTCACGACGGGCTTCAAGACAGACATCGCGCTGGACGGCCGCAACGCCCTCGTCGCCTTCGGCCTGAACGGCAGCGAGCTCCCCGTAAAGCACGGCTACCCCGTCCGACTCGTCATCCCAGGCCTCTACGGATACATCTCGGCCACCAAGTGGCTCACCGAGATAGAGCTCACCAACTGGAACTTCGACGCTTACTGGGTCCAACGTACCTGGTCCAAGGAAGGGCCGATCAAGACCCAGTCCCGTATCGACACTATCAGGGATGGCGACAACCTCTCCTCCGGCAAGAACCCCATAGGGGGTATCGCCTGGGCACCACACCGCGGAATCCAGAAGGTCGAGGTCTCGACAGACGGCGGAGTGACCTGGAACACAGCCCGCCTGGCAAAACAACTCGCCGAAGATGCCTGGCGCCAATACGTCTACGACTGGGATGCCCGTCCAGGCGATTACACCATCCAGGTGCGCGCCACGGACGGTAACGGACAGACCCAGACCGCCTCGAAAGCCCCCCCACACCCCTCCGGCGCCACCGGTTACCACACCATCGACGTGACCGTGGGCTAGAGATCCGCTACAATATCTCAACTATAGCGTTAGGGTCGGGCATGTAAGGGCGGTAACAAATGTTTCGCCGCAGAGAAACAAACCTGTAACCAAAGTGTTTCCGATACGTTACGAAACCGTAACATTACGGCAAGCATACCGTAACAGGTTAAGGGTAAGATTCAGATTAAACCGAGCCCCGGCCGATGGAACCGTTCCCCCCTCCAGATTCCATCGGTCGGGACGGTGTTTTCTGGGGGTTATCGGTAGGCAGTGTATCCGGGAGCTCGCCCCGCGTACATATTTGTTAACGTAGGATGAAGGTCGACGAGCTTCACGGGTTTGATCTCTCACCGTCCGAGGCCAGGCGGCTACAGGAGGAGTTGGCGCCCAGGGTGGTTACGGGGCCGGCCCTCGACCTCTCCGGCGTGCGGCATGTGGCCGGGGCCGACGTCTCTACACAGGGCGACACGGCCTATGCCACGGTCGTGGTGCTCGAGTTTCCTGGGCTCTCCCTCGTCGAAGTGCAGGGCTTCGAGGCGCCGCTCCGGTTTCCGTATGTACCCGGGCTCCTTTCGTTCAGGGAAGTGCCGTCGTTGGCCGGGGCTTTGCGCGAGGTGGAGACCGGGGTGGAAGCCCTGATCCTGGACGCCCAGGGCCTCGCGCACCCCCGTCGCATGGGCCTGGCCTCGCACCTTGGGATCTTTCTCGACGTTCCGACGGTGGGTTGCGCCAAGAGCCGGCTGGTGGGGAGCTATGAGGAGCCAGGGAGGGAGAAGGGTAGCGCAGAGGATCTCGTGCATCGTGGGGAGACCGTCGGTAGGGTGGTAAGGACGAGAGAGGGGGTCTCCCCGGTCTACGTCTCGGTGGGCAACGGTATAGATCTGGGTAGCGCGGTGGATCTCGTCCTGGCCTGCTGCACGAGGTACAGGTTGCCTGAGAGCACGCGCCAGGCGCATAACGCCGCCAACAGGTTGAGGCGAGGGGAGGAGCCAGGCGGCTCCATGAGGTTACTGTAGCATCGGCCTCGAAGGGATGTTACCTTACCAATCTAGCTCATCCATGGGGAATACTGTTCCGTATGAAAAGAGAGGGTCAATCGGGAAAGGGGCCATCTTGGCACGGACGCACGAGACACGGAAGATAAGCCGCGGCGATTTCCTCCGGCTAAGCGGGGTCGGTCTGACCGGCGTGACGTTGCTCGGCCTGGCAGGGTGTGGCGGCGGCGGGACCATAGGCGGCGGAGGTGGCGGGGGCAGTACGTTCGTCTTCGGTAGGGGGGCGGACTCGGTCTGCCTCGACCCTATCAACGCCACCGACGGCGAGTCCTTCAGGGCGACCCGCCAGGTGATGGATACCTTGCTCCGCTTCAAGCCCGAGAGCTTCGATATGGCTCCCGCTCTCGCCACGGAGATCCCAAAGGCCGAGGACAGTGGTCGCACCTACACCGTCAAACTGCGCGAGGGCGTCATGTTTCACGACGGGACGGAGTTCAACGCCGACGCGGTCAAGTTCAACTTCGACCGCTGGCGCGATTCCAAGAACCCCTACCACAAGGGTGGCGGGGCGGACAGCGCGAACTTCGCCTACTACAGCAGTCAGTTCGGGGGCTTCGACGAGGACTCCGTCATCGAGAGCATCGACGTCGTGGACGAGTACACGGTGCGGTTCAACCTCAAGGAGCCGCAGGGACCGTTCACCAGGAACCTCACCATGTCGCCCTTCGCCATAGCCTCTCCCAAGGCCATAAAGGAAGACGTCAACGGGTTCTGGCAGCATCCCGTCGGGACCGGGCCGTACAAGTTCGTCAATTGGGAGAGGAACTCCCAGATCCGCGTAGAGGCTGTAAAGGACTGGTGGGGGACGGATCTCCCCGAGAGCCAGGGGTACGGCGGTCCGCACATGAAAGAGTCCGTGATCAAGACCATCCCCGACAACACCCAGAGGGTGGCGGCGCTCACTGGCAACCAGCTCAACGGGGCGGACGGCCTCGTACCAGACGACGTGCCCACCGTCAAGGAGCAGCAGGGCTTCAAGGTGATCTACCGGCCGCCGAACACCATAGGCTACCTGGCGATGAACAACGAGAAGCCGCCCTTCGATGATCCTCAGGTGCGTCAGGCCTTCAACTACGCCATAAACATCCCCCAGATAGTCGAGAGCGTGCTCAGGGGCCAGGGGGAAGTCGCCTCGAACTACATGCCGTCTCTTCTGCCCTACTTCAACAACAGCGTCAAGCCCTACCCCTACGATCCCGACAAGGCCAAGCAGATGCTCAAGGACGCCGGGGTCGCGAACCTCAAGACCGAGTTGTGGTACATGCCCATACCGCGTCCTTACATGCCCGATGCCAAGAGCATCGCGCAGGTCATGCAGCAGAACCTCGAGAAAGTGGGCGTCAGCGCCAAGCTTGTGACCTACGATTGGGCCACCTACCTGACCAAGACGGGCAGCGGGGAGCATCCGACTTGTCTCCTCGGGTGGACTGGCGACAACGGCGACCCGGACAACTTCCTCAACGTTCTGCTCAACAGCGCGGGCGCCACCCCCCAGAATGCCCTGAACGTCGCCTACTACAAGAACCCGAATGTAGACAACTTGCTGGAGCAGGCCCAGACGACCGTGGATGAGAACGAGCGCGAGAAAGCCTACTACCAGGCGCAGGAGATCATGCACGAGGATGCCCCGTGGGTGCCCATCGCGTACGTCACGCCGCCCATAGGCCTGCAGGACTCGGTGAAGGGCTTCGAGCCGAACCCGACCAGCAGCGAGGCCTTCAACACCGTCTCCCTCTCGGGCGGGCAATAGGCGGGCAACCACACCCCGTTCCCGGACGGAGGTCTAGGCTCTGGCAGAGTACATCGGACGCAGGATAGTGCAGATCATCCCGGTGTTGCTCGGGGTGTCCATAGTAGTGTTCTTCATGGTGCGCGCCATCCCCGGAGATCCCGCCCAGATAATGCTGGGTCAGCAGGCGACCCAGGCGCAGGTCGAGCTGGTCAGGGAGAAGATGGGCCTCGACCAGCCCTTCTTCGTTCAGTACGGGCTTTTCCTCAAGGACGCGGTCAGGGGCGACCTGGGCGACTCCATAGTAACGGGGCGCCCGGTGGTTACAGAGCTACTGGTGCGGCTGCCCGCCACCTTCGAGCTCACCGCGTTCGCGATGCTCATCGCGGTGCTCGTTGGGGTTCCCGTAGGCGTGATCTCAGCCGTCAAACAATACTCGCTGCTGGACAAAACCACCTCGGTCCTGGCTCTCACGGGTATAAGCATGCCCATCTTCTGGCTGGCGATGATCCTGGTCGTGATCTTCGGCGTGAACCTGGAGCTCCTGCCGTTCCCGGGACGCCTGGATCCAACGACGGCCATCACCTCCATAACCGGGTTGGTGCTGGTGGACTCGCTGCTCACGCTGAACTTCGCTGGTTTCTGGGACGGGCTACTTTACCTCATAATGCCAGCCCTGGCCCTCGGGACCATCCCCATGGCGGTAGTGATGAGGATGACCCGCTCCAGCATGCTGGAGGTCATGAACGAGGACTACGTGAGGACGGCCAGGGCCAAGGGGGTCGTACCTTGGCGGGTGGTCTTCAAGCACGCCCTGAGAAACGCCATGTTGCCGACGATAACGGTGATCGGGTTGCAGGTAGGACTGCTCATGGGCGGGGCGATCATCACGGAGATTATTTTCTCATGGCCGGGTATCGGCCTTTACGTCTACCAGTCCGTAAATGCCAGGGACTACGCTTCGATCCAGGGCGTCGTCCTCTACGGAGCCTTGCTCTTCGTGCTGATCAACCTGCTCGTGGACATACTCTACGCTGTCCTCGACCCTAGGGTGAGGCTCTAAAGTGGCCGAAGCACAACTCCAGCAGGACGCGGCAGCTTCCTCCGACGTCAAGACCAGGAGCCGCAAGCAGGACTTCCTCAAGGCCTTTTTCTCCAACCGTTTGGCGGTCTTTGGGACGGCCGTGCTTGGCGTCTTTATCCTGATGGCCGTGTTCGCGCCGTACCTGGCACCCTATAGCCCGCTACAACAGAATCTCCCCGAGAAGTTCGACGGGCCGAGCCTCGCACACCCATTCGGGCAGGACGAACTGGGCCGCGACATCCTCTCTCGCGTCATCTACGGCGCCAGGATCTCGCTGACAGCCGGTCTCGCTGCCGTAGCCCTGGCCACGGTGGTAGGGACGATAGTCGGTCTCGTTACCGGCTATCTGGGGAGCTGGCTAGACTCGTCACTTATGCGCCTGATGGACGTGCTCCTCGCTTTCCCTAGCATCCTGCTCGCGATCATCATCGTCTCCGTCCTCGGCCCTTCCCTGGTGAACGCGATGTTTGCCGTCAGCATTGTGTTCATACCCCAGATCGCCCGCGTCGTCCGATCCGCCGTGATCAGCGTCAGGGAACGTGACTACATCGAAGCCGAACGAGCCCTCGGGGCAGGCAACACCCAGATCGTTCTCTCCGGCATCCTGCCAAACAGCATGGCGCCCCTGGTTGTGCAGGCCACCCTAACCCTTGCCACCGCGATCCTGGACATCGCGGCGCTCTCTTTCCTGGGCCTCGGCGCCCGCGCCCCAACTCCCGAGTGGGGCGCAATGTTGACCGACGCCTTCCGCAGCGGGTTCGGTGTCTTCGTCGAGGGCCAGCATGCCATCATTTTCCCCGGTATCGCAATAGCCCTTGCTGTTCTCTCCGTTAACTTTATCGGAGACGGACTTCGCGATGCCCTTGACCCCCGGCGCAAGAGATAGCCTACGAATGTTAGCTTTGCGAACTCTAGTCAACGTTGTGCGTTGTTTTGTTGCACCGGGGATGTATCATACTCATCCGTGAGAACCGAACGCTACGAGTGGTGGACCAGCGAGCGCAAGGGTAGGCGTTACTACGGGTCCGGGTGGCGGCCCGGCCGCAAGGTGTTCGTGCTGGCCGGTCTGGCCCTGATCCTGTTCGCGGCAGGGCTCGTTTTTCTCGATGTGAGGAGGGCCGGAGAAGAGAGCGCCGTCCCGCCGCCCAAGAGAGACGTGACGATGAAACTGTCCATCCCGAGCATGAAGAACGTGGATGGCGTGCCCGTCTACACCGCCGCTGCGCACAACAAGCCTGCGTTGCGCAACGGGACGCTGCACCTCGCTGGAACGGGCTTTCCCTGGCAGCGGGAGGCGAACGTCTACATCGCGGGTCACAGGCTTGGCTACCCGAACACCGAGAGCTTTCTGGTGTTCTGGGATCTGAACAGGTTGAGGATGGGACGGAGGGTTGTGCTCACGGACTCGGAGGGTGAGAGATACATCTACAGGGTCTACGACCGCTTCGTGCTTGGCCCAAACGACGCCTCGGCTACCAAGCCCGTAGCGGGGAGGAACGTAGTAAGCCTCCAGACCTGCACGCTACCGAACTACACGGACCGCCTGATCGTGCGCGCCGAGCTCGTAAAAATCCTGCAAGGCCCGGCGCCGCGGGGTGCGCCGAACAAACCGGCGTAGGGGCGGTGCGTTGTGGGCGGGTTCGAAACCCGCCCCTACGACCCCTTGCGCGCCCTCAGCGAATACATGAGCGGGATCTTTGGCGTGCCCTCTGGCAGACGGTAGGTATCGAACCCTGACTTCTCCAGGATGGGCCATCTGGGAGACATCGTGTAATCGTACTCATGTAGCAGTTCGACGTTAAGGCCTGTGGCGCTCACCGCGCTTACTACGTTGCCGAGGGTGTGGTTCCATTCGTAGGTAAGATTGTGCGATGTCTCGGCGTCGAAGTCGGCGTAGGTACCTGGCTCGTCGTATACCCTGGGGTTCTCGTCCTGGAAATAGTCGTGCTCCACGCTCAGGTCATCGTCCCCGAAGACGTCCGTAAAAGGGTGGAACTCGGTGAGGTACAAGAAGCCGCCGGGTTTCAGGAGATCCGCGACCACCTCCGCCCACCTTCCGATGTCGGGGAGCCAGATGATCGCGCCTCGGCCCGTGTACACGATGTCGAAGGTGCGGCCCCCCGTGGCGCCCACGGCCTCGTAGACGTCCGAGTGCACGAACGTGGCTTCGAGCCCCATTTCCGAGGCCAGCCCGCTGGCCGCCTCTATGGCCGGGGCCGAGAAGTCCAGGCCCGTAACGCTGGCGCCGCGGCGGGCCCAGCTCAGGGTGTCGATCCCGAAGTGGCACTGGAGGTGCAACAACTCCTTGCCACTCACGTCGCCCACCTCGGCTATCTCGAACGGTTGCAGGCGCTCCTGGCCACCCTTGAAAGAGGCCACGTCGTAGAACTCCCCCGAGACGTGGATAGGGACACGCTCGTCCCAGCTGGCCCTGTTCGCCTCCCGCCACTCATCGCGCCATTCACCCATCGCTCTCCTCTCATAGCGGCTTGTGGAAGGATCGACCTTCCACAAACCGCGCCGTCAGCCATCAGCTACTTGTTCTTGCTGATGGCTGAATGCTAATGGCTGATAGCGCGCCGTGCAGAGGGCCGTCTGCACGGCGCTGTCACAGGTTCTCTATCGGTACCGGTTCGACCGGGTCGGCAAGCTCGAAGCCCAGGACGCGCGAGTAGAAATACAGCTCGCCGTCCAGGGCCCGCTTGATGTTCTCGGCCCGCCTGAAGCCGTGTTGCTCGCCCTCGAAGGGTACGTAGGAGACAGGGAGCCCCTTCTCCCTGAGGGCCGCGAACATCTTCTCGGCCTGGTCCGGGGGCACGACCTCGTCTTCGAGGCCCTGGAAGAAGATTACGGGGCAGGAGAGCTGTTCGGCAGAGTGGATCGGTGAGCGCTCCAGATAGAGGTCCTTGCGCCCCGGGTAGGGTCCGATCAGGCTATCCAGGTAGCGCGATTCGAACTTGTGGGTATCCATTGCCATGGCCTCGACATCGCTGATGCCGAAGTGGCTCGCTCCGGCGGCGAACGTGTCCCTGAACGCGAGCGCGCAGAGCGTCGTGTAGCCGCCAGCGCTACCGCCGGTGATAATCAGCCGTTCGCCGTCGACGAGTCCACGCTCGGCAAGGTAGAGTGCTCCGTTGGCGCAGTCGTCGACGTCGACGACACCCCACGCCCCTTCCAGGTGACGACGGTATTCCCGACCGTAGCCCGTGCTTCCGCCGTAGTTCACGTCGAGCACGGCGATACCTCGGCTGGTCCAGTATTGGATCCCTGGGTCAAATGACGTGGTCGACGCCGCCGTCGGACCCCCGTGACTCATTACGAGGAGCGGGGGGAGTTCACCATCAGGGGCGGCGTAGTCCCTGTTTTTCGGCGGGTAGAAGAAGGCGTGCGCCGTCCGGCCGTCCTCTGTGGGATACTCGACGGGCTCGGGGACGGAGAGGTAGCCGTTATCTATCTCCAGGTCGCCCGAGCGCCGCAGGACCTCGTGCTGCACGGTAGACGGGTCCAACCTCACTATGCACGCCGCCTTCGTGGGCGAGCTGCCGCGGAAGACTACACCGCCGGAGCTATCAGTACGCAAGTATGCGATGCTCGAGTACGGCGTCTCCAACGGCTCGAGCTCGCCGCTCTCCGTGTCGAGGATGGCGAGGTGCGAGCTCCCGTGCTCCGTGTACGAGCAGACGATGCGTCCCGGCGAGACGAAGGCGTAGGTAGACATGCCGAATGCCCACTGTGGCAGGCCGAACTCCGCTTCCCTCTCGCAGAGCGGCTCGACGCGTCCATCTCGCCGGCGGTAGAGGTTCCACCAGCCCGTCCGGTCCGAGACGAAGTGCAGCGTGCCTTCGGGGGACCACTCCGGCTGAAAGATAGATTCGTCCTGTCCGCCGGCGATCTGCTCGACGTTCTCGGGGACGCCTTCGGCGCCGAGTTCGCAGCCCATTAGCTCCGTACCGTCCCAGGGCATGTTCGGATGGTTCCACGTCAGCCACACGAGACGCCGGCCATCGGGGCTCAGGCGAGGCGAGGAGTAGAAGTCGTTACCCGAGACGAGCACGCGTTCCTCCCCGCTTGCCAGGTCTATGCCGACTATCTCGTTTACGGGTTCGTTTCCGGCGTGGTCCTCCCGCACGGCGATCAGGCGGCGGCGGTCCCGATCTACGACCATGTCCGCGTACCTTCTGCCGGTCTCGGGCGTGAGCGGCGCCGGCTCGTCGCCAGGGACCAGGTAGTAGATCCTCTGGTCGGCGAAGTTCGCGAAGTAGACCGTGCGCCCATCGACGGTGAAGTCGCCTCCCCCATACTCGTGCACCCGTGTGCGCGCGTTGAAAGGCTGTGGCGTAACGTCCTCGGTGCGTCCGTCCCGTGTCAGGAGCACGACGACGTTGCGCCCACCCTCGCCGGGGCGGCTCTCCAGCCAGTACACGTCCCTACCAACTATCACGATTTCCTCTAGCTCCACCACGCCCCTGACTATCACATCAGAAGAGATCGGAGACCTCCAGGAACCGTACGGCGCGACTCCACGTTCGGGCATAGCTCGGCTCCTCCGCTTTACCTTTTCAGTCGGAGGACTCGAAGACCAGCCAAGAGCCATCGAGGCCTTCGCTTATAGACTCGCCTCCCCTGCGGGGTACCACGCTCACAAGCCGGTCGCCCTCACGAACGAAGTCCTCCAGCGTCTCTGCTACCTCCGTGCGGTGCAGGACGAAGACGACCCGATGTTGCTTGGTGAGCTCCTCGATGGAATCTCGCCGGGACTCTTCAGCACCTACGGCCTCGGCAAGCAGCCTCTCTCGCTCGGCCGCCTCGGCCCACAGCCGGCTCCGGCTCGCGTCGGCCTCGGCCTGCAGGGTGGCGTCCCGCTGACGCCACTCTTCCAGGTGCTCCTCGATCCTGTGCAGCATTCGCTCTATGGGGGATCCGCGGTGCTCGCCCATCACCAGCCTCCTCTATCCGTGTGCCCGAGCGCCCCTCACTCTACCCCTGTTTCGCCTATTTTGCCTGCTGCCTGCAGGGGCTACGCCTTGAGCCGGTAGCCCGTCTTGAAGATCCACCACACCGCCGTCAGGCACAGGATCAGGAAGAGGAGTGTCATGGCCACGCTCAGGCCAACGCTCACGTCGGCGGTCCCGTAGAAGCTCCACCTAAAGCAGCTGATCAGGTAGACCACGGGATTGAAGAGGGTGAGCGTCTGCCAGAACGGCGGCAGCATCTGTATGGAGTAGAAGCTGCCTCCGAGGAAGATCAGGGGCGTGATGATGAGAAACGGCACGAGCTGCAGCTTCTCGAAGCCCTCGGCCCAGATGCCCAGGATGAAGCCGAAGAGGCTGAAGGTGAAGGCCGTGAGCACGAGGAACAGGACCATCAAGATCGGGTGCGCGACCTCCAGGGGCACGAACAGGCCGGCCGTGGCCAGGATGATCAGGCCGAGAATGACCGACTTGGTCGCCGCCGCCCCGACGTAGCTGATGACGATCTCGATGTAGGAGACGGGGGCAGACAGTATCTCGTAGATCGTGCCCGTGAACTTGGGGAAGAAGATGCCGAACGACGCGTTGGAGATGCTCTGGGTCAACAGCGACAGCATGATCAGGCCGGGCACGATGAACGCGCCGTAGCTGACCCCCTCGATATCGTCGATGCGCGAGCCTATCGCCGCCCCGAACACGACGAAGTACAAAGAAGTCGAGATGACGGGCGTGACGATGCTCTGCAAGAGCGTGCGGAACGTCCTTGCCATCTCGAAGACGTAGATCGCCCGGATCGCATGAAAGTTCACCGCTCCTCCTTCACCAAATTGACGAATATCTCCTCCAGCGAGCTCTGCCTTGTCTGGAGGTCCCTGAACCCGATGCCCGTACGGGTCAGGTCGGCGAGCAGGGCGGTTATATCTGTATGCTCTGTCTGCGTGTCGTAGGTGTAGACTAGTTCGCGACCGTCCGCCGCAAGCTCCAGTCCGTAGCCGGCGAGATCTTCCGGAATCGTGTCGAGCCTGTCGTACAGATGCAGGGTCAGCTGCTTCTCGCCGAGCTTGCGCATGAGCTCGGCCTTCTCCTCGACCAGGATGATCTCACCGTTGTGGATCACCCCGATCCTGTCGGCCATCTCCTCGGCCTCGTCGATGTAGTGGGTGGTCAGTATGATGGTTACGCCGTTCTCGCGGAGCCGGCGCACCATCTGCCACATGTCCTGCCTCAACTCGACGTCGACCCCCGCCGTCGGCTCGTCGAGAAAGAGGATTCGCGGCTCGTGCGAGAGGGCCTTGGCTATCATGACCCGGCGCTTCATACCGCCGGAGAGCGTCATGATCTTGCTGTCCTTCTTGTCCCACAGGGAAAGATCCCTCAGCACCTTCTCGATGTAGCCAGGGTCCTTCGGCTTGCCGAACAGCCCGCGGCTGAAGTTGCAGGTCGCCCAGACGGTCTCGAAGGCGTCGGTGGTAAGCTCCTGCGGGACCAGCCCGATCAGGGACCTGGCCGCCCGGTAGTCTTTGATAACGTCGTGACCGTCGGCCAGAATCTTGCCCTTGCCCGGATTGACGATCCCGCAGATGATGTTGATCAGGGTCGTCTTCCCCGCGCCGTTCGGGCCGAGCAGGGCGAAGATCTCGCTCCTGTGGATCTCCAGGTTGATATCCTTGAGCGCCCGAAAGCCCGAGGCGTAGGTCTTGTCGAGGCCGGATACCGAGATGACGTCACCATGATCCGGCGCCCAGGATTCATATCCTGGTTTGTCGCGCGGTGACATCATTTCTTGTTGCCGTACAGGTACATGGTGAGCGGTGCGAATACGGCGACGAGGATCGCGGATATCAGGAGTACCCAGCCGATCTGCCCGGCGGTCACCGTCCCCGACATCAAACCCCGCACCGCCGTCGTCAGGTGGGTGATGGGGTTAGCGCCCACGATCGCCTCCAGCCACGACGGCATGGTCCGCGGGTCCACGAAGATGTTACTGGCGAATGTGAGGGGAAACAGGACCATGAAGCTCACCATCATGACCGAGTTCGGCGTCCGCAGGACCAGCCCGAGCGCGGTCCAGATCCACGACAGGCCGAACGAGAACACCAGGATGAGCGCCACAGAGAGCAGCACGCCGATCACACCGCCGGCCGGGCGGAAGCCAAGCAGAAGACCCAGCGCGACGACCATCGTCGATGCCATCGCATAGCGCGCCACGTCGCCGAGCAGGGCCCCGACGAGGGCTGCGGGCCGCCAGACGGGCAGCGACCGGAAGCGGTCGAAGACCCCTTTGGTAATGTCGGTGTTCAGCCCCATCCCGGTGTACATGGTGATGAACACCACGGTCTGGACCAGGATGCCGGGCAGGAGGAATTGCAGGTACTCGCCGGTCGAGCCGGCCAAAGCGCCGCCGAACAGGTAGGTGAACATCAGCGTGAACATGATCGGGAACGCGGTGACGTCGAACAATTGCTCGGGGATGTGTTTGATCTTCAGCAGTGCCCGCCACCCGAATGTGAGCGACGCGGAGAGTGCATTCGGGCGCGACGGCCGTTTGCGGGAAGACAGCGCCGAGCGCAACGCATCGTCGCGGATTTGCTGTGCTGATGTAGTCGGCGTCGTCATGCGGCATCCTCCCCGGTGATGGTCGTATCGTCGTCCTCGGCAGGGTGGCCGGTCAGGGCTAGGAACACCTCATCGAGGCTCGGCTGGCCGAGCGCGAAGTCGGTGACCGCGACACCGGCGCGGGAGAGCTCCGCGAGGGCGTGCGCGACTCGTTCTGGGTCGGAGACTCTGGCCGAGAGCGCCGCCGGGTCGGATTCGAGGTGCACGGATACGCCGAGCGTCTGCGATAGCACCAGCTCCGCCTCGGGTCGTTGTTCTGGGGCGCGCAGCCGCACGTGCAGCGCGCCCGAGCCTACCGATGCCTTGAGTTCGCCAGGAGTGCCTTCGGCGATGACCCTGCCGTGGTCTATAACGGCGATTCGGTCGGCGAGCTGGTCGGCCTCGTCGAGGTACTGCGTGGTCAAGAGCACCGTGGTGCCGCCAGCGGCGAGAGTTCGGACGATGTCCCAGACCTGGTTGCGGCTGCGAGGATCCAGCCCGGCCGTCGGCTCATCCAGGAAGATCAGGTCCGGCGTGACGACTATGGACGCCGCGATGTCCAGCCGGCGCCGCATTCCCCCTGAGTACTTCTTGACCTGACGGCCGGCCGCCTCGGTAAGGCCGAAGGCATTCAGTAACTCGCTTGCTCGCGCCCTAGCCGCCTTGCGCGAGTGGCCCAATAACCGGGCGATCAGGACGAGGTTCTCGAGGCCGGTGAGGTCCTCGTCGACCGAGGCGAACTGTCCGGTAAGGCTCACCAGGCCGCGCACCGCATCGGATTCGGCCACGACGTCGTGGCCGAATACTCTAGCCGAGCCCGAGTCCGGGCGGAGCAGGGTGGCGAACATGCGGATAGTCGTGGTCTTCCCTGCGCCGTTCGGGCCGAGTAGACCGTATATCTCACCCCGGGCCACTCTCAGGTCTACACCGTCGACCGCGATGTTGTCCCCGAAGCGACGAACCAGCCCCTCGGCCTCGATTGCCAGTCCACCATCCGCCGAACCATGTCTAATGCTCATCTCTCTGTTACCCTCCATTGCACTTCTTGGCGCCGGCTGGACGCCCCACGATAGCGCTTTCTGTTCACTTTCACGCCACCCTGAGTATAGGGTAGGGACCCCCCTTTACCCACAGTGTTATCCCCGACTCGTCGGGTCGTGGATCTCTATCTCGGTTTGCCTCGCGCGCCTTTATGTTGCATCGGAAGATGGTCTCGCGCATCGTGCGGGAGTACGGTTTTCGGCATGTACCTTTGTACAGGTCATCCGGTCAGCACCGCTGAGGATATCATTTCGGGACGGAACCTTTTCTGGACTTCGCCCCCTGCGGAGGCGCTCTTTATGTACATTGGTGGCAAGGTACCAAGACTTACAAGGAGGGCGCGATGAAGCGGTTAGTAGAATTCCCTTCCGATACCGGGGAACCTATCCTGGTAGAAGTAGAAGATGTGGGACTAGCAGGCGAGACTCGGCGTGGCCTGTCTCCTTCGGTGATTGTGGAACGTGCCCAGACCTCCTTCGAAGACGCCTTAGAGAAGGCACGGCCCATGGCATCCAGCTTAGTAGGGAAGTTGCATGCGATCGGTGACGCTGCAGGCAACCCGCCCGACGAGGTACAGGTGGAGTTCGGGATCGTCCTGAACGCTGAAGCCGGAGCCGTTCTGGCGTCGGCGAGCGCCGGGGCCAACTACAAGGTGATCATGACCTGGAGGCGGCCGCCAGCATAGCGCTCGTTGCTTTGACGCTGACCGAATTCATCGCCGATTCATCGGCACCTGGTAAACAGAGTATGTGACAACGCAACAAGGTAGTGCGGCAGCCTCAGATAGTATCTTTTGAGGCATTGTTGCCATATACTGGGATTTTCTAGCGGTGGTGAGGTACTGACATAATGGTGAATACCGAAAGCGAATCGGCGAGTCATTGTGAGTACGTCGACTTCGACTTAGAGATCGGTGAACAAAGGGAGTCCCGCAGCTATCCTGTGTCCGTTCGCTCTCCAGAGGGTGAAGCTCGAGTGGTGATGCGCTTCCCCTTCGACGAGTGGGAGCTCAAAGACAGGCTCAGAGACGTTGAATTCGCCTTGCTCCGCTCTGGCGGGGGAGGAAGACTCGTTCCGCCGGTACCGGGAAAGCGTCGAATCAGCGTGGGTGGGCGGGGGCCTGCAGCGCAACGAAGTACATCGGCTCCAGGAGCTAGCGATTAACGAACTGGGGTTGGACTCGGGTACTGCTGCGGACATCGAACGCGGGGTCATGGGCGACACCAAAGAGACGATCCTCGAGCGCCAGGAAGTAGCCGCTAGGGAGGAAGAGCGAAATAGGCGGCTAGAGGAGTTGTACAACCAG
>Ga0196962_10000179_pt1 | contig 35616 bp, 36 predicted proteins | sample S3v_20metaG_FD_183186 | JGI IMG/M metagenome (GOLD analysis project Ga0196962, IMG submission 183186) | Soil microbial communities from Anza Borrego desert, Southern California, United States - S3+v_20 | ecosystem: Environmental > Terrestrial > Soil > Desert | place: USA: California | collected...
CCCTCCCCCGGAGGGGGAGGGTAGGGTGGGGGGCTACGGAGCTGGGCGCGATCCGCAGGCGCCGCAACCCCTCACCCCGACCCTCTCCCTCTGGGAGAGGGGGTGGGGCGGCTCGGGGCGCGGAGCTCGGGGCGTGACCTTGTCCGTCGCGGCGATGAGAAGGTGGATGCCGGATCGAGTCCGGCATGACGAAGGCGGGTTCACCCAAGTCGCATCGGCGCTAGGTCGCCATCCGGCGCAGCGCGGCGATGGTGTCGGCTTCGTGGGCCGGCTTGTCACGGCGGATGCGCGAGATGCGCGGAAAGCGCATCGCGAGGCCCGACTTGTGGCGCTTGCTCTCGTGCACCGAATCGAACGCGACCTCGAGCACGAGCGACTTCTCGACCTCGCGGACCGGGCCGAAGCGCTGCACGGTGTTGGTTCGAACGAAGCGGTCGAGCCACTTCAGCTCCTCGTCGGTGAAGCCGAAATAGGCCTTGCCGACCGGAAGCAGCTCGCCCTCCTCGCCCCAGCAGCCGAAGGTGTAATCGGAATAATAAGAGGAGCGCTTGCCGCTTCCGCGAGCCGCGTACATCAGCACGCAATCGACGGTAAGCGGGTCGCGCTTCCACTTGTACCAAAGGCCGACTCGCCGGCCGGCGACATAAAGGCTGTCGCGCCGCTTCAGCATCACGCCTTCGATGGCGGCGTCGCGGGTGCCGCCCCGAATCGCCTCGAGCGCCTCGAAGCTCGGCGCCTCGATCAGCTCGGAGACGTCGAAGCGATCGGGGTCGAGCGCCGGCACGAAGGCCTCGAGCCGGCGCCGGCGCTCGCTCCACGGCAGCGCGCGCAAATCCTCCCTGCCGTCGATCAAAATGTCGTAGAGGCGCACGAAGGCCGGATAATCGGCGAGCATCCGAGCCGACACCAGCTTGCGGCCGAGCCGCTGCTGGAGGGCGTTGAAGCTGCCCGCCTGGCCGCCCTGGAACTCGCCGCGGACGAGCAATTCGCCGTCGAGCACGCCTTCCCGGTCGAAGGCGTCGGCGACGTCGGGGAAGCTTCGGGTGATGTCGTCGCCGGCGCGGCTGTAGAGGCGGGTCGAGCCGCCGGCGCGCACGAGCTGGACCCGGATTCCGTCCCACTTCCACTCGGCCGCATAATCCTGCATCGACACGCGCAGCTCGTCGAGCGGGTGGGCGAGCATGAACGGCCGGAAGACGGGCACGTCCTCGGACGTCGGCCGCGCGCCGCGCCCCTCCGCCCAGGCGAACAGGGGCAGATAGGGCGGGCCGATGCCATGCCAGACCTCCTCCACCGCATCGACGTCGAGGGCGAAGGCCTGGCCGAGCGCGACCTTGGCGAGGCGCGCCGAGATTCCGATGCGCATCTCTCCGGTCGCCAGCTTGAGCAGGGCGAAGCGGCCGCTTGCGTCGAGATGGTCGAGCATGCCGGCGAGCGCGCCGGGCGCCTCGGCCCGGCCCAGGCTCGCCAGCCGCTCGACGACGCTGGCGATCCGCAACGTGCCGTCGTCGAGCCCGGCGGGCGCGTCGATGGGCTTCGGCCACAGCAGGGCGGCGGTCTCGGCGAGGTCGCCGACATAGTCCCAGCTCATGTGGAAGAGGACAGGATCGGTGCGCTCCTCGACGATGGCTCGGATCGCCGCGGCCTTCACCGCGGGAAGCTTGAGCTCGCCGGTGAGCGCCGCCAGCGCATAGCCCCGGTCGGGATCGGGCGTGCGCTTCAGATAGTCGCCGATCAGCTTGAGCTTGGCGCTGCGCGAACGGGTGTAGACCAGGGCGTCGAGGAGCTGTGAGAAATCTCGCATGCGAACCCCGTTCTTCCGCTACGGGCGGCGGCAGGCAAGCCCATGACGATCCGCCGCCTGTTCCTGTTCCTCCTGTCGGCGGGCCTCGGCCTGCTCGGCTGGTGCTATTGGACCGCGGTCTCGGCGCCCGTGCTTCGCGAGACCCGGGTGGCGCTGGCGGACTGGCCGCCGGGGCAAAGGCCGGTACGCGCCCTGCTCATCTCCGACCTTCACGTAGCCGGTCCCGACATGCCGCCCTCACGCCTGGCGCGGATCGTCGCCCGGATCGAAGCCATCCGGCCCGACATCGTCCTCATCGCCGGCGACCTGGTCAGCGACAAGAGCTACGCGACCCGCCATTATTCCCTCGGCGAGGCGGTGGCCCCGCTGGCGGGGCTTCGGCCGCCGCTGGGCACCTTCGCCGTCCTCGGCAATCACGACCATTGGCGCGATCCGGCGCAAGCCCGGGCCGAGCTGCGGGCGGCCGGAGTGACGGTGCTCGCCAACGGCGCCGCCCGCGCCGGGCCGCTTGCGATCGGCGGCCTCGACGACGCCTTCACCGGCCACGACGACCTGGCGGCGACGCTGGGCGCGCTTCGGCGAATGCCCGGAGCGCGCCTGCTGCTCAGCCACAGCCCCGATCCGTTTCCCGCCGTCCCGCGAGAGGTCGGGCTGATGCTGGCCGGGCACACCCATTGCGGGCAGATCCGACTTCCCCTGGTCGGCGCGATCTCGACCATGTCGGACCATGGCGAGCGCTATGCCTGCGGGCGGGTCGACGAGGCCGGCCGGACGCTCGTCGTCGGCGCCGGACTCGGCACCAGCATCCTGCCGCTGCGGCTCGGCGCCCGGCCCGACATGTGGCTGATCACGATCGGCCCGGAACAGCGGCGGCCGGGCTCCGTTATGAGGCCGTAACAGCCTTCGGAGAAGAGATCATGCTGCGCCTCGTCGGGATTGTCGTGCTGGTCGCGGTCGTTCTGCTCCTGCTCATGGTCTTCGGCCTGCTCGACGCCATCTTCTGAACCGGCTCAGGCGAGGCGAAGCGCGTTCACCGCCACGATGAAGCCGGTGATCAGGAACAGGGCCGCGCCGCCGATGCGGATGGCGCGGACGGGGACGAGCGACTGAAGCTGGGCGCCGAGCAGGGCCGCCGGAACGCAGGCGGCGAGCATTCCCGCCGTCGCGCCGGCACCGGCCAGGGCCGGCGAATCGAACCGTCCGGCGAGCGCGAAGGTGAGGAACTGGGTGCGGTCGCCGAGCTCGGCGGCGAGGCACAGGATGATCGCGGCAAGGAGGGCCGGAGTCCGGGCCGACCCGATCGACGGCGGCTTGCGGCGGATCAGCCCGGCGATTCCGGCGAAGAGCAGAGCCACCGCCACCAGCAGGGTCATCGCCCGGATGGTGATCGTCTCGGCGACCAGGGCGCCCGCGAAGGCGGCGGCGCCGCAGCTGAGCGCGGCGGCGACGAACAGGCCGGCGAGGACAGCGGCCGGCCGGCCGGAGCGGGCCGCGAGCAGGGCGACGACGAGCTGAGTCTTGTCGCCCCACTCGCCGAGCGCCGCGGCGACGAAGGCGGTGACGAGAGCGTCCATTCAGGCCCCGAGGCGGACCGAAATCGAGGCGAGCAGCGCCTCGCCGGCGGAGTCGTCGAGCCGCTCGCAGCCGATCGCGTCGCGCAAGCGATCGAAATAGAGTCCCGCCGGGCAGCCGCGCGGCTCGACCCGGATCGCCCGCTCCAGAGCGTCGGCGAGGGTCACCACCGGGGCCAGGCCGTAAGCCGCGGCCATCGTCCGGATGGCGCCGATCCTGTGCATCATGTCGCGCACGGTGAGCCGCTCGGCGACCTGCTGGAGCCGGTCGAGGCGGTCGCAAAGGTCCGCCCTCACCACCAGCATCCCGTCATCTTCCCAGCGCATCGTCCCGCTCCCGCCGTTCGGCTCCGGAGCGCAGGATGCGCCCTTATGGTTACCGCTTCGTTAACCATGAGGACGGCCCGGCGGCCTTGACAGAAAGGGCGCCGCGAGGCAGAGGCGGGGCGGACAGGGCGGCGGCAGCGCCGCTTTATTTTTTCATACTCCAAGTTTCGAGAGAGGCTGTCATGGCCAAGCCGACCACGGTGAAGATCAAGCTCGTCAGCACCGCCGACACGGGCTTCTACTACGTCACCAAGAAGAATCCGCGGAACATCACCGAGAAGATGAGCTTCCGCAAATACGATCCGGTCGCGCGCAAGCACGTCGAGTTCAAGGAAGCCAAGATCAAGTGACGCAAGACCTTAGGACGTATCGTCCTTAGGTCCTGCGTCATCCCGGCGAAGGCCGGGATCCGCCTTTCCTTCTTCCGCCCCTTCACCATTCCCGTCTGGACCCCGGCTTTCGCGGGGGAACTGGCGCTCGGAAGCTCCCGCTTCCCCTCCCCCAGCCTCTTCCCGCTCCGTCGCCGCTCGCTCGGCCGCCGCGTCCAGCAAAGCCCGCACCGCCTCGACGAAGCGAAGCACCGAAATCGGCTTGGAGACATAGCCTTCGGCGCCGGCGTCGCGGATCCGCTCCTCGTCGCCCTTGGCCGCATAGGCGGTGACGGCCATGATCGGAGTCGCCCTGAGCCCGGAATCGGCCTTCATCCGCTCGATCAGCTCGAGGCCGCTGACGTGCGGCATCTGGATGTCCATCACCACCAGGTCGGGCGCGAAGGCGCGGGCGCGCTCGACCGCCTCGCGGCCGTCGCGGACGGCCTCGGCCTCGTAGCCGTGGGCGCGAAGCAGGTCGCAGAACAGCTTCAGATTGAGCTCGTTGTCCTCGACAACCAGGATTTTTTGTCCCACCCGGCGGGATGTAGGCGATGATCGGTGAACAAACAAATGACTCGGAGGCGGCGGCGCTGAGGGCGCTGGGCTGGACGCTCGGCGACCAGGCCAGGGCCGCGCGGCTGCTCGCCCTGACCGGGCTCACGCCCGAGACTCTTCGGGCCCGGGCCGGCGAGCCGGCGCTGCTCGCCGCGGTGATCCGCTTCCTCGAGGCGCACGAGCCCGATCTCGTCGGCTGCGCCGAGGCGCTCGGCCTGACCCCGCCGCAGCTGGTCGAGGTCCGGCGCAGGCTCGAACGATGAGCAGGCCGCTTCTGATCAGCGACTGCGACGAGGTGATCCTCCACTTCGTCAGCCATTTCGCCGAGTGGGTCGAGGAGGCGGCCGACCTGACCTTCGCGCTCGACTCGCCGGGCTTCGCAGGCGCGCTTCGCAGCCGCGACGGCCAGGTCGTCCCCCCGGAGCGGGTCTGGCCGCTGCTCGACCTCTTCTTCGACGGCGAGATGCACCGGCAGAACGTCGTCCCGGGCGCGGTCGATGCGCTTCGCGAGATCGGCCGCCACGCCGACATCGTCATCCTCACCAATATCGGCGACGATTATCAGGCCAGCCGGGTCGCCCAGCTCGAGGCGTTCGACATCCGCCACCGGGTGCTCTGCAACCGCGGCGGCAAGGGCCGTCCGGTGCTCGAGCTGATCGAGGAATTGAAGCCCGGCGCGACGGTGTTCGTCGACGACCTTCCGGTCCACCACGAGTCGGTGGCGGAGCACGCGCCCGACGTCTGGCGACTGCACATGATCGCCGAGCCGCGGCTGGCCGCGCATACCCCGCCGGCGCCGCACGCCCATGCCCGGATCGACACCTGGGACGAAGCCCTGCCCTGGATCCTGGCGCGGCTGGGCGAGGCTTGACCCGATGCCCTGGCGAGTGCTTACCGACCCGATGATCGACCGCATCTCCGACCGCCTCGCCGAGCTCGGCGTCGAGCTTCCCGAGCCCGCCGCGCCGGTCGCGGCCTATGTGCCGGCCGTCGAGGCGAACGGCCTCATGCACGTTTCGGGACAGCTTCCGTTCGAGGACGGACGGCTGATGACCGGGCGGCTCGGCGAGGACCGCGATCTCGAATATGGCCGCCGCGCCGCCGAGCGCTGCGCGGCGATGCTGCTCGCCCAGATGCGCCTGGCGCTCGGCTCGCTCGACCGGGTCGAGCGGGTCGTCAAGCTCGGCGTGTTCGTCAACAGCGCCGCCGCCTTCACCGAGCAGCCCAAGGTGGCGAACGGCGCGTCCGAGCTGATGGAGCGGGTGTTCGGCGAGTCCGGCCGGCACGCGCGCAGCGCCGTCGGCGTGCCGGCTCTGCCGCTGGGCGCGGCGGTCGAGATCGATGCCGTCGTCGCCGTCAAGGAGGGCTAGGCTCGCCGCGCTGATCGCGCGTCCCTTCGCCCATCGCGGGCTGCACGGGAACGGCAGGATCGAGAATAGCCGCGCCGCTTTCGAGGCCGCGATCGCCGCCGGCCGCGGCATCGAGCTCGACGTCCAGGCGAGCCGCGACGGCAAGGCGATGGTCTTCCACGATTCGACCCTCGACCGCCTCACCGAGGCGCTCGGCAAGGTCTCCGAACGCTCGGCCGCGGAGCTCGGAAAGATCAGGCTCAAGGGCGCGGCCGAGACCATCCCCTCGCTCGAAGAGGTGCTCGCGCTGATCGGCGGAAGGACCGGCCTGCTGATCGAGGCCAAAGCGCCCGAACGCCGGTGCGACGGGTTGAGCCGAGCCATCGCAGGGGCGCTGGACGACTATAAGGGTGCGGTGGCGGTGATGTCGTTCAACCCCGAAGTCGGCCGCTGGTTCGCCCGGCGGGCCCCGGACACGCTTCGCGGGCTGGTGGTGACGGAGGCCGGGCAACGGTGGCGCGGCCTGCTCGCTCGGCCGCTGGCGCTGTGGCGGTCGAGGCCCGACTTCCTCGCCTACGACCTTCGCGACCTTCCCTCCAGCTTCGCCGCGGCCCAGCGCGCGAGCGGGCTGCCGGTGCTGACCTGGACCTGCCGGAGCCTGGCCGATTGGGCGCGGGCGGGGGAGCACGCCGATCAGATCATCTACGAGGAGCCGGCGCGGTGAGCGGAGAGCCGATCGTCGCCCGCCTCGCCGACGGCGTCGCCTCGTTCGCGGAACGGGAGTGGGACGCCTGCGCCGGGTCCGACGACCCCTTCCTCAGCCACGCCTTCCTCTCGGCGCTGGAGGAATCGGGCAGCGTCGCCGCGCGCACCGGCTGGCAGCCGCTGCCGGTGGCGATCGACGGGCCCGGCGGGCGCCCCGACGCGGTCATGCCGGCTTATGTGAAGAGCCATTCCCTCGGCGAATATGTCTTCGATCACGGCTGGGCGGACGCCTACGAGCGGGCGGGCGGGCGCTATTATCCGAAGCTGCAGATCGCGGTGCCGCTGACTCCGGTTCCCGGACGGCGGCTGCTCGCTCGAGTGCCCGCGCTCGCCCCCGCCTTGATCGGCGCTGCGGAGCGCGTGGTGGCCGCGCACGGCCTCTCCTCGGCTCATGCGACCTTCATCGCGGCAGAGGAGGTGAAGCTGTTCGAAGCGGCGGGATGGCTGATCCGCACCGACAGCCAGTTTCACTGGCTCAACGAGGGCTATGCGACTTTCGACGATTTCCTCGCCTCGCTCGCGTCGCGCAAGCGCAAGATGATCCGCAAGGAGCGGGCGGCGGCGTTGGCCGGGCTCGAAGTCTCCCGATTGAGCGGCGCGGAGATAAAGGAAGCGCATTGGGATGCCTTCTGGACCTTCTATCAGGACACCGGCGCCCGCAAATGGGGCCGGCCCTATCTGACCCGTGCCTTCTTCTCGCTGCTCGGCGAGCGGCTGGCGGATCGCGTGCTCCTGATCTTCGCCACGCGCGGCGGCCGGCCCGTCGCGGGTGCGCTGAACCTGATCGGCCGGGAGGCGCTTTACGGCCGCTACTGGGGCTGCACCGAGGAGGTCCCCCATCTCCATTTCGAGATCTGCTATTACCAGGCGATCGAGGCGGCGATCGCTCGCCGCCTCCAGCGCGTCGAGGCGGGAGCACAGGGCGCGCACAAGATCGCGCGCGGCTACCGGCCGGTGCCGACCTACTCGGCGCACCATATCCCGGACGCCGCGTTCCGGGACGCGGTGGCGCGCTACCTCGCCGCCGAGCGGCGGGCGGTGACCCGGGAGATGGCGGCGCTTGCGGAATTCACCCCGTTCCGCCGGTCCTGAGGCGGGTTGCCGGCCGGCGGCGAGCCCCTATGATCCGCCGCGATGACAGGGGAGATACGGACATGCTGAAGCGATTTGGCGCCTGGGCGCTGCTCGTGCTGATCGCGGCGCCGGCGCAGGCGGTTCCGCCCGAAGGGCCCGAGCGGGGCTTCACCGCCCGCGACCTGTTCAGCCTGGAGGTCGCCGCCGACCCGCAGATCAGTCCGGACGGGCGCTGGATCGCCTATGTCCGGCGGTCCGGGGACATCATGACCGACCGCTTCCGCTCGGCGATCTGGCTGATCGACACGCGCAGCGGCGAGCAGATGCCCCTGGTCGCCGGCGCCGGAGCCCACAGCCAGCCGCGCTGGTCGCGCGACGGCGCCCGCCTCGCCTACATCTCCAGCGCGGAAGGCAATGCCCCGCAATTGTTCGTGCGCTGGATGGCGAGCGGCGAGTCGGTTCGGATCACCGGCCTGCCCGACGCGCCGAGCAGCATCGCCTGGTCGCCCGACGGGCGGCAGATCGCTTATTCGATGTTCGTCCCCGACGAGGGGATGAAGCTCGGCTCGCTCCCGCCTCGGCCCGAAGGAGCGCAATGGGCGGAGCCGCTCCAGATCATCACCGCCGTCACCTACCGGTTCGACGGCCAGGGCTATCTGCGCCCCGGCTACGAGCAGATCTTCCTGGTGAGCGCCGACGGCGGAGCGCCGCGCCAGCTGAGCTTCGGGCCCTACAATCACGGCGGCCCGCTGTCCTGGACTCCCGACGGCGGCAGCCTCCTGTTCAGCGGCAACCGCTCCGAGAATTGGGAACGCGAGGCGCTCAACACGGAAGTCTATGCGCTCGACGTCGCCGGCGGAGGGATCCGCGCCCTCACCGACCGCGAAGGCCCCGACGCGCAGCCGGTGGCGTCGCCCGACGGGCGGCTGATCGCCTATACCGGCTTCGACGACCGCCGCCGCGGCTACGAGAATGCGATCCTCTACGTGATGGACGCGGATGGCGGGAACCGCCGGGCGCTGACCCAGTCGCTCGACCGGAGCGTCGACGCGCCCGTCTGGGCCGCGGACGGCCGCGCCGTCTACGTCTCCTACGACGACCGGGGCGAAACCCGGGTCGCCCGCGTCGGGCTCGACGGCTCGGTCCGAAACGTCGCTCAGGGACTGAGCGGCGCCGGCTTCGACCGGCCCTATACCGGCGGCAGCTTCAGCGTCGCTCGCGACGGAGCGGTCGCCTTTTCCGGAGGCACGGCAACCCGGCCCGCCGACGTCGTGCTCGCGCGCGGCGGCGCTCGGCGCCAGCTCACCCGCCTCAATTCCGAGCTGCTCGACCACAAAAGGCTCGGCGAGGTGCGGCGCCTGACCGCCAGCTCCTCGTTCGACAACCGGCCGATCGACGGCTGGCTGACGCTTCCGCCCGGCCACAGCGAGGGCCAGCGCCATCCGCTGATCCTCGAAATCCATGGCGGTCCGTTCGCCGCCTACGGGCCCCATTTCTCGACCGACAACCAGCTCTATGCGGCAGCCGGCTATGCGGTGCTCTCGGTCAATCCGCGCGGCTCGACCTCCTATGGCGAGGAATTCGCCAACCTCATCCACCACGCCTATCCGGGCAACGACTATGACGACCTGATGAGCGCGGTGGACTCGGCCATCGCCCAGGGCTTTGCCGATCCGGACCGGCTGTTCGTGACCGGCGGCTCGGGGGGCGGAGTGCTCACCGCCTGGATCGTCGGCAAGACCAACCGATTCCGCGCCGCGGCGACTCAGAAGCCGGTGATCGACTGGTCGAGCTTCGCGCTGACCGCCGATTCGCCGGCCTTCTTCTCGCGCTACTGGTTCGGCGCCTATCCCTGGGAGGATCACGAGGCCTTCTGGAGGCGCTCGCCGCTGTCGCTGGTCGGCAACGTCCAGACCCCGACGCTGGTCGTCGTGGGGAGCGAGGATTACCGCACCCCGGTCAGCGAATCCGAGCAATATTATACCGCGCTCCAGCTGCGCGGAGTGCCGACCGCTTTGGTCAAGGTGCCGGGCGCGAGCCATGGCGGGCTGGCGGCGCGGCCGTCGCAGAGCGGGGCCAAGGCCGCCGCGATCATCGCCTGGTTCGAACGCTACCGCAACGGCGCGCCGGCGTCGGCGGCGACGGGAACTTCCGGCCGGGCCCCCGCCGGGACGCCTTGAGCGTCATTCCGGCGCAGGGCGGGATCCGGCGCTGTCTTTCTACTCTGTCTCGGACGGGACCGAAGGGCGGGCGGATCGGAAAGCCGGGGCGTGATCGCCATTCGCAAGACCGCTCATCCTGAGGAGCCGTGTTCCCCGGCGAAGGCCGGGGTCCAGCGGCACTGTCGGAAGGACTGGGTCCCGGCCTTCGCCGGGACACTCCGCAGTCAGGCGGCGCGGCGGGCGGGGGCGACGTCGGCGAGCCAGGCGCGGGCCTGGCGCTGGGCCTCGGCGATCTCGCGCGCGGACATGTCTTCGGCGATGTCGGCGCGGCATTCCTGCGCCAGCTCGCTGCCGTTCAGGGCCGCGAGGTTGAACCATTTATGAGCCTCGACCAGGTCGACGGCGACGCCGCCGCTGCCGGTCGAATAAGCGACGCCGAGCTCGTAGAGCGCCTGGATGTCGCCGCGGGCGGCATCGGCGATCCGGCTCTCGATCAGGAAAGCGGCCGATTTGAGACTGTGAGCCATCTGACATGCCCCTCTTGCTGTCGTGGGACCTGTCTCGCGTTTCTTCACCAACAAATAGTTAACGGCGAGGTGACGATGTTTCAGCCCGGCGCCACCGGCAGGTTGTCGATGAGGCGGGTGCGCCCGATTCGGGCGGCGGCGAGGAGCCGCGCCGGCCGGGCGACGGCTTCGATCGGCGCCAGCGTCGCGGCGTCGCGCAGCTCGACATAATCGATCGCCTCGAAGCCCGCGGCGGCGAGCCTGGAGCGGGCCCGCTCAATCGCTTCGGCCACCGGCGAGCCGGCGGCGATCGCCTGGGCGGCCTCGCCGAGCGCGCGCGGCAGGGCGCGAGCCGCGGCCCGCTCTTCCGCGGACAGATAGGCGTTGCGCGACGACAGCGCGAGCCCGTCGGCGTCGCGCTGGGTGGGGACGCCGAGGATCTCCACCGGAAGGTCAAGGTCGGCGGCCATTCGGCGGATCACCGCCAGTTGCTGATAGTCCTTCTCGCCGAACAGGGCGAGATCGGGCTGGACCTGGTTGAACAGCTTGGCGACCACGGTCGCGACGCCATCGAAATGGCCCGGGCGGGCGGCGCCGCACAGGCCCTCGCCGACGCCGCCGACGCTGACCGTCGTGGCGAAGCCTCGGGGGTACATGGCCGCCGCGTCCGGCGCCCACAGGATGGCGCAGCCCTCGGCTTCGAGCATCGCCGCGTCGGCGGCCTCGCGCCTCGGATAGGAGGACAGGTCCTCATGGGCGCCGAACTGCATCGGATTGACGAAGATCGAGGCGACGACGTGGCCGGCGCGGCGGCGGCCCTCGGCCACCAGCGCCATGTGGCCGGCATGGAGAGCGCCCATGGTCGGCACCAGGGCGACCCGCCCGCCGTCGGCGCGAAGCCGGGCGAGAGCGGCGCGCAGGGCCTCCAGCTCACGGATGATTTGCACCGCTTATTCGCCTCCGATAGAGGGAGAGGCGGCTCTTTGCGGGCCGCCGCGATCAAGATCAAGTGTTCGGGACAGTGCAGAATGGCCGGCGCGAGCCCGCATTTCCTCGTCTTCGCCAATGAGAAGGGCGGCACCGGCAAGTCGACCACAGCGGTCCACAGCGCGGTCGCGCTCGCCGCGCAGGGGCGAAGGGTCGGCGCGCTCGACCTTGACACCCGCCAGCGCACGCTCGGCCGCTATCTCGACAATCGCGCCGCGACCATGAAGCGGCTCGGCATCGAGCTGCCGATGCCGGCTTACGCCACCTTCGACCCGGCGCGAGGGGAAAGCCTCGACGAGACCATCGAGCGGGTCGCGGACGGGGTCGACATACTGGTCGTCGACACGCCCGGACGCGACGATCCGCACGCCCGCGCCGCGATGGTCCGCGCCGACACCTTGGTGACTCCGATCAACGACAGCTTCGTCGACCTCGACCTGATCGGGGAAGTGGACGCCGAGACCTATCGGGTGCGCCGGCCCAGCTTCTATGCCGAGCTCGTCTGGAACAGCCGCACCCAGCGCGCCAAGACCCACAATGCCAGCGTCGACTGGGTCGTGCTCAGGAACCGGATGCAGCATATCGAGGCGCGCAACATGCGGCGGGTCGGCGACGCCCTCGGCGAATTGTCCCGCCGCGTCGGCTTCCGGGTGATCCCGGGGCTCCACGAGCGGGTGATCTTCCGCGAGCTCTTCCCCAAGGGCCTGACCCTGCTCGACCTCCACCAGATCGGCCAGGTCGGCCAGGTCGGCGTCGCCCACATCGCGGCCCGCCAGGAGCTGCGCGAGATGATCGCCGGCTTCGCCCTGCCGGAGGCTGCCGGGACGGGCCTGCGCCGACCGGCGATGGCCGGCTGATGGGCTGGCTGCTCAAGATCGGCCTCGCCGTCCTCGTCGGCGTTCTGATCTATTCCTGGCTGCGCCGCCGAATCGGCCGGCCGGCGGCGATGCCGCCTTCGGAGGCTCGGGCGCTGCTTGGGGTCGGCGAGCGCGCCAGCCTCCAGGAGATCCGCGAGGCCCACCGGCGGCTGATCGCGCGAGTCCATCCGGATATCGGCGGATCGGCCGAGCTCGCCACCCGGGTCAACGCGGCGCGCGACGCGCTGGTCGCCGAATTGAACCGCGGCACGCCTCGCGCGTCCTGATATTTCCCGATCGCCACGGAGCCGATGAATGAGCCACAGCTTCAATCCGACGTCCCTGCGCGAATACGACATTCGCGGAATCGTCGGGAAGACGCTGGGCGAAGCGGACGCCTACGCGCTCGGCCGAAGCTTCGGCACCCTGGCGAGGCGCGGCGGCGGCCGATCCGTCGCGGTCGGGCGGGACGGCAGGGAGAGCTCGCCGGGGTTCGAATCGGCCCTGGTCCGCGGCCTCAACGACAGCGGCGTCGATGCAGTCAGGGTCGGCGTCGGCCCCACGCCGATGCTCTATTATGCCGAGGCCGAGCTCGACGTCGACGGCGGCATCCAGATCACCGGCAGCCATAATCCGCCCGAATATAACGGCTTCAAGATGGTGCTCCGCGGAAGCGCCTTCTTCGGCGAGAGCATCCAGGAGGTCGGCCGGATGGCCTCGGCCGGCGACTGGGAGAGGGGCAGCGGCGCCGTCACGGACGTCGAGGTGCTCGACCGCTATGTCGACCGGCTCCTCGAGGGCTTCGACGGAGCCGCCTACCGAATCGGCTGGGACGCGGGCAACGGCGCCGCCGGGCCGGCGACCGAGAAGCTGACCGCCCGGCTGCCCGGCGAGCACCACCTCCTCTACACCGACATCGACAGCCGCTTCCCCAATCACCATCCGGACCCGACCGACGAGCGCAACCTCGCCGATCTCCAGCGCCTGGTCCGCGAGCAGGGCCTGGACTTCGGGGTCGCCTTCGACGGCGACGGCGACCGGATCGGAGCGGTCGACGGCGAGGGGCGGGTGATCTGGGGCGATCAGCTGCTCGCCATCCTCGCCGAGCCGGTGCTCGAGGCGCTGCCCGGCTCGACGATCATCGCCGACGTCAAGGCGAGCCAGGCCTTGTTCGACCGGGTCGCCGCGCTCGGCGGGACGCCGTGCATGTGGAAGACCGGCCACAGCCTGATCAAGTCGAAGATGAAGGAGACCGGAGCCCCGCTCGCCGGCGAGATGAGCGGGCACATCTTCTTCGCCCACGAATATTACGGGTTCGACGACGCCCTCTACGCCGCGGTTCGGCTGATCCGGGCGGTGACCCGGCTCGGCGGCTCGCTGACCGAGCTTCGCTCGGCCATGCCCGACGTGGTGAACACCCCGGAGATGCGCTTCCAGGTCGAGGAGAGCCGCAAGTTCCCGGTCGTCGACGAGGTGCTCGGCCGGCTCGCCGCCGGCGGAGCTCGGGTCGACCGCACCGACGGCGCCCGGGTGAGCACCGCCGACGGCTGGTGGCTGCTGCGCGCCTCCAACACCCAGGACGTGCTCGTCGCCCGGGCCGAGGCGAGGGACGAAGCGGGCCTCGAGCGGCTCGTCGCCCAGATCGACGAGCAGCTCGCCCTGTCGGGCATCCGGCGCGGGCCCCAGGCGGGGCATTGATGCCGCGGCTGCACGCCGAGGCCCTGCTCTTCTGCGTCGCCTGGGCGGCGCTGGCGATCGCCGGCGGCTACCATGCCGGGCTGCTCGCGGGCGTCCTGCTCTCCTTCGGGCTGCTCGTCCTGATCAGCGCGTCGAGCCTGCAAATCCTGTCGCAGACCGAGGATCCGGCGATGGAGCGGCAGGTGCGCTGGGGCATATTGATCGTCGCCGCCCTGGGCTTGCTTGTTTACCTCAATGCCTAGATGTGCTGCGTCGAGAGCGGCGCTGCGGCCGACATCAGGCGTCGCTCACTTAAGATCCTCGCCCGGCTCGGGGGAATGGCCGCGGGTCATGTAGCCCTCGGAATAAGCGCCGATCAGGATTGCGACTATCGTCACCGCTATCATTGCAATCGCCGCTGCCCATGAGACATGGCCGATGGTCAGAGCCACGCCGGCCAGGCCCAGCCCGTAGCCGGAGACGGCGGCCCCTTGCGTGGGCCCGTTATCGGGCCACGAGCTGGAACGGAAGTGCATCCACCATATGACCAACATCGGCATGGAGATGCTCAGAACCAGGATCGCCCAGTCTGCGGATGAAGATCTCACATCAAGGCTGAGGTTCGTAAGAAACGTCGCGAAGACGACCGCCGCGAAGCCGGCCGCGAGTTCCTCGGCATGCTTTCGTTCGGTATCTTCCGAGTCCATCTATTCGCTATATACCCAGTCGAGGGTTCACGCCACGGCTGACTAGTCGTCCTCGTCCTCATAGCCGACCAGGTTGAGCTCGCGCGCCTTGATCTGGCGGGTCATGCACCAATGCTTGAGCGCCTCCTCGCGGCCGTGGGTGATCCACACCTCGCGCGGGGCGATCTCGGCGATCGTTTCGGTGAGCTCGTCCCAGTCGGCGTGGTCCGAAACGATCAGCGGCAGCTCGACCATGCGCTGGCGCGCGCGCTGGCGAACGCGCATCCAGCCCGAGGCCATGGCGGTGATCGGATCAGGAAGGCGCCGCGACCAGCGGTCGTTGAGGCAGCCCGGCGGCGCGAGCACGATCCGTCCCCTGAGCTCGTCCTTCGAGGCCCCGGTGGCCGGGCGAAGCTCGCCGAGCGGGACTCCGAACTGGGCGTAGAGGTCGCACAGCCGCTGCAGCGCGCCATGGATGTAGATCGGATCGTGATGGCCGCGGCACCTCAGCTCAACGATCAGCCGCTGCGCCTTGCCCAGAGCATAAGCGCCGACCAGGATGCAGCGCTCGGGGTTGTCGTGGAGGCGGAGCAGCAGGCGGTCGACCTCCTCGGCCGTCGCCGGGTGGCGAAAGACGGGCAGGCCGAACGTGGCCTCGGTCACGAAGATGTCGCATGGCACCGGCTCGAAGCGGGCGCAGGTCGGATCGGGCCGCCGCTTGTAGTCGCCCGAGACGACGATCCGCTCGCCGGCATGTTCGAGCACGATCTGGGCCGAGCCGAGGACGTGGCCGGCGGGAACGAAGCGGATGTCGACCTCGCCGAGGCGGATCGTCTCGCCATAAGGCGTGGGCCGTTCCGCCTGGGGTCCATAGCGGCAGGCCATGATCGCCAGAGTCTCCGGGGTCGCCCAAACCGCGCCGTGGCCGCCGCGGGCATGATCGGCATGGCCGTGGGTGACGAGGGCGCGCGCCTTGGGCTGCGCCGGATCGATCCAGGCATCGGCGGGCCGCACATAGATGCCTTCGGAAAAAGGCTCGATCCAGGAACCGAGACGGGCCATGGGGAGCTATATGGGCGAGACGAGGCCGCCGGCCAAGCAAGCGGCGGCCGCGGCGACGGCAAGGGAGCGCGAGAGATGGACTTTGGCGGATTCAACTGGAGCCTGCTCAACATCGTCGGGCCGCTGGTCCTCGCCCTGGTCATCGCCTGGGCGGTCCTGCGCAATCGCCGGTCGCGCCAGACCGACCGGGAGAGCGAGGCGGCGACCCGGAGCCTCTACGAGGAGGAGGACCGGGCGCACCGAGGCGAGAGCGACAACGTTCCCTGACCGCGGCCGGCCGAGGTGGGCATGATCGGCCTGCCCGCGCCGATCGCCGGCTGGTTCGAGGAGAAAGGCTGGCAGGTCCGCCGCCACCAGCGCGAGATGCTGGACGCCGCCCGCGCCGGCAACAGCGCGCTGCTGATCGCCCCGACCGGAGCCGGCAAGACCCTGGCCGGCTTCCTGGCCAGCCTGGTGGAGCTGGTCGAGCGGCCGGGCGAGGGCCTGCACACGCTCTACATCTCGCCGCTGAAGGCGCTCGCCGTCGACGTCCAGCGCAACCTGCTCGACCCGATCCGCGAGATGGACCTGCCGATCCGGGTCGAGACCCGGACCGGCGACACGCCCGCCGACCGCAAGGCGCGCCAGCGGGTGCGCCCGCCTCAGATACTGCTGACCACGCCCGAATCGCTGAGCCTGCTGCTCAGCCACGAGGACAGCTTCCGGCTGTTCGCCGATCTTGGCACTGTGGTGGTCGACGAAATCCACGCTTTCGCCACCGGCAAGCGCGGCGACCTGCTCAGCCTGGCCTTGGCGCGGCTGCAGCTTATCTCGCCCCAGCTGCGCCGGGTCGGACTGTCGGCGACGGTGGCCGACGCCGAAGCCTATCAGGGCTGGCTGGCGCCGCATGGCGACGTCGAGGCGGTGAAGCTGGTCCGCGGCGATCCCGGCGCGGAGCCCGACATCGCGATCATGCTGCCCGAGGACGAGCGGGTGCCCTGGTACGGCCATAGCGGCCGCTGGGCGGCGGCGCGGGTGATGCACGAGATCGAACGGCACAAGACCACCCTCGTTTTCTGCAACACGCGCGGCCTCGCCGAGCTGATCTTCCAGGATCTGTGGGCGGTCAACGAACAGACGCTGCCGATCGGAATCCACCATGGCAGCCTCGCGGTGGAGGCGCGCCGCAAGGTGGAGGCGGCGATCGCCTCCGGGCGCCTGCGGGCGCTGGTCTGCACCGCAAGCCTCGACCTCGGCGTGGACTGGGGCGATGTCGACCTCGTCGTCCAGATGGGCGCACCCAAGGGCTCGTCCCGGCTGCTCCAGCGCATCGGCCGCGCCAACCACCGGCTCGACGAGCCTTCAGAGGCCATCCTGGTGCCGGGCAACCGCTTCGAATATCTCGAGGCGCGCGCCGCGCTCGACGCGATCGAGGAGCGCGAGCTCGACCAGGAGCTGTTCCGGGCCGGCGCCCTCGACGTGCTCGCCCAGCACGTCATGGCCCTGGCTTGCGCCGGCCCCTTCCGCGAGGAGGACCTGCTCGCCGAGGTGCGCAGCGCCGCGCCCTATGCCGGGCTCGATGCCGAGACCTTCGCCCGCATCCTCGGCTTCATCGAGAGCGGCGGCTATGCGCTCAAGGCCTATGACCGCTTCAAGCGGCTGAAGCGCGACTCCGACGGGACCTGGCGGGTGGCTCATCCGCGCTTCGTCGAGCAGCACCGGATGAACGCCGGGATCATCGTCGACGCGCCGCTTCTCGACGTGCGCTTCCGCAACGGCCGCAAGCTCGGCACGGTCGAGGACTATTTCGCCAACACGCTGAGCGTCGGCGACACCTTCCACTTCGCCGGCCTGACGCTCGAGATCGAGCGAATGTCGGGGACCGAGATCGTCGTTCACGCGACGAGCAAGTCGGCGCGCATCCCGGCCTATGTCGGCACGCGCATGGCGATGACGACCCACCTCGCCGACCGAGTCCGTCACTTTCTCGCCGACCGCGAGGAATGGCGCCGCTTCCCCGACGACGTTCGCGACTGGCTGGAGGCGCAGGCCTGGCGTTCGGCCCTGCCTCGACCGGACCAGCTGCTGGTCGAGACCTTCCCCCACGAGCATCGCCATTACATGGTCGCCTACAGCTTCGAGGGCTGGAACGCGCACCAGTCGCTCGGCATGCTCATCACCCGCCGTATGGAGACGGCGGGCCTCAAGCCGCTTGGCTTCGTCTCCAACGATTATGCGCTCGCCTGCTACGGGCTCGAACCGATCGCCGATCCCCAGACCTTGTTCAGCGCCGACCTGCTCGAGGACGAGTTCGTCCAGTGGGTGCAGGGCTCGAACCTGCTTCGGCGCGCCTTCCGCGAAGTCGCGGTGATCGGCGGGCTGGTCGAGCGCCAGCATCCCGGTCGGCGCAAGACGGGGCGGCAGGTGACCTTCTCGACCGACCTCATCTTCGACGTGCTGCGCCGCTACGAGCCCGACCATCTGCTGCTTCGGGCCGCCTGGGAGGACGCGCGGACCCGCCTCACCGACGTGCGCCGGCTCGGCGCGCTGCTCGACCGAGCCGCAGGAACGATGCTCCACGTGGCGCTCGACCGGATCACGCCGATGGCGGTGCCGGTGCTGATCATGATCGGCCGCGAGCTGGTCCGCCCCGGCGCCGCCGAGGACGAGCTGCTCATCCAGGCCGAGGCGCTGGGCGAGGAGGCGATGCGGATGGACTGAGCGGGGGAGGCGCCCTCTGCAGAAGCTCGCCGGTCATCAGGAATGCCGGCTTCGGCGGTTCTAGCCGGACAAGGGCAGCCGGAGGCGGGCGAGGAGGCCGCCCAGATCCTCGCTCTCCTCGAGGTGGACGGAGCCGTGATAGATCTGGGCGACGTCGCGGACGATGGCGAGGCCGAGGCCGGTGCCGGGCTTGCCGGTGTCGAGGCGGGCGCCCCGGTCGAAGATGGAGAGGCGCTCGGCCTCGGGGATGCCGCGGCCGTCATCCTCGACCTCGATCTCGACGCAGTCGGGGGCGCTCTTCACCGTCACGAAGACTCGGCCGTTGCCGTATTTGGCGGCATTCTCGATCAGGTTGCCGAGCATCTCGTCCAGATCCTGGCGCTCGACCCGGACGGAGGCCGTCTTGTCGCCGGCGAGGTCGATCGTGACGTTCTCGTAGAGCCGCGAGACCGCCCGCTCGACCGCTTCGAGCGCCGTCCATACCTGCGCGCGCGCCTGGGCGCTCGAGCGACGGCCGATGGCGCGAGCGCGGGCGAGGTGGTGGTCGACCTGGCGCCTCATCGTCGTCGCTTCGCGGCAGACGGTGTCGGCGAGGTCCGGGCTTCGAGCGGTGGCCGCGTTGGTGATCACCGTAAGCGGAGTCTTGAGCGCGTGGGCGAGGTTGCCGGCGTGGCGGCGCGCCTCCTCGGCCTGGATCTCGTTATGCTCGAGCAAGGCGTTCAGCTCCTCGGTCAAAGGCTCGATCTCGCGCGGGAGTCGCTCCTCGATCCGCGATTTCTGGCCCGAGCGGATGGCGGCGATGGCCCGCCTCACCCGGCGCAGCGGCCATAATCCGTAAATCGCCTGAAGCGCCGCGAGCATGACCAGGCCGAGGCCGAGGATTCCGAACGATCGCACCAGGGTCTTGCGCAGCACCCCGATCTGCTCGTCGAGGATGTCTCGGCCCTGCGCCACCTGGAAGCGCCAGCGGACCGCCGAGCCGGGCAGCCTCACGTCGCGCTCGGCGACTCGAAGGCGCTCCATCGGGAACTGGTCGCTGTTGTAGAAATGGATGTCGTTGTCGTGGTGAGGCCGCTCGGCGGCGAGCCGCCGGTCCCACAGCGACCGCGACGGGAAGGGATCGAAGCCCTCGCCGGTAATCTGGTAATAGAGGCCCGAATAAGGCTCGAGGAACCGTTGGTCGGCGGGCGGACGGTTGAACAGGACCTCGCCCTCCGGGCCGATCTCCGAGGAGGCGATCATCGCCGTCAGAACGTAATCCAGCTGGGCGTCGAAATTGTCGGTGATCGCCGAAGTGAGGATGCGGTCGAGGGCATAGCCGCCGACGCCGAGCAGAAGGGCGATCCAGATCCCGGCGACGACGATCATCCGCCGGGTCAGCGATCCCTTGCGGCTCCTGCCCGCCGGACGCTTCCAGAACCGCCCGAGCTTCATGCGCTGGCCCTCGTCGTCACCCCGAAACCGTTTCAGGGTCCAGCTTGCCACAGGCTGAAGCGAGCGGCCCGGAATGCTGAAACGCGTTCAGCATGACGAGGTCGGCCTATCCCCGCGGCTCTTCGAGCGAATAGCCGAGGCCGCGAATGGTGGTGATGACGTCCGGGCCCAGCTTCTTGCGGATGCGGGTGACGAACACCTCGATCGTGTTCGAATCGCGGTCGAAATCCTGGTCGTAGATATGCTCGATCAGCTCGGTCCGGCTCACCACCTTGCCCTTGTGGTGCATGAGGTAGGAGAGGAGCTTGTATTCCTGGGCGGTGAGCTTGACCGGTTCGCCGTCGAGGGTAACCTTGCCCGATCGGGTGTCGAGCCGAACCAGGCCGGCGGTGAGCTCCGAGCTGGCATTGCCCGAGGCGCGGCGAATCAGCGCGCGAAGCCGGGCGATCAGCTCTTCGGTCTGGAACGGCTTGGCGAGATAATCGTCGGCGCCGGCGTCGAGCCCCGCGACCTTGTCGGACCAGCTGTCGCGCGCGGTCAGAACCAGCACCGGCACCTTGATCCCTTCCTTGCGCCAGCGGTCGAGGACGGTGAGGCCGTCGATTTCGGGGAGGCCGAGATCGAGGATGATCGCGTCGTAGCTTTCGGTCGAGCCGAGATAATGGCCGTCCTCGCCGTTGGCGGCGTGGTCGACGGCATAGCCGGCTCCTTCGAGCGTCGCCCTCAGCTGCCGGCTGAGATTCGGCTCGTCCTCGACGATCAGGACCCGCATCTTCATTCCCTTCGCTTCGCGCCGGCCCCTTCCAATCGGCGCGGCCGCCAATTTGTTCCGGTGCTGACATGGGAATAGCAGGGCCGCCGCGCCAGCGCCACGGTTGGCTGTGGGAAGGGTCGGGGAAGGTTCAGTCACCTTCAAGGGGCGACGGGAAGGGGGACCGTCACTTCAAGGCGCGGCGGTGCGGGGATTCCATCGGCAGCGTCTGAAAGTGGCCGTCGCCGGGATGCGCCTATTGGCGGCCAACGATGCGCCCGGTGCGGGCGTCGACGTCGATCCAGATCACCTCGGACCCGCGCATATATTTGAGCCGATAGGTGATCCCGTCGAATTCGGCGCCGATGAACTCGGCGCCGCGCACTCGGATGCGCGCGCGGATCGTCGGCAGGGGCAGGATCCGCCCCTGCTGGGCGGCACGGTAGGCGGCGTCCTGCTCGCGCATGTGGAGGCCCTGAGCGCCGGCGGGAAGCGCGGTCGCGGCGAGGCCGGCCAAGACGAGCAGGGAAAGGATACGCATCGGAACGAATTCAGCTTTTCTGGTGAGGATCGCAAGCGGGAATAGCAGATGGCATTGAATAGGCCATGAATGCGGCTGTAGGTTGAGCCGGACCCTCGGCTGCCGGCGGCCGGCGCCGCCCAGCCGCGGCGTCGGCCGCGCCGTCTTGCCAGCGCGGGCAAGGCTTGAGATGGGTGCCGCCGATGCTGACTGACCTTGCCGAGGCGGCCGACGCCATCGATCTCGACGGCGAAATCTGCATCATCGGCGCCGGCGCGGCCGGCCTTACCGTCGCCCGGCGCCTCCTCGCCAGCGGCCGCAGCGTCATCATCCTGGAGAGCGGAGGGGAGGATTACGAGCCCGCCACCGCCGAACTCAATCACGGCGACAATGTCGGCGAGGATTATTACGAGCTGAGGCATTCGCGGCTGCGCTTCTTCGGCGGCACCACCGCCATCTGGGGAGGGCGCTGCGCCGAGCTCGATCCGATCGACCTCGAGCGAAGATCATGGGTGCCGCATTCCGGCTGGCCTCTCTCCTACGAGGCTTTGAAGGCCTATTACCGAGAGGCCCGCTTGCTCTTCGACCTCGACCCCGAGCCGGCCGGCGCCGAGGCCTTGCGCTCCGTCGGAGTGCCGATCCCCCGCTTCGACCCGGAGCGACTGACCGTCCCGGTCTGGGCCTTCGACCGGCGCTTCAACCGCTTCGCCAGGGAAAGCTGCCGCGATCTCATCGACCATCCCCGCTGCAGGATCGTCCTCCACGCCACCGTGACCTCGATCGACGCGGCCGCGTCCGCAAAGGGGGTCGAGCAAGTCAGCGCGCGGTCGCTCGGCGGCCGCCGCCTGACGGTGCGGGCGCGGGCGTTCGTGCTCGCCGCGGGGGGAATCGAGAATCCGCGGCTGCTGCTTGCATCGAACGCGGTCGTCCCGGCCGGGTTGGGCAATCAGGGCGACGCCGTCGGCCGCTTCTTCATGGAGCATCCGCACGCGCGCGGCGGCCGCCTGGCCGACAGCCGCGCCTGGTCCTTGCTCAAGGCGTTCGGGCGCCGGCACCGAGTCGCCGGCCATGATCTGGCCGCGCTCATCGCTCCGGCCGCGCCGGTCCAGCAGCAGCATCGAATCCTCAACAGCTCGCTGACCATCGTCGCTCGCCAGCCCGAGCAGGAATCGCAATTCTGGGGGATGCGGGCCTATTCGAGGATCAAGCACAACGTGGCGCCCACGCGCGCCGGCCGGGCCCTGTGGATCACCACCAAGAAGCTCGCGGGCTGGGCCCAGCGGCGGGTCGACCCGCTGCGGCCCTGGCTCCTGCACAAGATGGGTCGGGTCGAGATCGCACTGCTGGTTAGGGCCGAGCAGGCACCCAACCCCGACAGCAGGATCACCCTGGCGGCTGAAAGGGATGCGCTTGGAATGCCCCGGGTGAGTCTCGACTGGCGCCTCGGCGAACTCGACGTGCGCAGCGTCGAAACGCTGGTCCGGGTGCTCGGCGAGGAGCTGGGACGGCTCGGTCTCGGCAGGGTCGAACCGGCGGCCTGGCTGGCCGAGCCCGGCGGGGGATGGCGAACGGATCCGCTGATCTCGTCGCACCCGATCGGCGGCTACCACCATATGGGCACGACCCGGATGGCCGACGATCCGAGGGCCGGCGTGACCGACGGCCGCACCCGGGTCCACGGCCTCGCCAACCTCTATGTCGCCGGATCCTCGCTCTTCCCGACCAGCGGCTGGGCCAATCCGACGCTGACCATCGTCGCCCTGGCGTTGCGGACCGCCGACCACATCGCCGCTGAACTCGGCTCGCCATGAGCGTCGAAGTCGAGGCGGTCGGCGCCAATCCCGTTAAGCTGTGGGGCCTGACCATGGAGGAGCGGCTGCGGCGGATGGCACGGGCGTGCAAGCCGGCCGTGCCCGCCGGGGAGAGCGTGCTCGTCAATCTCCGCTTCGCGTTCGATCCGGCGTGGCTGCAGCTGGTCGCGTCGAGCGCCGAAACCGTCGTCACCCGCGAAGGGGTGCCGGTGCTCGCTCGCGTTGGACCGGGCCTGCGCGGGCGGATCAGGGCGGCGATGGAGCAGGACGGGAAACTCGAGCCCCTGGCCGGTGTCGAGTGGATCGAGCAGGAGCGCTTCGGCGAGGTCGAGAACAAGGCGCTGCGCAAGCGCTATCAGCCCTTCATGGAGCGCCTCACCGACGCCACCCGCGCCGGGATCGAGCGAACCAGCTATCATGCCTCCTACAAGGGGGTCACCGACCTGCTGACCAAATATCTCTGGCCGGAATGGGCATTCTCCCTGACCAGGCTGGCGGCGCGGCTGGGCCTTTCCCCGAACATGGTGACCACGATCGGCGCGATCCTGTGTGCGGCGGCCGGAATCACCTTCTGGCACGGCTGGTACTGGAGCGGCATGGCGGCGGCGCTCGCCTTCATGGTGCTCGACACGGTCGACGGCAAGCTCGCCCGCTGCACCCTCACCGCCTCGTGGTGGGGCAATTTGTTCGATCATGGCATCGACCTCGTCCATCCGCTCCTGTGGTGGTGGGCGTGGGGCGTGGGCCTCGAGGCCTATGGCCGGCCGCTCGACGAGCGGACGTTCAAGGCCGTGATGATCGTCCTCGTCGCAGGCTACCTCGCCCAGCGGCTCATCGAAGGGGCGTTCATTCTGCGCTTCGGAATCCACATCCACGTCTGGGAACGGGTCGATTCCGACTTCCGGCTGGTGACGGCGAGGCGCAACCCCAACATGGTGATCCTGTTCGTGTCTCTGGTGCTGTACGCCCCGAATGCCGGGCTCGTGGCGGTGGCCGTCTGGACTCTGCTCTGCTGCCTGTTCCACCTCGTCCGACTGCTCCAGGCATTGCTGGCGCGCGCGCGCGGGCGGCCCATCGAAAGCTGGTTGCGATGAACGAGACGATCCTGCGCTTCGGTTATCCAGAGACCCTGATCGCCCGCTACGATCATTGGCTCGTGCTTCTTCGCCCTGACCAGCCGACGCTGGGCTCGCTGGTCATCGCCTCCGTCTCGGAGGCGCGCCGGCTGTCGGAGCTGCCGCCGGCCGCCTTCGCCGAGCTCGGAAGGGTCATCGCCGACACCGAGCCGGCGCTGCTCGGCGCGGTGCGCTACGACAAGCTGAACTATCTCATGCTGATGATGGTCGACCCGCACGTCCACTGGCACGTCATCCCCCGCTATGCAGGGGAGCGCGAGACGGAAGGGATCCGGATCCGCGATTCGGGATGGCCGAAAATCCCGCAACTGGGCGAGGCGCTCAGCCTGACTCCGGAGCAGATCGGCGCGTTACGCGATTGGCTCAGCCCACGGTGGCGCCGTTCCTGAAGCGGCCGCGGCCCAGCGGTCGGTGAGCCGCCGGGCCGCCTCGAGGTCGGTCGGGAAATCGACTTCCGCCCAGGCGAGGCCGGCGGCGGAGACGGTCGTCACGACGCCGGTGTCGGCGAGCCGATCGATGACCCGAAGATAGAAGCTCGCCGTCCCCTCCGGCGTTCGGAGCATCCGCTCGACGCCCTCGAGGAAGGCTGTCCGGCCCTCGCTCATGAAGCGGTGAAGGCCGATCGCTTCGGCATTGTAGCCGCCGCGCGGCAGTCCCTTGTCGACGCGCACGAGCCGATCGCCGTCGCGCAACACCTTCATGTCGTCGGCGTCATACTCCGCTTTCTCGTCGACGGTGACGCACACCGGCGAGGCGGGGGCGCCGGCCAGCCGTTCGATCAGCGCCGGCGGCACCAGCGTGTCGCCATTGAGAAGCAGGCAGTCGCGGTCCATCGCCGACCGCGCCATCCAGACCGAACCGAGATTGTCCGCCACGTGATAGAAAGGGTTGAAGATGGTGGTGACCCTGCCGCGTTCCGGATCGCGACCGGCGAGCACCGCCTCGACGAGATCGGGCTTGAAGCCGACGACGACCGCCATCTCCGTCACGCCGGCCTCGTAGAGCGAGTCGAGCTGCCATTCGAGCAGGCTTCGGCCGGACAGGTCGAGCAGGCATTTCGGCCGGTCCGCGGTCAGCGGCAGCAGGCGCGACCCCTTGCCGGCGCTCAGAATCACCGCTCGACCGATGGTCTTGCCAGCTGTCATCGTCTTCCCCCGCCGTCGCTCACGCGACCATTGCCTATCTCCTTGGGCCCGTGCCATAAGTTCGCGGGTCTGTCAGCGCCGAATTGACTGGTTCAGGGGGAAGTGGGGAACTCCGACGGCATCGATCTGAATGGGACGACGCCGGTTCCTGCCCGCCCCCGGGCCGGGGGCCTGTGGTCGGCGGTCGTGCTCGCCGGGAGCCGGCCGGAGGGCGACCCGCTCGCCGCCGCTTTCGGCCTCCCCGCCAAGGCGCTGGTCCCGGTCGCCGGTGAGCCGATGCTTGGCCGGGTCGCCCGCACCTTGCTCGATTGCCCGTCAGTCGCGCGGGTCGTCGTGATCGCCCAGGAACCGGAGCGGCTGGCGCAGGACGCGCTCCGCTGGATGGCCAGCGATCCGCGAGTCGTCCACGCCGCGGGCGGCGCCAGCATCACCGCGAGCCTGTCGGGCGTGCTCGGCACGCCGGCGGCGCCGTGGCCGGTCCTGATCACGACCGCCGACCATCCTTTGCTGACGCCCGAAATCATCGAATACTTCCTCTCCGAAAGCCGCGGTTCGGACGTCACCCTCGGAATCGTTGAGCGGGACCTGCTTCTGGCCCGCTATCCGGAGAATCGCCGCACCTGGCTGCGCTTCCGCGGCGGCGCTTATACCGGTGCCAATCTGTTCACCGCGCAGAGCGAGCGTGCCCTCGCCGCGGTCGCGGCCTTCGCCGCGGCCGAATCGGACCGCAAGAAGAGGCTCAGCCTGCTCTGGCATTTCGGCCCCGTCCTCGCGCTCGGAGCGGCGATGCGCGCGCTTTCGATCGAGCAGGGCATCGCCCGAGTCGGTCGCGGCCTCGGAGTCGACGCCACCGCCGTCCCGCTGCCGTTCGCGGAGGCGGGGATGGACGTCGACCGACGCGGCGACCATGAGCTGGTCGAACGGATCCTCGCTGCCCGCAACGCGGTCGCCGCGCCGCTCGGGGCCGAGGCGGAGATATCCATCTTCGATCTCGACCGGACCCTCACCCGGCGCGGCACCTTCACCCCCTTCCTGCTCTACGCCGCGTGGCGGCTTGCGCCCTGGCGCCTGTTGCTCGCTCCGGCGGCTCTCTATTCCTTTCTGCTCCACCTCGCCGGGCGAATGAGCCGAAAGCGCCTCAAGGAGCGTCTTCAGCACGTCTTCCTCGGCGACCGCGTGCCGCGCCGGCGCATCGACGAAGTCGCGGCCGCCTTCGCGCGCAGGCTTCGCGCCGGGGGTTTCCGGCAACAGGGGCTCAGGCAGATCAGCGAGGAGAAGCGGCAGGGGCGGCGGGTGCTGCTGGCGACCGCGGCCAACGCCTTCTGCGTCGCGGCAATCGCCGAGGAGCTCGGCGTGGATGAGATCGTGTGCACCCAGTCGGGGTGGGACGGCGACGACCTGCGGGCGCGCATCGAGGGGCCTAATTGCTATGGCAGCGACAAGCTGGCCATGATCGAGGCGTATCTGAACCGGTCGGGAAGGCCTCGAAGCGCGATGCACGTGCGCTTCTTCTCGGACCATCATTCCGACGCCTGCGTGCTGGCCTGGGCCGACGAGGCTTTCGTCGTGAACCCCAAGCCGCCCTTTCGCGCTTATGCCGGCGACGAAGGCTGGGCGGTGCTGAGCTGGGCCTGACCGGGAAGTGGCGCACCCTCGAACCGGGGACGATCGCGAATTTAGGCGTCGGGAATCGGCGCCGGAAGCGGAGGCATGGATGGGGTGGTTGAGACGGGGGTTAGGGGCGGCCGGCGCCCTGGCGGCGCTGGCGGCGTTGCCGGTGCTTCCGGCGCTGCACGCGCAGCAGGCGCCGGCGGCGATGGAGCGGGTGGCGGATCGCCAGCCCGGCGAGGGCGCCGGACCGTTCCGTCGGCTCGTCATCCGCGGCGCCACCTTGATCGACGGCAGCGGCGCCCCGCCGCGCGGACCGGTCGACATCGTCATCGCCGGCAACCGCATCGAGAGCATCGCCGGCGCCGGCACGCCGGGCCTTCCGCTCGAGCCGAATCGCGAGCCGCGCGACTCCGACCATGAGATCGACGCCACCGGCATGTACGTGCTTCCCGGCTTCGTCGACGTCCACGGTCATAACGGCGATCCTGAAAAGGCGCCCAATGCAGGCTATGGCTACCGGTTGTGGCTCGCTCACGGCGTCACCACCGTGCGCGGCGTCTCCCTCTATTTCGGGCCCAACAACATGTCGCTGTCGGACCGGCAGCGCAGCCGCGACAACAGCATCGTCGCGCCTCGCCTGTTCGCCTACATGGCGCTCGGCGACGGCTGGGACCGCGGCGAGGTCACCAATGCCGAGCAGGCGCGGGCCTGGGTGCGCTGGGCGGCGGCTCAGGGCTATGACGGCGTCAAGTTCTTCAACGACCCGCCGGCGGTCACCCAGGCGGCGATCGAGGAGGCCCGTCGGCTGCGGCTCGGCACCGTCGCCCACCTGGCCCAGGGCGGCGTCGCGGAGGTGAACGCCGATCGCGCCGGCGAGATGGGGCTGCAGGGCATCACCCATTTCTACGGCCATTTCGAATCGCTTCTGAGCGACCACCGGATCCCCAATTATCCGACCGACTACAATATGTTCGACGAGCAGTGGCGATTCTCGCAGGCGGCTCGGCTCGCCGACCAGGCGGTGGAGCCGGGGAGCCCGGAATGGCGCGCCTATCTCGAGCGCCAGCTCGAGCGCGGCATCTTCTTCTCGCCGACATTCAACATCTATTCGGCCGGCCGCGACGTGATGCGGGCGCGCAACGCCGATTGGCACGCACGCTACACCTTGCCGTCGCTGCAGCGCTTCTTCGATCCGAGCCGGACCCACCACGGCTCCTATTTCTGGGACTGGACGACCGCCGACGAGATCGCCTGGCGACGCTTCTACGGCAGCTGGATGCGGCTCACCAACGATTACAAGAATATGGGAGGGCGGGTCACGGTGGGCTCCGACCCCGGCTACATCTACCAGACCTGGGGCTTCTCCTACATCCAGGAGCTCGAGATGCTGCAGGAGGCGGGCTTCTCGCCGCTCGAGGTGATCCAGGCGGCGACGATCAACGGCGCCCGCGAAATCTACGAGCCGAAGGGGGAGGAGCCGCCGTTCGGCCTGGTCCGGCCCGGCATGCTCGCCGACCTGGTGATCGTTCCGGGCAACCCGCTGGCGAACCTGAAGCTGCTCTACGGCACCGGCCACATGAGGCTCAATCCGGACACTCAGCGGGTCGAGCGCGTCGGCGGGGTCCGGTGGACGATCAAGGACGGCATCGTCTACGACGCGCCGGCGCTGCTCGCCAGCGTCGAGCGGATGGTGGCCGAGGCGCGGGCGCGCGAATCGGGGCAGTGAAGCCGCTTCTCCTGGCGGTCGCAGCGCTGGCGCTGTCCGGGCCCGCGCCGCCGGCGCAGCCGCCGGTCGAATATGTGCTGACTCCGCAGGTCGGCGACGCGGGGCTCGAGCGGATCGAGGTCGAGCTGCGTTTCCGCGGCGACGCCGACGGGGAGACGGCGCTTGAGCTGCCCGACCGCTGGGCCGGAACCGGCGGCCTCCACGAGGCGATCCGGGATCTGAGGGTCGAGGGCGGGACGCTCGGTCCCGGCGCCGAGCCGTCGGGCCGTCGGATCGGCCATGGTCCGGGCGCACCCCTGGTCGTACGCTACAACATCGGCCTCAGCGCCGCCGACCCAGGCGTCGACTATGAGAAAGCGAGGCCGGTGCTTCGGCCGGGATGGTTCTACGTCCATGGCGAAGGGGCACTGGCGACTCCGGCGGGCCGCGGCGGCGCCCCGGCGCGGCTGCGCTGGGGGCCCGCCCCGGGCGGCTGGCGGGTCGCCTCCAATCTCGACGGCGAGGCGGGCGAGGGTCTCACCGTCGACGAAACGGTCCAGGGCATCTTCGCCGGCGGGACCGACCTGTCCGTGCTCGTGCGCGACGTCGGCGGCCGCCCGCTCCGAGTGGCGATGCGCGGGCAATGGCGGTTCGACGCCGCCGCCATGAGCATGGCGCTGGCTCGCTTGATCGAGGCCGAAAACCGCTACATGTCGTCGCCGGGCGTCCCCTTCTTCGTCTCCCTCATCCCGCAGGCCGGCGGCGAGACCGGCGCGCTGAGCACGGGCGGAACGGGAAGGACGAACGGCTTTGCGCTCGCCTCCACGACCAATGTCGATCTTGCCGATCTCCTGCGGACGCTGGCGCACGAATATGGCCATCGCTGGTTCGGACGAAGCCTCGGGCCGAGCGCCGACCCCGAGGCCGAGGAATATTGGTTCACCGAGGGCTTCAACGACTTCGTCGCCGCCCAGGCCCTGGTCGCCGCGGGGCTGTGGAGCGAGCGCGATTATGCCGAGGGGCTGAACCAGGTGCTTCGGCGCTACGGCCAGTCGCCGGCGCGGGATCGCTCCAATGCCGTGACCGCCTCCGCTTTCTGGCAGGATCCGGCCGCTCAGCAGATGCTCTACGATCGTGGCCATCTGTTCGCCCTGCTGCTTGCCGGCGAGGCGGGCGGAACTCGTCATTTGCGCCTGGCGCTGGCGCGGATGGCCCGGGACGCGGCGAGCTTTCCGACGCGCGAGACTCAGGCCGCGAGGTTCGTGCGCGCCTTCGACGCCGTCCCCGCAGAGCGCCTGGCGGCGCTGATCGCCGCCAAGATCGTCCGCGGCGAGGCCATCGCCCTGCCCGAACGCCTGTTCGCCGCCTGCGGCGAACTGCGCTGGACCGAGCAGCCGGTCTACGCCACCGGCTATACCGCCGAGGACCGGCCCGGGGGCCGCTACTTCGCCACGGTCGAGGAGGGCAGCCCCGCCTGGCGGGCCGGGCTTCGGCCGGGCATGCGCTTCGTTCGGCGCGAATCCTTCCGCCACGGCGATTCCAGCGTCCCCTTCGTCATGCGGGTCGCCGACGCAGCCGGGGAGCGGGTGCTGACCTGGCTTCCGCAGGGCCGCGAGCGCATCCGCTTCCAGCGGCTCGAGTTGAATGAACAGGCCGAGGATGGCGAGCGCGCCCGCTGCCGCGCCGAGCTGAGCGGCGGATGACGGTCAGTCGCGGCGCCGGGCCGCGCCGACGAGGGAGCGGATCATCCAGGCCTTGACGTCGCGGGCCTCGTCGTCGCCGAGCTGGAGGACGTCCTTGAAGACGAGCCGCGCCTCGGTGCCGATGACGAGCGCGAGCGCTCGGGCGAGCCTCTCCTTGTCCCTCGAGTCGAGCTCGGGCGACGGCGCCAGCGCCGCCTCGATGAGGGCGGCGCGGCGATTCTGGCGGGCGGGCAGGCCCTCGCCGCCTTCCCCGTCGAGGCTGCGCTGGAGGGCGTTGATCAGCATCATCCGCAGCGCGGTCTCGTTCCCGCGCACCATCGCGTCGACCGCCGCCTCAGCCTTCAGCGCACGCTCGGCCGCATCGACGCAGGGGTCGCCCTGGAACAGCGCGGGACTGGGCATGGCGATGTCGAGCGCCGCCTCGATCAGAAGCGGCTCGACCCCTGGGAAGTAGCGGTAGGCGGTGGCTCGGGAGACCAGCGCCTCCTCCGCGACCTCGTCCAGGGTCGGCTTGCGCCCGGATTGCATCAGCCGAGCGGCCGCCTCCAGCAGCGCCTTGCGGGTTCGGCGCTTCTGGTTGGTGCGCCCGCCGGGGTCCGCGTCGGCCATCAGCCCGCCAGCTGCTGCTGGATGGCGGCGAGATCGATCCACACATTCTCCCGAGCGATGCTGCCCTCGTCGGTGAATTCGAGGACGTGGAGCAGGCGGAACTCGAGCGGCCGGCCCTTCCCCTCGATGCCGAACGGGCGCCCGGGCGCCGTGCCGCTCCAGACGCTGTCGTCGACCATGAAATTGTCGCCGTAGAGCCGTCGGGTCGAGCGGACGCTGCCGTCGGCCAGGTCAGCGAACAGGGCCTCGTAGAAGGGCCGCACCGCTTGCGCGCCGCGCGCCGGCCCGCTCGGCCATCCGACGATGTCATGCTCGACATCCTCGTCCAGCGTGGCGATGACGCCGTCGACGTCGTCGGCCAACTCGAAAGCGAAATGCTCGTCCAGCTTGCGGTTCATTTGGTCTCTGGTGAGGCCCATCGTCACTCCCCTTGCCGTCCAGCCCGCCCGCGCCGATCCATAATGAGACTATAATCTCACGTCAAGACTAAAGTCTCTTAAAGCTTGCGAGGCACCGAACCTGTCCCGCCACGTTGTGGCCGGATGACGAAGAAGACCGATAAAGACGGACCCGCGCAGAGGCTGATGGACGCGGACGCCGCCGCGCTCGCCGGAGCGAAGCCCTATCGCGACACCGCCGCCGTCCGGGCCCTGTCCTGGTACAGCGAGCTCGGCGACCAGCCGCAGATGCTGACCCTGTCGGGCGGAGTGCTCGCGCTGGGCCTGGCCAGGCGCGACGCCCGGCTGGCGCGGGCGGGCTTGCGAATGATCGCCGCCCACCTCCTCGCCACCGCCGCCAAGAACTTCGTCAAGCGCCGGGTCGACCGGACCCGCCCGCGCAGCGCCCGCGGCGAGGACGGGCACAAGCCTCGACCCGGACGCAACGACAGCAAGGAGGAGACGAGCTTCCCTTCCGGCCACAGCGCCGGCGCGGTCGCGGTCGCCCGGGCCTTCGCTCGCGAATATCCCGCTTACCGGCTGCCGGCCCATGGTGCGGCCGGACTGATCGCGCTCGCCCAGATCCCGCGCTGCGCCCACTATCCGACCGACGTCGGCGCCGGAATCGCCATTGGCCTCGCCGCCGAGGCGCTGGTCGACGGCGTCTGGTCCGGGCTGAGCCGGTCAGGCGAAGCAGCCGGCCAGGATCTCGAAGGATCGCAGCCGAGCCCGCGGATCGAAAATCTGTGAAGTGACCATCAGCTCGTCGGCGCCGGTGCGCTCGACGAACGCCTCGATCGCCGAGCGGACGCTGGCCGGCGAGCCGATCGCCGCGCAGGACAGGAGCTGATCGAGGGCCGCGCGCTGCGGCTCGGGAAGCGCCTCGGAATAGCCCTCGATCGGCGGCTTGAGCCGGCCGGGCCGTCCGCTGCGCAGCTCGACGAAAGCCTGCTGGAGCGACGTCGCCAGCAGGGCGCCGGCGGCATCGGTCTCCGCCGCGAAGACGTTGAAGCCGAGCATCACATAGGGGCGGTCGAGCTGTCCGGACGGCCGGAAGCGGTCGCGGTAGAGCTGGATCGCCTCCATCATCTGGGCCGGCGCGAAATGCGAGGCGAAGGCGTAAGGCAGGCCGAGCAAGGCGGCGAGCTGGGCGCCGAACAGGCTCGAGCCGAGGATCCAGACCGGCACGTCGAGGCCCTCGCCCGGGATCGCCCGAACCTTCCGGTCGGGACTCGCCGGCCTGAAATAGTCGATCAGCTCGACGACGTCGCTCGGGAACCGGTCGGGATCCGAGGCGAGGTTGCGGCGCATCGCATAGGCCGCGGCCTGGTCGGTGCCCGGGGCCCGGCCGACCCCGAGGTCGATCCGCCCGGGATGGAGCGATGCCAGAGTCCCGAACTGCTCGGCGACCTGGAGCGGCGAATGGTTGGGGAGCATGATCCCGCCGGCGCCGATCCGGATCCTCGACGTGCCTTCGGCGACGAAGGCGAGCGCCACCGCGGTGGCGGCGCTGGCGATTCCCGGCATCGAATGATGCTCGGCCATCCAGAAGCGGCGATAGCCGAGCCGCTCGGCGTGCCGTGCCAGCTCGCGCGCGCCGCGAAGCGCCTGGCCGGCGTCGCTTCCTTCGGCGATCGGAGCGAGATCGAGAACGGATAGTGGGATCATGGCGCTCATATGGGGTCGGCGGCGCCCACGACCAGCCGCGGCGACGGGCTGGCGGCTGGGCGGGGTGACGAGGGAGGACGGAGCCACTATCTGGCCGGCCATGGCCGCGCCCGTCCTTGCCTATGAGAATCTCGGTCTCGTCCAGGGAGCCGGCTGGCTGTTCCGCGGCCTCGACCTCCATATCGGGCCGCGCGACCGGCTGGCTCTGATCGGCCGCAACGGCGCCGGCAAGACGACCCTGCTCAAATGCCTGGCCGGGCTGGTCGAGACCGACGAGGGCCGGCGCACCATCCAACCCGGAATCCGGGTCGCCCTGCTCGAGCAGGACCCGCCGGTCGAGCGCTTCGCCACCCTCCGAGACTTCGCCCTGGCCGGCCCCGAGGCGCCGCGGGCGCACGAGGTGGAGGCGATCGCCACCCAGATCGGCCTCGACCTCGACCGTCCGGCCGTGACGGCGAGCGGCGGCGAGCGGCGGCGGGCCGCGATCGCCCGAGCCCTGGCCGCCGATCCGCAGGTGCTTCTGCTCGACGAGCCGACCAACCATCTCGACCTTGCCGGCATCGAATGGCTCGAGGACTGGCTCGGCCGCTATGCCGGCGCCTTCATCGCGATCAGCCACGACCGCACCTTCCTCAAGCGGCTGACCCGCTCGTCGCTGTGGCTCGAGCGCGGCCGGCTGCGCCGAGCCGAGATCGGCTTCGGCGGCTTCGACGCCTGGACCGAGCGAGTCTATGAGGAGGAGGCGCGCGCCGCCGACAAGCTCGACGCCCGGCTCAAGCTCGAGCTTCACTGGCTCCAGCGCGGAGTCACGGCGCGGCGGCGGCGCAACCAGGGCCGGCTCGCCAAGCTCCACGAGATGCGCGCGGCCCGCGCCGCGATGCTCGGGCCCGCCGGCACGGCCAAGCTCGCCCTCGAGAATGACGAGGTGAAGACCAAGATGGTGATCGAGGCCGACGGCGTCACCAAGCGCTACGGCGAGCGGACGATCGTCAGGGATTTCTCGCTGCGCATCCAGCGCGGCGACCGGATCGGGGTCGTCGGCGCCAACGGCGCCGGCAAGACGACCTTGCTCAAGCTGCTGACCGGGGAGATCGAGCCCGACGAGGGCAAGGTCGCGCGGGCGCGGACGCTGACCGGGGTGATGATCGACCAGCAGCGCAAGCTGCTCGATCCCGACAAAAGGGTCCGCGACGTCCTCGCCGAGGGCGGCGACTGGATCGAGGTCCGCGGGCACAAGAAGCACGTTCAGGGCTATCTGAAGGAATTCCTCTTCGACCCCGGGCTGGTCGACGCCAAGGTCGGGACCCTTTCGGGCGGCGAGCGGTCCCGGCTGCTTCTGGCGCGCGAATTCGCCCGCCGCTCCAACCTCCTCGTGCTCGACGAGCCGACCAACGATCTCGACATGGAGACTCTCGACCTGCTCCAGGAGGTGATCGCCGATTATGACGGGACCGTGCTCATCGTCAGCCACGACCGCGACTTCCTCGACCGGACGGTGACGATCACGCTCGGGCTCGACGGCTCGGGCAAGGTCGACATCGTCGCCGGCGGCTACGAGGATTGGGAGCGCAAGCGGCGCCCGCACCTGCACAGCTCCAAAGTGCCGCCTCCGGCCAAGTCCGCAGCGGCGCCGGCGCCCGAGCGGCCGCGCAGCAAGCTCTCCTACAAGGACCAGCGCGACTATGAGCAGCTGCCGTCGCGGATCGACGAGCTCGAGGCGGAGATCGCGCGCGACGAGGACATCCTTTCCGATCCCGACCTCTATGCGCGCGACCCCGGCCGCTTCGCCCAGCTCACCGCCGCCATCGCCCGCGCCCGCGCCGAACGCGACTCCGCCGAGGAGCGCTGGCTCGAGCTGGCCGAGCAGGTCGACGCTCTGGCGGGATAGGCCAGGACGATCCCGAGTGCGGATCGCGTCCCGCGAAGGACGGTCCTTCGATACGCCACTTCGACTTCGCTCACTGGCTACTCAGGATGAGCGGTTCTTCCAAAGATGATCGTGCTTTAGCCGCGACGCGCCTCTTCGAGCCGGCCGCGGATCTGGGCGTCGGTGGGGGCGCCGCGGGCGGCCCGTTCGAGCAGGAGCAGGCCGCGCGCGCGGTCGGCGCCGCTCTTGTAGAGGATCCAGCCCAGGGTGTCGGCGGTCGCCGGGTTGTCGCGGTCGAGCGCCCAGGCCCGGCGAGCGAGCGGGATCGCCGCCCGATAGTCGCCGGTCTCGGCATAGGCCCAGGCGAGGTTGTTGAGCAGGGTGGCGTCATTGTCTCCGACCCGGCCGCGCAGGCTCTCGTAGACCCGGATGGCGCCGTTCCAGTCGCGGGCCAGCATCATTCGGCCGGCGAGCAGGGTCTGCGCCGACAGGTTGCGCGGATTCTCGCGCAGGAAAAGGCCGAGGACCGTATCGGCCGCCGCCCCCTGGCCCGACCGCTGAAGAGCCTCGATCAGGCGCATCGCGACCGGCTCGGTGAAGGCGAGGTTGGCCGCTCGCCGATACTGCTCGGCCGCCCCGGCGAAGTCGCCCCCGGCGCCGAGCGCGTCGCCGACCAGGATGTGAGTTTCCGGAGCGCCCGGATTGGCCGCCTGGAGGCGCCGCGCTCGGGGCAGGGCCTCGCCGGCGAGGCCTCGCCCGAGCAGCG
>Ga0196962_10000180_pt1 | contig 34865 bp, 29 predicted proteins | sample S3v_20metaG_FD_183186 | JGI IMG/M metagenome (GOLD analysis project Ga0196962, IMG submission 183186) | Soil microbial communities from Anza Borrego desert, Southern California, United States - S3+v_20 | ecosystem: Environmental > Terrestrial > Soil > Desert | place: USA: California | collected...
ACACTCTGAAGCGGGCGGCGCGGTGGGCGGCCGAGCAGTTGCGGTTTCGCGAGCGCCCCCGACCTGCCCGCACGGTAGCCCCGGCGTACGTCCCGCGCAAGGTCGCTTCGCTCCCTTCCCCTCGCCTTCGGCTCGGTGCGCGGGCCGTCCGTCCGGGGCGATTCGGCGGGTAGGTCGGCGCGGCGCAGAAGTGCCGGAGGAAGGAGAAGGACGATGAGGCCGATTGAAAACGAGAGGCACGACGGAAGGCGTTTGGATATCCCGCAGCGGGAAGGGCCCTGGGACCGGCCGGGGACGCTCTACTTCTACGGCGGCAGGGAAAAGGACCTTTCGAGCTTTGCGCCAACGCCTGGTCTTTGGCTGCCCGAGAGTTGGTTCGGCCACCCTCGGCCCTCGCCGCTGGTTGAGGTCCCGACCAATGAGCACTGGTTCCACGCCTCTAAGGGAACGAATCGCGAGGATTTCTTCTGGGTGCTCGCTGCGCCCACCCCGGCCCAGGCGAAGCGGCGGGGGCGGAAGATCGCCCTACGGCCTGACTGGGAGGAGGTGAAAGTGTCGGTTATGCGCTTCGCGAACCGGGGGAAGTTCTCCCTTCCGCGCTATCGCGAGACCCTGCCGGCGACCGGGGACCGCGTCCTGGTCGAGGACTCGCCGACTGATTACGCATGGGGAGGGCGAGACGGTAGTGGCGGCTATGGAGGCATGAACCTGCTCGGGATCGCGCTGATGGAAGTGCGGGCCGAGCTGGCCCACGCCGCAGCTTGAGCCTAGGGGGTAAACTGCAGGCGCGATGAGACCGGTTTTCAGGTCCCGCCGAATCGATCAGGCGCGCGGCTACCCGTTTGGGGACGCGGGCCAGCCCGCCACTGTTGTTGTGGTCCGTGATCTCCGCGCCTACCGCGCCTTCTGCATGGCCGAGGACGTTCGCAAGCTGGTCGGCCCGCCGCCCGACCCGCGGCGCAACTAGGCCCCCGCCCGACCTGCTTGAAGGCTTGCGCCGCTGACGCTCCTTTTTCTGTTCGCGAGCTTCGCCGTGGCGACCACCAAGCGCGACGCGCTCGGAGTTCCGCCGACCTTTTTTTGGCGCTCGCCGGAGCCCGCCTTGATCATCCTGCCGTAGTGCGTCGGCGGCTCATGGCGCCCTCGCTAGAAACGCGTCGGCGAGGTTCGCCGCGCGGGCTGGCGCCCGCGCGGCGAACCTCGCTCCGGCCGACAAATGCCTAAGCGAGAAGAAGCCACCGAGCCAAACCAACAAGGCCAAAGCAAGGGATTCAGCCAGTAGCCCCAAGCCATCAGCTAGGGACGAATCCAGCCAGCACCACAACAGCACAAATCGAGCTCAGATACGCCACCAACCTAGGGAACGAAGCGAGTAGGAGGCAGTTCAGGCCAGAGCCAGATCAGAAGCCAAAGAGCACGACACAGTACGCACCGTCCGGTGCCAACCGGTGCAAAGGCCGCGCTTCTGGGTCATTGGCGGCATGGTCGGAGTGACGAAAATCGGCGCCCGTAACGTCGGCTACTGGATCGCCGCGGTTCGCGATGGCGAGGAGGACTACTACACGAAGCCGGGTGAGAAGCCGGGATATTGGCTCGGCTCGCTGGCGGACGAGCTCGGCCTCTCAGGGCAGGTGGAGGTGGACGACTACGGTGCGATCCTCGGCGGTCAGAACCCAACAACTGGAGGGGTGTTAGTCGCTCGACCCGAGCGGCGGGCCTATACCGACGCCCACGGACGCGAGCGGAAATCGGAGCCAACGCTCGGCTACGACATCCGCTTCTCGGCACCGAAGTCGTTGTCGCTGCTTTGGGCGATCGGCTCGTCGGAGGTCAGCCACGCCGTCGAGGAGATTCATGCCGAGGCGGTGGCCGCCGGCATCGCGTACCTCGAGCGGACAGCCTGCTGGGTGCGGCGGGGGAAGGGCGGTGCGGAGATCGAGCCGGGCGCCGGCTTCGTTGGCATGGGGTTCCTCCACCGCTCGTCTCGCGCCGGCGATCCCGCCCTGCACACTCACGTCGTCACCAGCAACATGACCCGCAGCCTTTCTGACGGCAAATGGCTCTCGCTCGCCAACCCAAAGGGATGCTCGCCCCTCCTCCGCGAGGCAAAAGCCGCCGGCCACATTTACCAAGCGGCCGTGCGAGCCGGAGAGACTCGGCGCCTCGGCCTGGAGTGGGGAGATATCAAGAACGGCTATGCCGACCTCCTCTGCTTCAGGCGGGAGGAGATCGAGCACTTCTCACAGAGGCGGAAAGAAATTGAGGAGCTGATGGCCCAGCTCGGCGTCAGAACTAGAGCGGCAGGCGAAATCGCGGCCTACCGCACCCGCGAAGCAAAGGACCACTCGGTCACCTTCGACAACCAGCGCGCGGACTGGATTGCCCGCGCGGCTGAGTTCGACATAACCGAAGCACGAATCGGGCGATGGATCGACGGTGCTCGCGCGCGCCGGCCTGGACCGATCCGCGCCGCCGACGTCGAGGCCGCGCTGGCGGACCTTGAGGCACACCACAGTCATTTCGACCGTCGTGATCTTCTTTGTTCGCTGGCATCCCAGATGCGTGAGGGAGCCGATGCCGCCGCGCTCGAGGCCACCGTCACCGACCTCCTCGCGGGCAGCAGGCTCGTTGAGATTCACCGGGGTCGTGAACCCCTCGCCGCCTCCTACTACACGACGGCTCGACTTTGGGAGCTCGAGCAGCGCCTAATCAAAGCGGCGGTCGATGGGACCGGCGCCGGCGCCGCCCGAATCGACGAGACCACCCTGGCAGCGGTCCTCGCCCGGCACATTTACCTCGGCAACGAGCAGGTAGAAATGGTGCGGCGCCTCACCACCGACGGCGAGCGGATCATTACCGTCGCGGCGCTGCCGGGGACCGGGAAGACGACGGCGCTCAAGGCGGCGGCCGAGGCATGGGCGGCCGGTGGCTTTCGGGGCATCGGGGTCGCTACCGCCCGCAGCGCAACGAACGAGATCAAAGAGGTCGGGCTGCCGGCTACGTCTATCTCGAAGCTCCTGATCCTGATCGGAGAACGGCAAGAACGCGGTCTCGATCCGCTTCCGCCTGGCGCGGTGATCGTGGTAGATGAGGCGAGCGCGGTATCGACGGAGGACGCCGCGGCCTTGCTTTCGCTGGTCGAAGGATGCGACGGCAAGCTGGTGATGATCGGCGATCCCCTCCAGATCGGCGCGGTCGGTCCGGGTGGCGTCTACGGCCACCTTTGCCGGCGACTGGAGACGATCGAGCTCACCGAAATCCGTCGTCAGCGAGAGCCAGTCGACCGCGAGATCGTCTGTCTCGCTCACAAAGGTCGCGGCTCTGACGCTTTAAGCCTCCTCGACGCGGAGGAGCGGCTGCGAATCGCCGACACGCACGAGGAGGCGCTTGCCGCCCTGGCGCTCGATTGGCACCGAGCCTTTGGGGTCGGCGGGGACTCGATCATGGTCGCCCGCCGAAACGAGGACGTCCGGCGACTGAACGAAGCGGCTCGGGCGCTCCGTCATGAGTGTGGCGAACTCGGCGAAGGCTTCCGCACTGCCGGCGACGATTTCGCGGTCGGCGACCGAATAATGACCCGGGTCAACACCGCCCAGGTCTCCAACCGGGAGCGATGGGAGGTGATCGGCGTCGACCCCAGCCGCGGCAGCCTCACCGTACGCCGGCTCGGAGGCGAGCCAGGCGGCGCAATCCTCGAAGCCAAGTACCTCCGCAGCACCACCCCCGAGGGTGCGCCGGCGATCGAGCACGCCTACGCGCTCACCACCTACGCGGCCCAGGGCAAGACGTTCGAGAGCACCTTCGTCCTCCTCGACCCGCAGATCAACCGCGAGGACTTCCTCGTCGCGATCTCTCGCGCTCGCGGAGAAACTGTCGCCTACGGGGTCGCTGCTAGCGAACTGACCGATGCCGACCTCGGGCCCGGCAAGCGGGAGATCCTCGACCCGCTTCACGACCTCAGGCTGGGGGTCGAGCGGGTGGCGAGCGAGTACGCCGCCTCCGAGGTCGACGCGCGGATGAAGCTTGAGGCCCTCGGCCCGCTCGATCTCGCCCATCGTCGCGCCGAACTTGAGCGGACGCTGGCGGACGCCGGCAAGCCGTCTCCGGCGGCCGAACGCCTCGCCGTCCTCGATCAGCGAATCGCTGCTGCGAGTACCCGGCTCGAGGCGATCGCCGCCGATCGAGCGAGCGCCGCGGATCCGCACGCCCGCGAGCGGGCGGAGACTTCGCTGAGGCAAGGGCGCCGGCAGCTCGGTCGGCTTGAGTCGGAGCGCGCGGAGCTGGGCGAGGTAGCGGTGTCGCAGTCACCGCCCGACGCACGCACCGCCGAGGCACGATACGAACTGCGCCTGGTCGAGGAACAGATGCTTCGCCTTCGCCGCAAACAGGTCGCCGCCGAGCGGCTGAGGCCGACGCAGCCGATTCTCGACACGCTCGGCCCCTACCCGAAGGACCCGAGCCTCGCCCCTCACTGGGAGACCGGTGCGGACCTCATCCACGCCTTCCGCCTCCGCTACGGCATCACCTCGCTCGACGGCCATCCCCTCGGTCAGAACTCCGGGGACGCCCGACGCCGGCGCGAGCGTCAGGCCGCGGAGCGGCGCCTTGTCTGGCTCCAGCAGAAGCTCCAGAACGAGCGGGTCCAGACGGCCGAGCGAGTCTTCGAGATCGCGCGCTAGCCAGGGTGCCGAAGTTCGACGAGGCGTTGTGGCGCCTCAAAGACCTGCTCCGACAGCCGTTGCGATTCTCGCGAACTTCCGCGGCACCTTCGGCTCCTGCTCCTTGGAAGGCGAGTTGGCGCGGATCGAAACGCTGGCGCCCGACGATGGCCGGCTGTGGTGGATCGAGGTTCAGCCGACGTCCGGCGTCACCATTCTCAATCGAGCTGGCACCGGCGGCGCGGCGGTCGGGCGTGACGTCCCGGTCGACGGCTCCAGAGGCCTATTTGTCCCGTTCAGCGCCGATGAGCGACACGAAGGTGGGGATTCTCTCCAGGGGGGCATCGGACGCAAGCATCCGTTCCGCGCTTTGCGCGGCAATCTCTTCGGCGCGCTCCATCGTGGAGTCGAGGAGATCCATGATCGCGTTGAACCCTGCTTCATCGAGGGTGAACTCGTTCAGGCTGTGATGCCGGGTCGGGCGGCGCTCGAAGGCGCCGCTCTCGAGCGACCGACTCAGCATCTTCCCGGTCTCCTTCAACTGCATGCCGACGATTCTGGCTTGTAAGGGGTGAGGAACGAGAGCCCATTCCTCCGCGCTGAATACCGCAGCTTTGGTCGCTCGGTAGAAGTGCTCCTTCGCCCCACGGCGTGGCTCGGTCCTGACGAGCTCGACGTAGCCCGCTTGCTCCAGCTGTCGGACGTGGTACGCCATGTTGCCGACCGTCTCGCCGACCTCTGGGGCGAGTTCCTTTGGGCTCGCCACGCGGCGGTTGAGGATGTGAAGGGCATGAACGCGAGACGGATGCGCAAGCACCCGGATCAGGTCCCGGTCAAGACTTTCGTGCGCTCTCCTCTGCTCGGCGGTCAAGGTGGCCTCCTCTAGTTGAAATGCCCTGATCGCTGAGACAGGATAAACCGCTTCCTCCCAATGTGCTGAGCGAAATAGAAGATAGGTCCTCAATGGTGTAACTGCCGTTTCCAGTGAAACGGTCTCCAGCGGCGACGTCCCCGAACGCAGGGAAGGGGGTGACGCCGAATGAAGATGGGAAAAAGCAGCTCTGCGCTGCCGGCCATCAGCACGCAGAAGATGAGCTAGTCAAATAGTTCGCCGTCTCTGTCGGGGGCGCGGCGATGCCATCCGACAGGGACGGCCATTTGGTCGAGAACCCCCCAATATTGCGCAGTCCTGACCATTAGGTCAACCCAGTTTGATCACTTCAGGCATCTGGACGTATGGTGCAAAGCCGAGATGCAGTCGTACCGAAAGAATGCGTGGGATTCAGCGGATCCTTGGCTCAAACGGGCCATGGGTCGACGCCCTCGACGCATGGGCGCAGCTTGCTCGAGGACCTTGCCTCCAGCCCCTAGGGCTACGCCGGGCGAAATTCCCCCGGTTTGCCTGGACCCACAAGCGGCGGAGACCAACGGACCTCTGGGATTAGATCGCATGGCTCGATCCCGAGTGCGCCGGCAAGCTTCACGACCGTGTCGAGCCGCGGGCTTCGATGACCGAGCTCGAGTTGGCTTATCTCCGTCCGGTGGACGGAACTCTGGTGGCCGAGCCACTCTTGCGTTACCTCGGCTTTGTCCCGAGCGGCGAGGAGCAGTGCTCCGAATCCCGCCGCGATCGACTCGCTCCCGTTCTTAGGCACCGCCGGATCGTGTCTCCATTGCAGCCAACTGTCTACAGGATAAATCGTGGAGACTATTTACTGAATCCGGTCTACCATGACCTACCACTCGAAAATTCCAGATGATCGGATCACGGTCAATACGGGAGGCTCGGCGAAAATGCCCGAAGACGACAAGCAATACGACAAGCAGATGAGGGCGCTGAGCCATCCGCTCCGGCGACAGTTGCTGCGACTGATGCTTGGTCGCCCGGAGGCCTTGAGCCCCCGAGAGGCCTCGCGGATCCTCGATGTGCACCTACATAACGTCAGCTACCACCTCCGCGTCCTCGCGAACTGCGCCGCGGTCACGCTCGTCGCCACGCAACCTGTGCGCGGCTCCGTGCAGCATTTCTATCGCCCCGCCCCCGCAATGAAGAGCTCCTGGGCGCGCGCTGTTCTTCGGCGGCAGGAGCCCACTGACACCGCGACGAACCGCGATGACGAGACAGCGCAATGAACCGCCGACTTCCGCGTCCTGGTGGGAATTGAAGCGCCGAGCGGACTGCTCGGGATCGCGGGGAGACCGGTGAGCTTGTTCGACCGCCTTTTCAGAGTTGCCCCCCGGGCCAAACCGGGCAGGGATGCGCCAGCCGCGCCCTCGCGGCTGCGTTCCCGGCCCGGTGCCGATCCGCAGCAAGAGAAAGGGATGCACTCCGAGGGGCCGAACCGCCCCCGGCCCTCAACTAACGAGCACGACCGAACTACGGAATCGGCAGTGCTTCATCGTTTGCTCGACATTCGTCCCGTCAAGCTTTCTGTCGCCGAACTCATCCGTGAACTGGCCGGTGAGGAGGCCGACTTCGGCACTCGCGACGCGATCGAACGGGCAGCTCGCGAACTCTCCGGCGTCGGGCTGATCCACCTGGACGGCGAATACGTTGCGCCGACGCGAGCGGCGATTCGCTTCGACGAACTACGTGATCGATGATGTCCTGCCAATTTTCCAGAGCCGATGCGTAGGTGCGACGAGCGGCGTGAGCCGTTTGCGGCACGGTTCGCCGCCAATCTGCGACAAGCGCGACGCGGGACCGGCATGACTCAAGACGAGTTCGCCCTCCTCTGTGATGTCCATCGGACCACAATCGGCCTCCTCGAGCGCGCCGAACGGATCCCGGGTATCGATGTCTTGGTCAGATTGGCGGGGGCGCTTGAAATGACACCCAACGACCTACTTGAGGGGCTTAGCTGGGAGCCGGACCGCGGCGGGGAGCCCCTCGGCGCATACAACATCGGCGGCGACGCGGTCTCGTGTGAGTCGCCGCCGGCACGAGCCGCTTAACTGCCTGTTACTAAGCGTCTTCGCTCGACGATGAGAACGCCGCGTAAACCGAGATCCGATCCGGCGGGGAAATTGGCTCGGAACCTCACCCGTTGCCGTCGGGACGCCCGCCTCTCCCAAGAAGAGTTGGCGAAGCGGGCCGGTCTTAACCGAACCCAGGTTTCCCATCTTGAGAATGGTAAGCGGGTACCCAGGCTCGACACGCTTGTGAAGCTGGCAGGAGGGCTAGGTGTCGAGCCGGAAGAGCTGCTACGGGGGATGGCATGGACGCCTGCAAAGACGTGGAAGGGAAGCTTTCGAATCGAGGAGTCCGACTAAGCGGTAGCGCTTGCCGGATTTACGGCACCGCTTAGCGATCCGCGTTGCGAGTTGGCCCGGGCGGTCGGGGTCGAACCGGCGAGTTCTCGAAAGTTCGCTGGGTTCCTGCTCGCCGAGGAAGAGAGTCGGTCAGTGCGAGGGGAGCGGTTGGCTCTCGGCCTTCCCGAGCGAAGACGGACACAAGCGCACTCGTACCGCTACGGAACGCCAACGGCACTTACCGAAGAGGGTGTTCCAAGCGGATGGATAACGCACAGCGGGGGGGACGAACTTTTCAAATATCAAGTATTGAGTCGTATCGCTCCATACAGGAGGGTTCCAGCCAGATCAGCCACAGGAGATAAGGCAGGGGAGGCGCTATGCGGAGTCGAGTAAGTGGTCTTTGGGCGAAATCCACGTATCGGCCGAGACGTTTCAACCGAACCGTTTGGGCGATATCTATGTTTGCTTGTTCGGTTCTTCTATTCCCGGTCGCTCTGGCATCGGCGGCTCCACAGCCCTCCGCTTCCGACAGTGCATCGACTCCGAACGGAGGAGGAAGCGTGCTCCCCGAGCCGGCGGCTGCCGAGGCCAAGCAGGTGGCTGAATATGCCAGGGAATTCAGCATCTCTAAAGCCACGGCAGAAGATCGCCTCGCGACTCAGAAGCGAGGCGTAGGAATCGTCGAAAAGCTGGAAGCCGCGCTGGGTAAGAACTACGCGGGCGTGTGGTTCGACAATGCCACCGGCGAATTCGTCATTCCGCAGGTTCCATCTGCATCGCGGGCCAACGTGAAGTCAACGTTGGCTGCTTCTGGTCTCGGAGCCTCCGAAACCCGTCAGTCCTCCGCCAAGTTCACTTGGGAGGAACTGGAACAGGCTCAGCGAGACCTCGATCTGAAGCTCAAGCCGCAGATCGAACGCGATGTCGTCCAGACCGCGCCTAACCCTCGGACGAACGCAGTCCAGGTCCTAGTCGCCGAAGCTGCGACTGAGACGGATCTTAGCGAGATCCAACGGCTCCAGGATCAGGCGTCCGTCGCTGTCGAAGTAACCCGAATTGCGTCTCCTCGGTTTACGGCTAAGCCGGTCGCGTGCAATACGACCACTCACAGCTGCGATAAACCATTTCGCGGTGGCGTCTATATCGATTCCACGGCTGCCAGCTGTTCAGCCGGCTTCCGCGCGACCGGAAATGTGTCCGGAAGCCGCTACATGCTGACGGCGGGACACTGCCTAGCCTTGGCGAACGTTTGGTCGGCGTACACCAGTACCGGACAGAAACAGACTGTCGGTGCAGGCGAGGAAGCAAGCTTTCCGGTCAACGATTGGGCGAAAGTCAACATGGACGGCGGCTACTGGGACGAAGGCGCATCCTCACCCTCCACCGTTATCAATTGGGCAAACACCCAGAACATCGGTATCGCCTATGAAAGCTTAAGTTATGTGGGCGAGTCGGTCTGCCACTCGGGCCAGCGAACGGGCACCAGCTGCGGCGTCGTGACGAAAATCAACCAAACTGTGAACTATCCGCAAGGCTTGGTCTATCACATGACGGAAGTGAAAGGCTGGTGCTCCTACTACGGTGATAGCGGAGGGCCCGTGTGGAACGGCAACACTGCACTCGGGCTAGTGTCGGGTGGCATGATGGACATAGACGAATGCGGCGGCGGCGTGGGCTGGTACGCCGAGGTAGTCCAAGCCGACGAAGCGATGGGCGTAACCGTCGCAAGTCGGGTTGCTGTTCCGCCCGGAATCTATGGAGTACATGCGGATGCCGGAACTAGGAGTGTGACGCTGCGAGCGACGATCGACGGGCGCCAAAGTAACACGGAATACCGCTTTGAATACGGTCCGACTGCCAGCTATGGCTCCGCCATTCCGATCACGGCGCAATCAATTGGGTGGGGTGTGTCCGAAGTGACGCAATTTGTTGCCGGCGCCGAAGGTGTCTACCACTTTCGGGTCGCCGCTACCAACCAGGGTGGGACCACCTATAGCCCTGACGCCGTCGTCTATGTCGAGGCGATGCCGGCAACCAGCAACCCGTCGGTGTTTCGTGTCAGTCCGTTCGAGGTGGATGCCTACTGGCGTGGTAGTGACGGAATCATCCGCGGCGACTACAACGCCGGGGCCGGTTGGAAAGGTCCCTTCTCGGTGCCGACCAACGCGGCCGGCGCCGCCGGAGCCCTCGCCGCAATCCAGACGGAACAGGGTGGAACCCAGCTCTACTGGCGCGGCACCGACGGCAAAATCTATGGCACCGTCAGCACCGGCGGGGGCTGGCAGAATCCAATTCAGCTACCGACGAATTCAAGCGGCGCAGCGAGTGATCCGGTGCTAATGCGGGTCAGCGCGAGCGAGCTAGACGTTTTTTGGCGCGGCACCGACGGCAAAATCTACGGTGACACGAGCAGTCCGACCGGCTGGAAAGGTGTCTACGCGGTGCCGACCAACGCCGCCGGTGCGGCTGGCGGCCTCGCAGCGGTCCAGACCGGCCCGGGGAAATTTGAACTCTACTGGCGTGGCACCGACGGCAAGATCTATGGCACCGTCAGCACCGGCGGCGCTTGGCAGACTCCCGTCCAGCTGCCAACCAACTCGAGCGGGGCGGCCAGCGATCCTTTGCCGATCAGCGTCAGCGCGAGCGAGCTAGACGTGTTCTGGCGCGGCACCGACGGCAAAATCTACGGAACCGCTAGCGCCGGGGCCGGCTGGCAGAATCCGATCCAGCTACCCACCAACCCGGCCGGCGCCGCCGGCGGCCTTGCTGGAGTGAAGTCGGCAGCGGGGAATGTCGAAATCTACTGGCGCGGCGCTGATGAAAAACTCTACGGCGACGCGAGCAGCCCGTCCGGTTGGAAAGGTCCCTACCCGGTGCCAACCAACGTCGCTGGCGCTGCCGGCGACCCATCGCTGGCGAAGATTTCGCCCACCGTCCTCAACGCCTACTGGTTCGGCAACGACGGCAGGATCTGGGGCGACTCAAGTGGGGGTGCCGGATGGGAAGGTCCCTACCTGCTGCCGTAGAGGCGGGCTCGCGCTGGCACAAATGCAATGAAGAGTCTCACCTACGGCCTCCGTGCCGACCGCAGCCGGAGGTCGTAGGTGATAGTTGTAAGCGAACCAATCTTTTCTTTCGGCCGAAACGGTACCTAGCGTCTACTCTCGCTATTCACCTCGACCTACTTCCAGGTACCAGGGGCGTAGCCCGATCCTCGCCGGAGGCAGGCTTCCGCACACCATCAGCGCACCCTCCGGTTCGATCTGGCGAAGAAAGTGCGCCGGTGCGAGCTCTCGATAGGTGTCGCCTTCCGTCTGTGAGCGATGACCATGCTCGCCGCTCGAGGTGCTGACCGAGCGTTGCTCGAACTCCCCGCTCCCGATCAGCTGCGTGAGGTAGTTGAGGGTTGCATTGTCAGAGATCGCGCGGCACGCAATCTTCACCCGATGGTTGTTGACGGTCGTGTCCGCGCGTCGGCCAAGCCTCGCCTGCAGTTGGGCCAGGTCCTGGCAGATGCTCACTAGCTGCATTCCCATGCCGGCGCCGGTCGCCGCCAGCTCGTCGATTCCCGGGACCGGCGCGATGTTGGCAAGCTCATCTAGCAAAAGCAGGATCGGCGGGTCGATTGGGCCGCCCTTCGCCGTCGACCGGACCTCAATCAATGACACGAGTTCTTGAATCAGGGTGCAGAAAACGATCCGCAACCGCTCCTGTTCGGTCCGCGGCCCGATCAGGTACAGCGTGTTCGACCCTGCGAGAAGGCCCTCCGGCGTGTAGTCGGAGCCAGCAGTCTCCTCCGCGACCTTCGGGTCGGCGAACGAGGCGACGATCGTCTCGGCGGTGGTGTAGACGGAGGAGCGCTGACGCTCCTCGCGGTTCTGGGTTGCAGTGAATGCGCGGGCGGCGGTCTCCTCGCCCGCCTCAGCGAGGACCGGAGCCACCGCGGCACCGCAGGCTTCCGGGCCTTCATCAAGCCAGGCCACGACCGTATTCATCGTTCCGTGCCGGCGCCGAGCGGCGAGGAGAAGAGGCGCCAGCAGCTTCTCGGCGTTCGCGAACCAGAAGTCGCCGTCGCGAAGATCGCCGGCGCCAGCTCTAGCCGCGCTTGCCAGCCAGTGCGCGACTCGTAGTGCCCCCCGCCAGTCCTCAACGCCGTGGAGCGGGGTCGCCCTCGACCGGTCAGTGTTGGTGGTCTGGGCCGGGTCGAAGACCCAGACCTCGCCGAGCTGTTCACGGCGGGCGAGCGTGGGCGCCAAGACGTCGCTCTTAATCGACGTGCAAAGGACCGGCCCTTCCCACTCAAGAAGCGCTGGGATCACGAGCCCCGAGGTCTTGTGGGTCTGCGTCGGGCCGAAAGCGATGACCGACTGCCGCTCTTCGGCAGCAAGGAGCGTCCGGCCTTGGCGGCCGAGCGTGATCCGCCCCGGCTGGGGCTCCGAAATCCGCAACGGTGCCAGGTCTCGCCGCCTCGCCCAGCTGGCGGCCGGCGGCTTCCCGCGAGAGCGCCAAGGCGTTGTGATCTCCATATCCGCAAGCACCCGAACGCCGACAAGTGCGACCGAAACGGCGCCGGCGACGAGGATCCCGAGCACGGCGTAGATGCCGGTCGGGCCCGGGAGGTTCGCCCGCTCCGGCGCTGGCCAGGCGCCACGTGGGTCATTGGCGTGCGCTGGCCAGCGGAGCACCACCCCGATCGTCTCGGCGAGGTCGACCCCGGTCCAACCGCCACCGAAAAGGAGGCTCGCGAGTCCCCCGGTCAGCCAGACCAGCGCCAATAGCGCGGCCACCGCCATCCCCGCCCCGGCGTAGAGGACCCGTTCGCCGTTGTCGCCCATCAGTCGCCTGCCGGGTTGGCCTCACCCATCCTCCACCCGGTGTAAACGAGCCGACGCTCGATCGAGGACACCCGGTGGGAAACCAGGAAGGATCGACGGCCGACCGCCCAGATCGCTTCGCCCGTCCGCAGGGTCGTTGCTATCTCGGCTTCGGTCGCAGTCATCCCCAGCTGTGAGCGCAGCGCTTCCACCTGATCTGGGGACTGGCGGTAGACGACCTTCGTGTCAGCGTCGGAGAGGAGCCCTTCGGCGATCCGTGCCTCGCGGCTGCCCTCGTCGCCGGAAGCCCCGAGGTCGGCGAGGCGGTGGACCACGATGATGTTCTGTATTCCCCAGCCGCGGCAGAGCTTCCAGTTCTCCCGCATCCATTCGGCCGCCCCGATGTGGCCCGTCAGGCGCCACCCCTCCTCGACGACGAGGATCATTTGGCGCTCCTTGCGCCCCTCCTCCTCGGCGGCACGCTTCCGCTCGGCGAGGATCCCCTGCAGCCAGGCGCCCGCACAAGTCATCAAGATCCCAAGCGCCGTCCGGTCGCGGACGGCGGACAGGTCAAGGACGACGAGGGGCGCTTCGAGATCAAGGCCGGGGCTCGTAGGCCCGTCGAACATCCCGCGCAGATCGCCCTCACATAGCCGCTGCAGGGCTAGTGCGACCGGCCGGCACGCCTCGGCGAGCTCTTTGACGCCGGCCGCGGACACGGCGGCCACCATCGTCGCGCAGGGATGGAGAAGCACTTCAACCACATCGGGAAGGGTCGGTTCGCGCTCGACGCACACCTCGTTTACCTGGTCGAGCGCGACCCGAAGGCCAGCATCCTCCTCAGGATCGAGCTGACGGCCGAGTGCCGCTTGGGCGACCGAGCGCAAGAGGCTCAGCTGACCTTCGCGGCCGATCCTGCGGTCGATCGGGTCAAGCCGGAGCTGCCCGCCGGGACGCAGCGTAAAGGGCACGGTCCCGAGCCATTGGGCCAGGGGCCAGTACTCACCCTTGATGTCGATGACCAGCACCTGGCGGCCGTGAAGGATTTGGCGCGCGGCATAGCTCTTGACGAGCCCGGACTTCAGGCTCGCAATCCCGCCGAGGACCAGCATGTTCGGCCCCGGTAGCGGATCCGGATGGAGCTCCCACGGGTCGTAGGCGAAGGGTCCTCCGTAGGCGTCGCGTCCGATGTAGACGCCTCGACGGCTGACACCGCTGTCTGCAATGAAGGGGTAAGCGGCGCAGAGGTGCGCAGTGGTTGCGATGTGCCCCGGCCGCTCGCAGCGCTGGCGCCTCACTTGAGGCCCCCGGCGGTCAGAATCGTGTTCGGGAAGGCGGCCGCCTGCTGACCATAGGCCCGCTGGAGCCCGACGCGCGCGAGCGCGGCGGCATGCTCGATCGGCCCCTCGGTCCGCTCCAGCTCGGCCTGCGTGCGGGCCGTGCCGCAGACCCAGCCGGAGAAATGCACCTCGGCATGTCCGTCTGCCAGCTCCTCCTCGCGGCGGGAGACCGCCTGCGCCCGGCGTCGGGTGCGGGCGGTGGTGACGAAACCCTGGCGGCTGCGCTGAACCTCATCGGCGATCTCGGCGGTATGCGCGGCCTCGGCGCGACGCATGGCGATCGAGTAGGGGACCGGCTCGATCGTGACAGCGACCCTGCGAAGCACACCAGCCTGCATCAACAGCGGCACCAGGAACATCGGGCCGACGTCGGAACGGGGCCAGGAGGAGATCCACCAAGTCGTGTGCCAGGCCGAGTCGGTGCGGTAGTGCGCCCACGACTCCTCCGTGGCCACCGGTCCCATCAGTGCCGGCTCCACTCCCGCCCGCGTGGCGCCGGCATGGGCAAGCCGCTCGCGCCCGTGGCGCCCGAACGGGTCGTAGGCATCGCGGATGTGGGCAGCGTATTGGCGGGGCTGCAGCAGGCCGGAGACCACAACGCCGACGGGCGCCAGCCGCTCGGCCAGCCCCTCGGCCTCCCGAAGCGCCAGCTGACAGGCAGCCTCAACACCGCCGCCCATGCGCCGAAGCTCGCGGGAGCCTCGCCGTTCGGAAATTTGGACCCCGACCAGATTCTCGTGTCCGGTGGCGGTCGGGGCCGCCGACTCGATCAGCTCCACATAGGAGTGGACGAGGTCGGAGTGATCCGGAACCGCACGGTCTCGGTTTGCCTGAAAGTGTGCCGCGAGATCGTCACCGGGCTGGGGGAACGTCTGCTCGAGCCACTGCACCCGCCGCACCGGACTTCCGTCACGCGCGGTCGACGCGAGGACGTCGCCCCAGGCGGCAAGGGTCTGCTCTTGCTCGGCGCCGTCACGCAGGATGAAGGGGCCGCCCCGGACGGCGAGCCCGACCGTGTAAGTTCCGGCGCCGGAGTCGCGGAGCACCCCGACCTCGCCGCCTCCGTAGGGCGCCGCCAGGAGTTCGAGACCGGTGAGCTCCATCGGTAGTGAGAGTTCGTTTTGCGCTTCGCCCGCGCCGTCGACTCGCGTCCCAGCTTCGGGCGCACTACTCCGATACCCGCCGCTGGCCCGACTGCGCCGCAGCGCCCAGCCGGCCACGACGGGCAACCAATCGTCGACCGTTCGACCCCCTACCGGCAAGGCGATCAGCACGGTTGCTCCGCCCATGAGGAGTAGCGCCAGCACGACGCCACTGACGTTTCGCAGCGCGTAGAGCGCCGCTAGAGCGAGCATGGCGCCGCTCGCCAGGATGGCGAACTGCCCGGCCCGCAGCGGTCCGATTACCGGACGCCTCTCGATCGGCCCAAACCGGTAACGGCGGCTCATTGCTCGGCTCCCGGCTCATCGCTTTTTGGTTTCGGCGCCTCCGGTGCTGGTCGCGGCGTTTGATCGGCCGGCGGCGGTACCGCCTGGCCCGATGAGGGTCGGGGCAGATTTTCGCCAAGGGATGGCGAGGAGCCAGTTGCCTTGGGATCACCTTGAACACCCGGGGACTCCGGTGCAGTGCCAGGTCTCCTCGCGGTTGAAGTGCCAGGTCCCGAATCGCGGTCTCCTCCCGACTGAACACCGCCGCTTACCTCGTGGGCGCTTGAAGTCTGCTTAAGGCGACCCGCGGCCGCCTTTGGCGCCTTCGCCACAGCAGCGCCGGAAGCGGCCGCGGCCGCCGGCGAGGCTGGGCGGCCGGCGGAGGCGGCTGCGGAGGCAGCCCTGCTGGCGGAAGCGGAGCCTGCGCCTCCGCCGGCGCCTCTATCCGTACCCTTCCCGTCGCCGAGTGGGCCGCCCGGACTTCGCGTGTCTCCCGCTTTGCTCGCATTTCCCGGCGTTCGGCTCTGGGACGCGCTCCAGAGCGAAACCCCCGAACCCTCCTGGGACCGGTTCATGCTGCGCACCAGCTGAGCGTTCGAGGCCATCTGCGAGGCGCTGTGGTGAACCGTCGTCGCCGCCGACCTCCGGCCGTAGGCGGCTGCGAGCGCGCCCTCCGAGAACGCCACCCAACGCAGCAGCATGAACGGGACGAAGCACGCCACGCACATCAGCGCCGCCGCTGCCAAGACATGCTCGACCGAGCTTCCTTCTTCGGCGATCAACGCCGCCGCCAGGCTGATGACGGCGACGATCACGAACTTCGAGCCGATGAGCGCGATCAGCACCTCGCTGGTCTTCCGTAGGACGCCCGACCACCGGGGCCAGATCGAAGTCACCAGCGAGAGCGGCATGAAGGAGGCGACCGCGTAGATCGCCGCATCCCGCATCAGCAGCTCGAGCCAGACGAAGAAGGCGGCGAAGGCGCCGACAATCGCGGCCAGGAAGCCCACGAAGAGAGGCACCGCGACAGCGCCGGCAGCCTCGCCGCCGAGACCTCCGGTCGGTGCTTCCCCACCAGCTTCCCCGGCCTGTTTTCCGACCGCGCCACCCACTTGCCCCAGGTCGCCGACGGCGGCTTCAAAGAAGCGAGTTGCGCCGTGGTGCGAGGCGTCGGCGACCGCAGCCGAGAGTCCGTCGGTGCAGGTCAGGAGCATCTGGACGATGACGAATGCGACGCTGGTGCCGAGAAAGGCCAGCGGCACGTTCAGGATGATCACCCGGACGATAAGGCCCAGGTTTCCCTGGGCGATCGCCTCGAGGATCGCGAGCAGAAGCATCACCGCGGCGAGGACGGTGGCGATGGCCGCCATCCGCCAGTAGGCCTGCAGGAAGCCTCTGGTTTCGAGCTGCGGCGTCGTCGATGACTCAATCGCTTCCACGACCTGCCCCATCAGCCAGCCAGCGCCTTCGGCCACCCAGCTGGTGAGCTGGGTGAAGACGCTGTTTCCGATTCCCTTCAGGGCACCGGTGACAGGGGAGGTAATCACGCCTCCAACCCCCCCGATGCCACCGGTCACGGTGTTGCACACATCGCCGACGGGATTGCCCACGCCGACCGCATCCGTGGCCCAGCCGATCGGGCCAGTTGCGACGTCGCAGGCCGGGTTGGCATTAGCCACGGGCGGCGCCGGCTGCGCCAGGAACGCCACCGCGGCGAGCGCCGCCACCCCAATAGTCGCTGCTGCTCTACGGCGCCAGGGCATAGCCGTGAAGCCCCTTCGCTAGTCGCAGAACGTCGTAGCCGCTTAGTGGTGCAGCAGCGGTGGCGAGACGCGGCGTCGGCCCGAAAATCGCTTTCGTGCCGGCGATTCGCCAGCGCCTGCCGCTCCAGCTGAGTTCGGTGCGGGAAGTCCCGAAGTAGGCGGCGGGCTCTACCGAGCCGGCGTTTCCGAGGAGAGTCAACCCCCAGGTCTCCACCTCGGCACGACCTGGCTCGTAAGAGAGGACCCGGTAGCCGATCGGCACTGCCGCATAGAGGGTGCGGAGGCCCTTGCGGACGCCGATGCCGAGCGGTCCAGCGGCGAGCCGCGCGGCCCCGGGCTCGTTCGCCGCCAGCATCTTCGCCGCGTAGTCGGGCATGGCTACGGCCTCGACCCGTTCGCGCAACACCCCCGGCCGCAGGATCGCCGGCGAAGCGAAGGACTGCTGGTAGGTCGCGATCGCCGCCGCCGCGCCGGCTGCGGTTCTGGGGAATGACACTGTGATGCCGGCAGCAGTCCGCGCCCCGGTCGGGCTGGGTGCCGGGGCGCGGACTATAGGGGGCGCGGGGGAGCCTGGAGCCGTGGCCCGGCCGACGAGGGCGCCGACGAGGAGGGTCCCGAGCATTAGCACCGCGAGGCGCCGGAGCCGACCGCGGTCAGAACCGGCAGCGCTCATTTGATCTGCCCGCCGGCGTTGATAAAGAAGTTGATGATCGTCGTTAGGGCGCCGACGCCAAAGGCGCCGATCACGGCGGCACCGAACTTGGTTTTGCCTGCATCAGCCTGGCTGACGTTGTGGGCTCTGTTGCCGAGAACCCACTGGCCGATGCCGATGAGGGCGCCGACGAAGCACCCGAGGAGCACGAATGCGGCTAGGCCATTAGTCAGCTTTTCGGCCGTCGGCATACCCGGCAGCGCATCCGGATTCGGGTGAACGCTGACTTCGTGCTTGACGGCTGCCGCTATGACCCATTCGCCGAATGGTCGGGTGACGGTGTCGAACTCCACGGTAGCTCCTTTGCGTGGGGGATGAACACACGCAAGGGCTCACCGCAGCCCGATCTACATCAAAAGAAATCCTAAAAGATCGAGATCAATCCAGACTGCTCTATGCCCTACTGGCTGCAACGACGACTGGATCTATTCTGAATTTGAGGCGACGCATCGGCTTTGCTCGTGCCCTACTTGATGCCTTCAAATCTGGACGCGGGAGGAAACAACCAAAGCCGAGACGGATTCAGACAATAAGCTTCGTTTAGACCCGCGTCAAGACATTGCTCAATTTCCTGTTGGTGCGATTGGTCAACCGCCTGGCCGCTGTCACTTGACAGTCCGATTACGGCCGGCACGGTGGCTATTACCAAACAAGCACAGACGCAGATAACGGTCTCGATGCGTTGGTAGCGAGAACGATGACTGCGAGAACCATTGGACTGAAATGCTGCATTGCTCATCTGGTTACCCCGAGTCCTTTCTGCGCCTATCTCGCACGAGCGGGCATCGAAATCGAACGGCGGAAATTCATGCGAGCGCTTTGAAATCGTATCGTCTTGACGAGACCCTCGTTGGCGTCGCTTACTGGGCGATCAAGCTGGATGCTGAGCCGCAGGCCCAGCGCCAAGAATTTCGCTAGGACGTAGATCAGAAGCACTAAGCCCGCTGGGCGCCAAATTGGGCCGAGCGCCTTCGCAAGCGCTATCTCCAGCAACTAGCGATGATCTGCGCGGCAGCGGTTCCGCCGGAGTCAGTCGCGATTCGCCCCGTTACGCCCTGAGTTTCACTATTCATGAACGGAACGGCCTGTAACCACGTAACCTGTCCATTGCCTGGATTGGTAAACGCAAAGCCTGAATCGAGAAGCTTTTCGCCAGGATTGCAAGAGGCAACCTCAGTGTTGGAGGGCGTCCATTCACCGTTGTGGGCGACAGGGTCGAGGTCGACGATTGCTTTCGTCACGAGGGTTGGACTGTGGAGGGCACCAGCCCAAACCGAGCCGGGCGCGAGCTGCCCTTCGGTCACTGCACTTTTCGCGAGGGCGGCGGTTCCAACGGCTTCCTTAGCCAGCACTCTTGCGTTGACCGATTCGGACGCGAGATTTTCGGCGCGCACCGCTTCCTTGGCGAGCTTGGGCGGGGTGATCGCTTGTTTGCGGATCTTTCTTGCCGTGACGGCGCCCTTGGCGAGCGTTTTGGTGGTGACCGAGCCAGGGGCGATATCGCCTTTGCGAACCACCGCGCGGGTTGCCGCAGCCCCCGCCTGCACGACGATGGCGGCGATCGAAACCCCGATGACCATGAGCACGACGAGGGCGTAGACCTCACGGCGGCTTGGCGGTTGCTTGGCGATGTTGCTCATTTCGCCCTCCTGATTCGATCTTCCGTTTGCGCTAGCTGGTTACGGATTCGTTCGTGGCTCAAGGCAGTTTCCGCCACGAACTCCAAGTCCCGGCGGTGATCACCCCCCGCCTCGACTTTCTGCTTCTGGTGGTGGGGTCGAGCAATCGGGTGGACTTTCACCAACTTCGGCTTGCTGCGGCCTGCCGCATAGGGGTACCCACTTTGCGGCGGTACCACAGCGCGCATCCTGTAGGTGATCGGCTGCGGTGCTTTGCCGAACCGGTAGGTAGCGCGAAAGCCCCCGGCCGGGCCGGTCGTCGCGCGGCGGAAGGTCAGCCAGCGGCGCCCATGCAGGGCGCTCGCCTGCAGGACGACGACGCGACCGGCCGCCGCCGGACCGGGCAGCGACCCGGTGATCCGGACCCGACGGCCTTCGCGGATCCGCCCGGGCCGCACTCGCAGCGACGGCTTCGAGTGGGCGTTGAAGCTGATCGTGTGGCCGATCTGGAACGAGTCGTGTCGGTAGCCGATCAGCAATCGGCGGTTTGGACCGGCTGGAACCTCGTAGCTGAAGTGTCCGCTTGCGTCGGTCGTCGCGGTGGCGATCGGCGCCGGCTTTCCGGGGTCCCCTTCGGTCTGCGCTTGGACGCAGATCGTCGCCCCGACGACCGGCTCGCCCGCGCTGTTGGCGAGCTCCCCGGTGACTTCGGCCGCCTGCCCGAAGGGCACCGTCACAGCTTCGGCCCCAGACGCGGTGAAGTTGGCGCTGAGGGTCTGTCCGCCGGCAACGGGAGAGTCGACACATCTGTTGTCAACGTTCACGGTCTGGAGTGGCGTGCAGCTCCCATTCGGGATACCGGTCGTCGCCAGGTCTGACGCACAGACCTGAACGCTGTTGTCACCGTCGTGGAAGGGAGGAGCCGAGGTGTCGAGCTCCCAACTGGCGGGAAGCCAGGGAGGACAGGGAGTTGGCGACGTGGCGGCAAGGCCCTGGTAGCTCGTGTTAGCGACCCGGGCCACTCCGCAGGCGCCAGGCGTCGGCGCAGCGGCGGGTAAACCGTTGACGAGCACCGCGAGCCGGCTCACCCCTCCGCCGACGTCGCCAGCAAGCGCTGAGATCCGCTGATGTCCACGCAGGACTCCGCCGTCGAGGAGCGGTCCTTCGACCCGGGGGATCACCGGGGGTACCAGGTCGACCTGGGTCATGGCGATGTAGTGGGCCACGATCATCCCGCCTCCGTTGCAAGGCGAGTTGCTGCACCTCATCACGATGCTCACGCTCGCGCCGTCGCTGATCGGACCGCGTGTGCCGCGAATCGGAAAGTAGCGCGCCATATCGCCGGCATCGCTCTCCGGCCATCCGGGGGTGAAGACGTAGCTTTGCCCGTTGCCGGGCTGCAGGTTTGATGCGTAGGCGGAGATCTTCAGGTCTTCCACGAAGCCACCAGGGGTCTCCGGGAACCACAAAATGCTCCAAGCCGAAGTTGCTTCGACCAGCCCCGGCTCGGCGATGCCAAGTGCACCGCCGGGAATCGCGCAGGTCTGGACCTGCTCGTAGCCGGGGCTGTGGTGGTAATCGACGGACGGCGGCGGGTTCCCACTCGGCAGCGCCGGATCGCAGTACTCGACGGTGAAGCGAGCCTCGGCCTGAGCGCTCGCCGGGATCACGAGCCAGAGCCCCAGCATGGCAAGCAGCGATAGCAACCACACGTTCCTCAGCCGGGATCGAAGCGGTCTTGCCTCTTTTTTGCTCACAACTGGCCTCCTATCAAACTGCTTGCTCACTGCTCAAATCCGAACTCTGATTCGACCTGGCGCTGTTCGGTGGCTCGGACGCTTGGTGCGGAAGGACTTGGCTCGGGATCGGGTGCCGGTGCCGGCGCAGTCGACGGCGGCCCCGGATCGGGTGGTGCTGGGGCCGGTGCCGGCGGTGGTTCGCTCACGGGTTCGGGGGCAGATTCGGTTGGCACCGACTCCGGCTCGGGCACAGCTTCGGGCTCGGGTGCCGGGACACCCGTGTCGCCGGCACGCACCGCTCGTCCGGTTCGCCCATCCTTCTCCCGATTGGCTCGACGAAGGTGCCGGCGCGCTCGCGCAGGGCGTCCTCGCTCTAACCGCCCAGCCTGAGAGATCGGAGCGCTTGCGACTGAGACTGCGTCACCGACCGCAAGATGTCGACGCTGAAGCTCCGGACGCGCTGGAATCAGTGGGTGCGCACCTTTCGCTGCCACCGAAGACCTCTGGCCCCCAGCTCCAGGCCCCCAAAGTGTCACGGCGGCGAGCCCGATCAGCCCAACTGCCACCACGATCACGACCGAGCCGCGGCGCCGTCGGAGCGGCGACCTCCACCGTGGCCTGGCCGAGATCATCCGCAGCCGCTCGTCGCTTTCGGCTTCGGCGTTCCGCTCGGCGGCCGGGCGGAGTGGAACCGCATCCGCGCCGAATTGTTCAGAGCTCAGCGGCCAGTCGCCGAAATCTCCGACTCCGTCTCTCGCCCGCGAGTCCTTGGCCCTCGTGCTGATCTCGCTCGTCATGCGTCTCTCGGCCCGACGCGCCGGCGCCCGCGTCGACTTTCTCATCTCGCTTTCGGGCGCCGCGATGGCTCTGTCGTCCCGTTCCTCCCCGCTCTTCGGCATCACGGCAGCGCGCCTCGGAATTGCGTCTCAACCTGTCGTTCTTCGCTCGCCAGCTTCGGGTTGGCTGGCGGCGCTGCGCTGGTCTGCGTTCCGCTCTTGCCGCTGGCCGTAGAAAGCGAAGTCGCTTCGGTGCCGACGGCGGCGCCCGAACGGGACACGCCGTCGCGCCATTCTTCCTCTTCCCGCGCCGCTACCTGACTCACGCCAAATTCGGCATCGACGGTGGATTCCTGTTCTTGCCGCCGCTCAGAGCGGTGTTGCGCCGGGCTCTGCTTTCCGAGCTCGTCGCCGCTTGATACGCGGGCCGAAGTGTTCTCGGGAGGTTGGGGCAAATTGGTAACGGACGTCCCCCTCCTCGACCCGAGGTTGGCCGCAGTCACTGAACGGGGCACGGGATCCGCCACTTGAGAAGCGATTGGCGTCTCGATCCGCCCGAGCGACGAAGCAACATGGGAATGCGGTTTCGGCGTGCGGTGTTGGTGACCGTTGCCGATCAGTGCCACGCCCCCAGTAACAGCGCTGGTGCCGATCACACAGGCAGCTGCGACGACCTTGCATGCTTCAGCGACCCTGGTGCCGCCGTCGGCTGCCACGGTCGTCGTCTCAGCGCCACCGCTCGTCAGCACCCGCCGGCCGAGATCTGAGGCGCGGCGCCCAGCACGTGCGACCAGGCCCACGGGACCGTGGGCGTCAACGACGGCGCGTCGGCCAACCTCGCCGAGAGCTTCGGCGCCCTCGGCAGCTGGTCGACGGCCAGTCGAGCCGTCGGCCCCGACGAGGCGAGTGACTTGGTGTAGCCCGCGCTCTGCGAGCTCAGTGACGAACTGGAGCACCACATCCACTTCCTCTTCGACGGCGCCGATCAGCCGCGGCATACGCGCGCAGCCATCGAGGCCGAAGGACAGGAGCGCGGCCAGACCCGCGACGGTCTCGAGGTCGTCCATATGGTCGACGCGGAGCAGCTTGCGAAGCCGGCGCTGCGCGGCCTCGTGGACCCGCTGCGCCTTCGACGTGGACCAGCCAAGCTGACGACCGGCCTCGCGGACGCTTTTTCCCTCGAAGTACGACCGTGCCAGGAGGGCGCGTTGATCCTCCGACAGTCGTTCGACCGCCTCGCGGACCTTTCGGTAGCGGTCCCGAGAGAGGAAATCATGCTCGGGCGTCTGAAGCTCGCCGGCGGGAAGCTCGCCGATGCTCTCGGTCGAGACCATCCGCGGTCGCCAGTCGCGGCTTTCAAGCTCGCGAATCGTGCGATGCCAAGCGCAGAGCACGATCCAGGCGACGGGTTTGCGGATTTCCTTCCCGGCTCGGACCGTGCGGACGTACTCGAAAAGCGCCCGGGCGAAGAGATCGTCACCGTGGCGTTCGATGAACTCCCGAGACATGCGCTTGCGGCGCAAGAGTCCGAAGAAGGCGCGTTCTGCCGACTTGTAGAGGGCGGGGGGCAGAAGCTCGTCGTCCGCTGCCGACGGAACGTCCTGACTTTCGGCTGGATGCTCTCTGTAGTACATCCGACTCCTCCGAGACCGAGTCTTAAAATACCCAATTTTCTCTATAACGGTTGAGGAAGCCCTAGGGGCGCCTCAACTCTCCCTGTAGGCCCGCTCGCTGGCCTCCTGCACCGACCTTTTTTCACCGAGCCGACGCGGCGGTGCACATCCGCCGTTTGCGAGTCGTTGAGACAGATGCAGCGCCTCGGCCAACAACATCCCCAAGCCACGGCGGCGACCCCGCGACGTCGGACGATCCTTGCGGTGGCGGTTCTCGCCCTGGTCGTAGCGGGCTGCGCCGGCTCGGACCACAGCGGGCACCGCCGCCACCCGCTCGCTACCGGGCGGCGCGGCCTTTCCCTCGATCCCGCGGAGCTGAGGAGCGGCGCTGAAGCCGCACGCCGTTTTGCCACCGCCTACGCTCGAGGGGCCTACCGGCCTACTCCTCCGCGAGCGCCAGGTGAGTCAGCCGCCGTCGCCGTGGCGCTAGCCGCAGCGGCTGAACGGGTTCCTCCGTCGCGCCGCAGCCTCCAGCCGCGACTGATCGGACTTCGGATCTGGCCTCGGGAAAACGGCACGCTTCGAGCCGCGGCCCGGATTGCCGATCATCGAAACCCGCCGTTCTCGATCGGCTTCACCGCAACCCGTCGCGGCGGCCGCTGGCTTGTCACCACCGTCTCCCTGCCGGGCTGAAAGGAGAGATGGAGGCCGCCGCGACGTCAACTGCCCGCTCGCCGAAGCTCCTCGTCGGAGCCTTGCTCGGGGCCCTGGCCTTGATGGTCGGCTCGCTGATGGGACTCGCCGTGGTCATCGGCGGCGCCCCAGGCTGCGGCGGCGGTGAAAGCGTCGACGCTCTCAACTCGAAGGTTCCGAAGCGCCTGGCTCCCCTCTACGCAGGTGCCGCGCAGCGCTTCCATCTCGGAGTCCGCGGCCCCTCAATCCTCGCCGCGATCAACTTCGTCGAGACCAGTTTTGGTACCAACGTTGCGACCTCGAGCGCCGGCGCCGAGGGGTGGATGGCCTTCCTGCCATCGACCTTCGCGGAGTGGGGCGTCGACGGTGACGGCGACGGTGACAAGGACATATTCGATGCCTCCGACGCGATCTACTCGGCCGCCAACTATCTCCACGACTCCCGTGCTCCAATGGACTGGCATGGCGCGATCTTCGCCTACAACCACGCGGACTGGTACGTCGAAAGAGTCCTCCGGTATGCCAGGCAATTCTCCTCCGCGGGCGGCTCAAGCAATGAAATACAGATAGCCGGGCCGAGCTGCGCCGCGGCGGCTACGGCGCCGAATGAAGCAGTCGGTCTCATGGTCGCGGAGGCTGAACGCCTTAGTCAGCTTCGTCCGAGGAGCGAATATGTGTACGGCGGCTCGCACGGCCAGACGCCGACCCCGGCGAACGGTCCGTTCGACTGCAGCTCTGCTGTCTCCCACCTGCTTCAGGTGGCAGGGTTCAAGAACCCGACGATGGACACGATCGCCCTCCTCGGCTGGGCTGAGCCAGGGCCGGGGCGATGGGTCTCGATATGGGACAAGCCGTACGGCGGCGACGCCCACACGTTCATCGAGTTTATGCCGGGCGTCACGCCCCCCGGCAAGCGCTACTGGGGGACGTCCGGCTTCGTCGCTCCGGGGCACGGCCCGGGATGGATTCCCGAATCGACTTTCTCTTCCTCATACCTCAGCGGCTTTCAGCTGCTTCACCCCCCAGGCCTATGAAAGGAGCTCAGACGTGGAGGGCCATCTGCATTTCTCGCGTGAAGACTTGCTGACTCCGGCGGAGGTCGCGGAGATTCTGCGTGTTCAGCGCAGTACGGCACTCGATTACATGCGGCGGGGCGTTGTCCCGGCTCGAAAAATCGGGCGGCGGTGGTACTCGCCGAGGCCATTGCTCGACGAGTATCTTGACACTCTGTTCGAGCACACCCCTGGAGGCTAGGCGGCCAGGGGCAATTCGTCTTCCTCAGTCTCCCCATTAGCGAAAATCGCAGTGAGTTTCGCCGCATCCGACCGACGTGGCTTCGAGTGGAGGTAGCGCTCGGTAGTAGTCAACGCGGCGTGCCCCATCATTTCTTTGACGGCGAGAAGGTCGAAGCGCCGGATCGCGAGACTCCCGAACGTATGCCTGAGATCGTGGAAGCGCCGAAGTCGAACCTTCGCCCGCTTTTGGGCACGGATGAAGCGCGCCCTCACCGCAGAACCGTCGAGGCGCTCGCCGGCTGGCCCGCAGAAGACAGAATCGTCGCGGCTGGTGAAGTGATTCCTACCTATCAACCCTTCGCACTCGATGATCGCCTGCTCGGCCAACGGCACCGTCCGCGTCCGCCTCGACTTCGTGCTCGTCTCCTTTCCGGCAGAAATCGATCGAGAGACGGTAAGCACACCCGCTTTCAGATCGAGATCGCGCCACCGCAGCGCCAATAGCTCCCCGAGCCGCAGTCCGGTGCAGGCAGCTATCATGAAAAGGGCCGCGTCCTGCTCGTTAAAGCGCCTCCACTCCCGCTCGGTCTCCTCCGAATAGCGCGAATGTGCATAACCACTGCGCCGACGGTGTAGCCCGGCCCGGGCGGCCGCGGCGACCGCAGCGATTTCATCAGGCTCAAACGTTTCGATCGGCTTCGTGCCGTCTTCGGGGCGCTTGGTCGTCTCCGCAAATGGGTTGCCCGCCAAACCGAAGGTGTCCTCTCGCCGCGCGAACTCGAATATCGCGTGGAGAATTTGGCGATGAATGTTCACCGTCCTCGCCGAGATGTCTTGGCGATCAAGCTTTGCCAGGAATCGCCGAGCGTCCGTCGTCGTGATCTCAGTCAGCAGAGACTCACCGAACTCCCGCATGATCCTTCCGCGCCGCGCATCTCGGCTGCCTTCCGGTCGCGCTAAGAGGCGTCGATAGCCAGCCAGCGTCGACGGCTTTACTCTCTTCTCCGTCTTAAGGTAGGCGAGCCAAGCGTCGACTGCCTCTGAAAAGAGCGGCTGGTCGCGATCCGGCGCAGCCTGGCTGATCTGTTCTTCGTGAGCTTTGATCACCGCTGCCATCAGGGGATAAGCTCGACGCTCGTCAAGGTAGCCGCGACGAACACGCCCTGACCTTGGCTTCCACCCCCCGTTAGGGTCCGGCTCGACCCAGGCAGGCCCGAGACGGCGCCTGCGTTGTACTCGATCACGGTCGCGCCACCTTGCCTCAAAGAACGGCCTTCCGTTATATGAGCGGACGTGGAGGAACCCTTTGTCCGCCTCAACATCCCAATGCAGATCAGCTGGCATTTTGATGCCTCCGTCGTTGTGAAGGACCCCGGTCTGTGTCGTTGACTCAGAACTCGCCCTCCTGCACCGGGGTCCTTCATGCGGCGGCGACGTGGGCACCATTTTGGGCACCAATGTCGCCTGCCTCAGACTGATCGAACCTGCCTTCCGCTAGCCCAATTCAGGCTCAAATCCGCTTAACTAAGCGCATTCGCACTGCCTTTTAAGCCGCGCGGCGCGGGTTCGAGTCCCGCCGGGGGCACTTTGGCTTGGCGGTGGTCGACGCCGCCGGGGAAGACCTCAAGGATCGTAGGGCTGGGCCGCACGCTATTACGAGCGATGCGACGGCCCGCGGCGGGGCCAGTAACCGCCTCTGCGACCGCCGCTTTCTCTACGCCGTCCGGGACTCATCCTCCTGCGGAGCGTCGTGGAAGGGAAACTGCCGGTTCTCGGACCGACCGTACACTTCCACTACATATGGACTACATATTCGGGTGTTTACCGGGTGCCTGCTAAGATTTAGCCGCTGGCAGCCGAACGAGAGGAGCCACCGATGGCGACCGCTTTCGCCAGCGAGGCAGCGCATATTCACGAGATCAGCCACCTCTCGGCGGCAGATATCGCCTGGGCGACCAAAGCCGACGAGAGCACCGCCCGCGCCTGGATCCGCGGCGATCGCTCCCCGAGCGGCGCCCGCGCCGATCGGCTGGTCGAGCTCTCGGCGATCGTCGAGCGAGCGGTCAACCTGATGGAGGCGACCTACGTGCCGGTCTGGATGCGAAAGCCGATCGGACTGCTCGACGACCGCAAGCCGCTTGACCTCGTTCGCTCGGGCGGTTACCGGCAGGTGCTGCGGGCGATCTCGAGCCTGGAGGGGATGCCGGTCAGCTGAGGATGGACGTCGAGAGCGCGTCCATCAACGGCATCTGGTGGCGTCAGATCCCCGGCGGCGGAGACGTTCACCACGAGCCCGAACCGCCGGCTGACTCGCGCTGGCAGCGCGGCGGATCGATCGATGCCCTCTACTTCGCCGAGGGCGAGGAGACCGCGTGGGCCGAGTGGTACCGCGCCCTGGCTGAGAGCGGGCTGCCGCCGAAACAGGCGCTGCCGCGGGACCTCTGGCGCTGGGAGATCGCGCTTCCGCGGGTCGCCGATCTCTCGACGCCGGAGAAGCTGGCGCGCGTCGGGCTGCCAGCGCCGACGCCCGCCAGGAGCCAATGGTTGGCGTTCCAGCAGGTCGGCGAGGCACTCTGGGACGAAGGTTGGCCGGCGCTGGTCGCGCCCTCGGTGGCACGGCCCGAGGGAGCGGTTCTCTGCGTGTTCCGCGAGGCGCGGATCGTCCCGGGGACCACGCCGATGCCGCCACCGCGGACCCACGACGAGCCGCCGCGGGTGCCGCAGGGAATGACCACCTGAGCCGCGGTCCGGCGATCTGCCCGTGGGGCCGCGCCCCCTCACCAACCGCCGTAGTAGGCGAGGTTGGCGAGGAGGGAGCAGATGGTCAGGGCGAGAAAGAAGATCGCGCCGCCGAAGCCGCGGTCGCCGGCTCGGATGTGCGCGCCTACGGCGCAGATGAAGTAGAGGACGAGGCCGATCGCGGCGGCGGCGCCGAGCGCCGGCACGGCAAAGCCGATCAGGAGGCCGATCGCGCCGGCGGCCAGGAGGATCCCGAACGGGATCATCCAGCTCGGCGAGACTCGGACACGGTCGGCCACCAGCTTGACCGACTCGGCGCCGACGAAGTTGAGGCAGGCGGCGGAGCCGACCGAGAGCGCCGCCAGGAGCGTGAGTGCGAGGTAGGCGATGTGCATGCCAGGAAGACACCGGCGGCGCTGAGAAGCTGACGGCCTCGCGCCGTCGTCGTCGGAGGGACCGGCGGGTCAGTCGGCCGCTGGCGGGACGGGGAGGTCGAGTGCCGCGAGGCGCTCGGGGTCGAGGAGGACGTCGATCTGGGCGATCCTCCCGTTCGCGACCGTGAACGCCATCACCGAGAACACCCGGCCCCGGGGCGCGACCACGACCCCGGCGGCGCCGTTGACGAGCGCCGGGCGCAGATGCGGATAGAGCCCCGAGTAGGTGGCGGTGTGTTTCGCCAGGGCCTCGGCACCGCGCAGCCGGAGCGAGGCATCCGCCCGCGATCGGCCGCCGTCGATCCGCAGCTCGACGTCGGGCGCGAGGACCGCGACCAACGCCGCGAAGTCACCATCGCGCGCGGCGGCGAAGAAGGCATCGACCAGCTCTCGCTGGCGGCCGAGATCGCGGTCGGGCTCGGGTGACTGGCGCACCCGCCGCCGCGCCCGGCTGGCGAGCTGCTGCGCCGCCGCCTCGGAGCGGTCGAGGACCGACGCGACCTCCGCGAACGGGACGGCGAAGACGTCGTGGAGGACGAAGGCGAGCCGCTCCGCCGGGCTGAGGCTGTCGAGCACGACGAGGAGCGCCAGCCCGACCGAGTCCGCGAGCAGGGCGTCGTGTTCGGGGTCGGCATCGTCCGGGAGGGCGACGACCGGATCGGGGACGTGGAAGTCGGTCAGCTGCTCGCGCCGCCGCCGGCGCGAGCGCAGCTGGTTGAGGCAGACCCGGCCGACCACCGTGGTCAGGTAGGCCCGCATGTTCTCGACGCCGCCGGGATCCTCGTCTCGAACCCGGAGCCAGGCTTCCTGAAGCGCGTCCTCGCTATCGCTCACCGAGCCCAGCATCCGGTAGGCGACCGCGCGGAGGTGCGGCCGATGCCGCTCGAACTGCTCGCTCAGGACCTCGCGCTCGTCCACCGCGGAGATCATCTCGGTTCACCGCTTCGTCCCACTCCATCTAGACACCGGCCGGCGGCGAAAGCTGACGGCCGATTGCCAGATGGCTATGAAACTCACGCAAATGTTGTATTTGAATCGCGCCCAAGGCTGAACCTATCTTGGCCGCGTGGCCTCGGAACCGCAGCTCACCACCTCGACTGTTGCCTCCGAGGCACCCGAGCCAGTCTGGATCACCGAGGCGGAAGCGGCGGCGCTGCTGAGCCTGCCGGAGGCGATCGAGGCGCTGGCGGAGGTCCACCGCCTCTACGCCGGTGGCGAGGCGAAGAACATGGTCAAGACCCAGGCCCAGGCCGGGCCGGCGAACCTGCACGCGGTGGGCGCGGTGGTGCCGGGCGACGGGATCGCCGGGACCAAGACCTGGATGCACACCCCCGGCGGCGCGCAGCCGCTGCTCGTTCTTTTCTCCCCCGCCGACGGCTCGGTGGTGGCGCTGGTTGAGGCCTTCGCCCTCGGCCAGCGCCGCACCGGCGCCACCTCGGCGCTCGCTACCCGCGAGCTCTCGCGTCCCGAGAGCGCGACGCTGGCTCTGATCGGCACCGGCAAGCAGGCCGCCGCCCAGGCCGCGGCGGTCTGCGCGGTGCGGCCGATCGCGGCGATCTCGGTCTACGGCCGCGACGCCGAGCGCCGGCGCGCCTGCGTCGAGCGGGTCCAGGAGCGCGTCGAGGCCTACGTCCGCGAGGAGGATTCGCTCGCGACGGCGCTCGCCCATGGCGACGTCATCACCCTTGTCACCCGCGCCGCCGAGCCCTTCGTCACCGCCTCCCAGCTCAATCCCGGAACCCACGTCAACGGGGTCGGGGCGATCCTTCCCGACCGGCGCGAGCTCGACGTCGACGCCGTCGCGGCCTTCGATTTGATCGCGGTCGACTCGCGCGACCAGGCGAAGGCGGCCTCGGGCGAGCTGCGGGCGGCGGTCGCCGACGGCCGCCTGGAGTGGAGCGGCGTGCACGAGCTGGGCGAGGTCCTGACTGGCGCGGTCCCCGGCCGCGCGAACGAGGACCAGATCACCTTCTTCAAGGCGATGGGAGTGGGAATTGCCGACGTCGCCCTGGGCGCGGAGGTCCTTCGTCGCGCCCGCCAGCAGGGGGGCGGCAGGCCGCTGCCCGTGACCGAGGCCGCGCATCACTGAACCCGAAAGCGAGGAGCAGCATGACCTACGGAAACCAGGACGAACCCGTCAAGGCCGTGTTCGTCGACAAGTCGGGTCGGACCCCGAGCCAGTACCGGCCGCTGAAGCCGATGCTGATCCCGAAAGCCGAAATCGACGCCGAGATCGAGCGCCTCGCCGAAGGTGAGTTCCGCGGCTCGCGGCGCTCGGAGATCGCCAACCCGGCGCTGATGGGATCGAGCAGTCTCTACCCGGCGGTCACCGTCTCGGTCAACGTGCTGCTGCCGGGGGAGCGGACCCGCCCGCACCGTCACAACTCCTCGGTCGTCAACTTCGGCATCCAGGGCTCGGGCAAGTCGATCGTCGGCGGTCGCACGATCGAGTGGGGCAAGTACGACACCTTCAACACCCCGCCCTGGGCCGTCCACCAGCACGTCAACGACACTGACGAGATCCAGGTCCGGCTCAGCTACTCGAACAGCGGTCTGCTCGACCTGCTCGGCGTCCACGTCTACGAGGACACCGACGACCTCGACCCCAACCAGCCGCTCGGCGACCCCGAGGCCGAGCGCGAGATGAGCGCCCGCGGTGAGATCGTCGGCGAGCACGGCGAGGCGCTCCTCACCTACGAGCAGCTGATTTCCCCGGAGCCGCCGTACCAGGCGCCGATGCACTGGCCCTACGAGGTTATCCACGAGCGCCTGCAGCACCTGCGTTCGCTCGGCCAGGAGTACAAGGGCCGCCGCCTGTTCCTGATGTACGACCGCTCGACCGGCCGCACCCAGGGCACCACCTCGACCTTCTTCGCGACGATCACGATGCGTCCCGCCGGGATCGTCGACGAGCCGCACCGCCACACCTCGGCGGCGGTCAACTACATCTTCTCCGGCAAAGGCTGGAGCATCGTCGGCGGCCAGAAATACGAGTGGGGCGCGGGCGACCTGATGCTGACCGCGCCGGGCTGGATGAACCACGGTCACGCCACCTACGAGGGCGAGGACGTCTACGAGCTGACGATCCAGGACTCGCCGCTGCAGATCGCGATCGGCAGCCTGCTCTGGGTCGAGAACCTGCGCGACGACCGGACCGAGGCGCTGGGGCGGACCGAGGGGTTCGCGACCAATCGCGAGAGCCTGGTCGGCTCGGAGTCGTGACGACCGGGGCCGAGCTGCGCGGGTCGCTCGTCCCGCTGGTCACGCCCTTCGCCGCCGGCGAGCTCGATATCGACGAGTTCGAGCGATCGGTCGAGCGGGTCGGGCTGGCCAGCGACGGCGTCGTCGTCACCGGCACCAGCGGCGAGCCGACTAGCCTCGACGCCGAGGAGCGTCGCGAGCTCTACCGGCGAGCGGTCGCGGTGGCGGCGGGGAGGTTCCCCGTCGTCGCCGCCACCGGCTCGCCCAACCAGGCCGAGACCCTGCGGCTCACGCGTGCCGCCGGCGAGGTCGGGGCGGACGCGGTGATGGTCGTCTGCCCGGCGTTCGTCCGGCCCTCGCAGGAGGGCCTGCGCCGGCACTTCGTCACCGTCGCCGCGGCGACCGAGCTGCCGTTCCTGATCTACAACATCCCCGGCCGCTCGGGTGTCGGGGTGAGCGGCGAGACGGTCGAGCGGATCGCCGCCGAGGCAGCGAACCTGGTCGGCCTCAAGCACGCCTCCAACGACCTCGACCTGGTCACCGACCTGCTCCTGCGCTTGAGTGACGACTTCCGCCTCTTCTGCGGGCTGGAGAGCTACTCGTATCCGTTCCTGGCGGTCGGCGGCGCCGGCCTGATGAGCGCCGTCGGCAACCTCCTGCCAGGCCCTGTGAGGGAGCTCTGTCAGCTCGTCGCCGCCGACGACCATGCCGCGGCGCTGGCCCTGCACCGGGCGCTCTTCCGGCTCAACCAGGCGGTCTTCGTCGACACCAATCCGGGTCCGCTGAAGGTGATGATGGCCGAGGCCGGGCTCGGCCCGGGCGAGGTGCGGGCCCCGCTGGCGCCGCTCTCCGAGGAGAACCGAGAACGGGTCCTGGAGATCCTGCGGGCCTGCGAGCTGTCCCGGTGAGCGCGGTCAGGGAGTGGCCGCTGCGGGTCGGCGCGGAGGAGCGTGGTTCAAACGACGGCGAGACGTTCGCCGCCCACAACCCGGCGACGGGCGAGAAGATCGCCACCGTGCCGCGCTGCCGCGAGGCCGACGTCGAGGCCTGCGTCGCCGCGGCGACGCAGGCCCACGGCCGCTGGTCCGAGCTCGGGCCGCTGGAGCGAGCCGAGCGGCTGAACCGGCTCGCCGACGCGATCGACGCACGGGCGGAGGAGATTGCCCGCCTCGACGCGGTCGACAACGGCAGCCCGCTCGACTACTTCCGCACCGACGTCCGCAACACGACCTGGCAGCTGCGCTACTTTGCCGGCCTCGCCCTCGAGATCAAGGGCGAGACGCTGCCGGGGGATCGCGATCGACTCAACTACTCGCTGCGCCAACCCTACGGCGTAGTCGCCCGGATCACGCCGTTTAACCACCCCTTCATGTTCGCCGCCAGGGGCAGCGCCGCGCCGCTGATCGCGGGCAACACGGTGGTGATCAAGCCCTCCGAGCACACCTCCCTCTCGACGCTGCTGTTCGCCGAGATCGCCGCCGAGGTGCTCGGCCCCGGCGTCGTCGGAGTCGTCACCGGCTTCGGCGAGGAGGCGGGGGAGCCGCTGGTCGCCCATCCAGACGTCCGCCGGGTCGGCTTCACGGGTTCGGTTCCCGGGGGTCAGCGGGTGCTCGCGACCGCGGCGGCGGCGGGGATCAAGCACGTGACCTGCGAGCTCGGAGGCAAGAACCCCCTGGTGGTGCTGGCCGACGCCGACCTCGACGCGGCCGTCGACGGGGTCGTCAACGGGATGAACTTCACCTGGTCGAGCCAGTCCTGCGGCTCGACCTCGCGAGTGCTGGTCGCCGAGGCGGTTCACGCCGAGCTGGTCGCCGCGATCGGCGAACGGGTGGCGGCTTTGCGGCCGGGACCGCCAGAGGACGAGGCGACGATGATGGGGGCGCTGGTCAACCAGCTGCAGTACGAGAAGGTGCAGCGCTACATCGCGATCGGCCGTGAAGAGGGAGCCGAGGAGGTCGTCGCCGGCGGGCCGGTTGCGGTCGCCGGGCACGAGCGCGGCTTCTTCGTCCGGCCGGCGGTGTTCGACAAGGTCGATCCCGGCTCGCGCCTGGCGCAGGAGGAGATCTTCGGCCCGGTCCTGGCGGTGATGCCGTTCGCCGAGCTCGAGGAGGCGATCGCGATCGCCAACGGCGTCGAGTTCGGCCTCACGGCCGGGATCTACACCCGCGACCTGGGCGCGGCCCACCGCTTCGCCCGCGACGTCGAAGCCGGCAGCGTCTGGGTGAACGACAGCTCGAAGCACTTCCCGGGTGCGCCGTTCGGAGGCTGGAAGGCCTCCGGCCTCGGCCAGGAGGAAAGCATCGAGGAGATCGTTTCCTACACCCGGGCGAAGAACGTCAACGTCAACTTCGCCTGACCTCACACACCGATAGGTATGGGCCTATCGGTGTGACTGTGAATCCGTATTTGCGGGCGGATCACCCCGAACCTAGCATGGCCCTGGCCGGTCGCTGGAGTGTGTTACTCAAAGCGGGCCGGTCGAAGAGGCGATTCCGGGTGAGGAGATTCGAGTGATGGTACGTCTGCGTCGGGTTCCGCGTAGCGAGGTCGACCACCCGGTGGTGGAGTACATGTACGAGCGGAAGTTCGGTGACCGTGACCCAGTCGTCGAGCCCGGCATGCCCGGTGGCGCCAGGGGTGACTTTTTCACCGTGCTGGCCCAGGTGCCGGACGTGCTGGAGCATGTGGCGCGTGGGTTCGGTGTCATCCAGGACCCCGCTCGCCAGCTCGACCGTGGGCTCTGCGAGCTGGTCAAGGCGCGCACCGGGTGGGTCGTCGAGAGCCAGTTCGTCTACTCGGGCCACTGCAAGACCGCCCGGCTCGCCGGGGTGGACGAGGAGCGAATCC